>Ga0214473_10000065_pt1 | contig 149937 bp, 119 predicted proteins | sample RVTome_7_FD_203509 | JGI IMG/M metagenome (GOLD analysis project Ga0214473, IMG submission 203509) | Soil microbial communities from uranium-contaminated site in the Upper Colorado River Basin, Wyoming, United States - RVT98D197 | ecosystem: Environmental > Terrestrial > Soil > Contaminated >...
AAAGCCTGGAATAAGAAGAAAGGCGCGGCGACGAAGGGCGAGGAGGCCCCGACCGTCTAGGCGTTCCCTCTCGGCATCCGGCTGGAGGGCAGCCCGTACAGGGGACGGTCCCCCCTCAACAGGCTACTCCCTTCAATTGAATTCGGCCGTCGTCTGTGGTAAAAATGAGTGTCGGGGCCAAGGTTAATCAGGGCTAATCATGGATAAGCGAATCTGGGCTATTGGCGGCGGCAAGGGCGGAACAGGCAAGAGCTTCGTCGCCGCCAACCTCGGCCTTCACCTGGCTTCGCTCGACCGCGAGGTCGTCCTGATCGACGCCGACCTCGGGGCCCCCAACCTCCACACCCTCCTGGGGATCAAGCCCTCCCACCCGGACCTCGGCGACTTCCTGACCGGGACCGTGCCGACGCTCGAGGCCGCGGCCGTCGAGACCCCCTTCAGGAACCTCCGCCTCATCAAGGGCACGGAGAATATCCTCTTCGTCGCCAACCTCGCCCACTACCGCAAGCTCCGGCTCCTCCGTCAGATCCGCCAGCTCGCGACCTCGAACGTCATCCTCGATCTCGGCACGGGCAGCTCGTTCAACACGCTCGATTTCTTCCTCAGCGCCAATCCCGGCGTCGTCGTCACGACGCCCGAGCCGACGGCCATCGAGAACACCTACCTCTTCCTGAAGTCGTGCATCATGCGGGTCCTCAAGCTCTACATGGACCACTACAAGATCCGGGACCTCCACCAGAAGATGCTCGACCAGATCGAGAAGAACTCCCAGTCGCTCTACGGCTTCTTCAAGTCGCTCATGGAGACCGACAGGACCTATGGGACGATCCTCTACCGGGCCCTGCGCGGCTTCCGGCCCTGCCTGGTCATGAACAGGACGCGCGGCGAGGACGACGTCCTCCTCGGCCGGTCCGTGGCCGACGTGGCCCGCAAGTACCTGCTCATCGACATGAAGTACCTGGGCGCCATCCCCTACGACGAGGATGTCCCTGCCTCGCTCCGAGGCCTCCGGCCTTACTATATGGAGCACCGGGGCTCTCCCGCCGCGCGGGCCATCCGTCAGATGTCCGAGGAGCTGGCCTATTCGATCGAATTCACCCTGCGAACGCCTCCCGAGATCCGCCTGCCGGACGCCTGATGCTGAAGAGAATCGAGGACTGGAACTACTACGAGCTCCTGTCGGTCGAGCGCACGGCTTCGCAGGACGAGATCTGGGAGGGCTATCAGGCCGCCCTGGCCACCTACAGGGGCGGATCGCTCGCGCTTTACGGCCTCGTCTCCGAGACCGAGCGCGATGCCATCCTCGGCCGCATCCAGGAGGCCTTCCAAACGCTCCGCGACCCCGACAAGCGCAAGGAGTACGACCTGGCCCTGCTCCGGCGCGCGCCCTATTTCCCGCCCCGGGCCGCCTTCCGCAAGTCGGTCGGCAAGCTCGAGATCGAGGAAGCGCCGGCCCGGAAGACGCTCTGGGCCTGGATCAAGCGGCTCTTTGTCAAAAGTCCTTGACGATGTCGTCGGCGTTGTCGAAGACCCGGTCCGGCCCGGCCGAGCGGAGCTGGAAGCTCGAATCCGACAGCTTCTCGTAACGGATCTTCGTCCCCCAGGCATCGGGCAGGGAGCCCGCGGTCGGGTGGAAACGCCTCAGCGCGTCGAGCGTCTCGGGCAGCCCCTCCCCTTCGGCCGCATAGGTGAGGACCTCACGCGACAGGCCCTCCAGACTGGCCTCGGTCAGCTTGATCTTTGACTCGAGGTACTTGTCGACCATGATCTCGATCCCGCCCTTGTCGTCGGCGACCTTGGTGAAGAAGATGAAATAGCCGGCGGCGAGCGCCAGGAGGAGGCCGATGATCGGGCCCTTGTGCTTCATTCGGGACTCCCCGGCCGGCCCCGCAGCGACCGCGGGGCAGCGGCCTCGGCGGCATGGGCGGCGATGCGGTCGGCGATCCTCTCCACCACCGCGTCCGGGACGCCGTCCGGGTGGTCCGACCGGAGCCTCATGTCGCAGATCTCGTTGACGTAATCGACGACGACGAGGCGGCGGCGGACGTCCCGCGCCACCTCCGTCGAGAAGAACCGGAGCCGGGAGACGCGGGCGATCGCCCGCACCAGCGCATAGATCGGGTCGAGCCCGGCCGCCGCGGCCTCGGCGTGCCCGAGCTCGGTGTAGACGTGGGTACGGTCGTCCCACCAGGTCAGATGGACCTGGCCGAGGACGTAGAACCCCCTGAACCAGAAACGCCGCCCGTCCTTCACCTCGGGCTCGACCTTCTCCTGAAGCAGGTACTTGTCCGCCGGGAAGGACCGGCGCGCGGCCAGGACGTCGTCCAGGCCGGAGGCGTCGGCGACGACCCCCAGGCTGCCTCCCGTCGTATTGGCCGGCTTGATGACGAACGGAACGCCGAGCGGCTCCAGCTCGCGGGGCGTCAGATCGATCCCCTGCCGGGCGGCGAAGGCCGGGAGGATGATCGTGTAAGGCGTGGGGATGTCAGCGGAATGGAATTCCAGATGCATGGTCGCCTTGTCGGAGGCCCAGCGGAGCTTGTCCAAGCCCTCGATGACATCCCGGCCCCTCTCGACGGCCAGGGCCTGCAGGGCGATGAATTCCGGAGAGGACCCCGAAGCCCGGTCGAACAGGACGGCGAAGTCGAGGCCGCCGGAACGGAAGTCCTGGAGGACGCGGCCTGCGTCGGCCGGCGGGACAAGGAGGGCGGTCAGATTTCGCGATTGGGCCGATTCGGTGACAAGGCGGACGAAATCCCCGTCGAATTCCCAGTCATGGGTGATGGCCAGGTCGTATCGAGTCATCGTCGACGGCGATTCTCGCCGAAAACGGCGGACCTGTCAATCGGGCCGCGCCGGCGCCGGCCTCAGATCTTCTTGAAGATGTAGCCCGCGCCCCGCGCGGTGCCGGCCCCGTCCTCTCCCACGGCGCCGATCAGAACGTAGGAGCCGGAGATCGCGGTGGAGTAGCCGAACCAATCCTCGTTCGCCGCGTCGCTCGCCCGCAGCCGCTGGACCTCGCCCCAGTTGTCCGCGCCGCCCTCGTCCCTGGCAAAGACGTAGCCCTGGCCCCGTTCCGTGCCGCCGGCGTTGGCCCAGCCGGAGCCGACGATGATGTTCATCCCGTCGATGGCCACGCTGTACCCGAACATGTCGGAGTCATGCGTGTCGCTCGCGGCGAGCTTCTTGATCTGACCCCAGTTGTTCGTGCCCCCGATGTCCTGCCCGTAAATGTAGGCGGCGCCCCGGTTCGTCCCCCCGCCGTCGTCCCAGCCCGCGCCGACAACCGCCAGCGTCCCGTCGATCGCCAGGGCGGTCGCGAACCAGACGTCGTCGGTCGGGTCGCTCGGGACGATCTTTTTCACGACTCCCCAGGCGTCCGTCCCGCCGAAGTTGCGGGAGAACAGATAGGCCGCGCCGCGGTCGGCCCCGGCCCCGTCCTCTCTGGGGGAGCCGATAAGGGCGTAATCTCCCGCGAGGGCGACGGTATAACCGAACTGGTTGACGTTGTCGGGGTCGCCTGAGACGATCTTCGCGACCTGGCCCCAATTGTCAATCCCGCCTTGGTCCTTGTAGAAGAGGTAGGCCGCGCCCTGATCCGTGCCGGCGCCGTCCTCGCCATCGGCGCCGACGAGGATGGTCGTCCCGTCGATGTCGACGGAATAGCCGAAGCCGTCGTCGTCGGCCGTGTCGCTGCCGATGATCTTCTTGACCTGACCCCAGTTGTCGGCCCCTCCCTGGTTACGGTAAAAAACGTAGGCCGCCCCCTGGTCCGTCCCGGTGCCGTTCTCCCCGCCCGCCCCGACAACGGCGTAGTCGCCCGAGATGGAGACGGAGCAGCCGAAGAAATCGTTAGCGCCGGCATCGTCGGCGACGAGCACCTTGATCTCGCCCCAGGCGTCGAGCCCGCCCTGCGATCTCCGGAACAGGTAGGCCTCACCGCTGTCCGTCAGCGCGCCTTCGGCCGCGGGAGCGCCGATAATGGCATATTCGCCGTCGAGACCTATGGCGAAGGTGAAATTGTCCCCGTCGGCCGTGTCGCTCGCCGCGAGCTTGACGAGAGAGGCCCAGGTGTCCTCGACGATCTGTTCGTCTTTCGTCTGGCAGCCCGCCAGAAGGAGGCAGGCGCATGCGGCGAGAAGGACGTTCCGGGCGAGATGTCTGTTCATGGGGCTGGCCTTTCGATCGTTCCGGGATACCCATATACAATCGCAGAATCGGCGCGGACTGTCAATCAGGGGGACGGCGGAGCGGGACCTCGCGGTCGGGTTCCCGGCCGAGCCCGTCGACCAGGAGGCGGTCCCTGGTCAGGGTCACAACCGCGCCGGAGCCCGTATCGGGCGTCTCGACGAGGCCGGCGAAGGTCAGGTAGGCGATGCCGTTCTTGACGGCGAAGTCCCCGGCATGGTTATGACCGCTGAAGTAGGCCCTTGCCGAGGCGTGTTTCTCGAGGACGGCGACCACGGCCTCATCGTTCCACAGGTTGTGGCCGGCCGGAGGAAAGACGGGGAAGTGACAGAAAACCGCCGCGGGCCGGCCGTCCCGGTCGGCCCTGGCGAGCTCGGCCTCGAGGAAAGCGAGCTGGCCGCGGCCGAGGCCTCCGTTCCACTTGGTGGCGTTGGGTCTTTTCGAGGCGGCGAGCGCGGCGAACATCTCCTCGGATTCCGCGGCAAGACCTTCGTCCTTGGGGAAGTTGAATCCCAGCTCGTCTCCGTTGAGGACGATGAAGCGCCACCCGCCCTCCGAAAACGCGTAATAGCCGCGGCCGATCCCAAGGCGGGAGAGGATCCCCGACTTGAGATCGGGCGCGATGTCGAAGTCGTGGTTTCCGATGACGAAGCGGACCGGCGCCCGGGAGTGGGCGAAGGCCGTCAGGATGAGGTCATAGCTCGCGGCGTCATGGTCGATGAGGTCGCCGAGATGGACGACGAAACGAACGCCCCGCCCATTGAAGACATCGAGCGCGTCACGGACCTTGAGCCAGGAACGGTCGTAGAACCGGCTCCCGGAGGGAGGGGCGGCCGCGAATTGGGCGTCGGCCAGGACGCCAAAGGTCACGGACGAGGGCCGGCCGCATGAGATCGAGGCAACGGCCGCGCTCAAGAGGAGGAGGACGAGGAGGAATGGGGCGACCGCGCTCTGTCTTTTGGCCATGAGATCACTTGACGGAGCAGCGGCGGGCGAAGTCCTGGAGCTGGCCGTGGCTCAGGCCGCGATGATAGGTGCCGTCGAGCCGGCGGACGAGGGCCCCCTGCTCGAAGAACAGGACGGACGGGAAGACGTTGATCGCATATTTATCGACCAAGGGATCACCGTCGTCGACGATGATGCGGGCGTAACAGGGGTCGCCCGCCGCGGCGTGAGCGAGGTAGGTCGGGAGAAAGGCCTGGGAGAAGGGGCACCAGGACGCGTAGAAAAGGACCATGAGCTTGTCCCGGGACGCGATGGCCGACTCGAGCTCCTCGGCGCTGTCGAGGAGGATGCATGCGTCGTCCAAGGGTTTGACCTCGGGAGGATTGAGGAACGATCTCAAAGCGTTACGAAGGCTCATGGGGCTTGTCTCCGCTCCATATTAGCAGGAACAAGCCGACCGGCGAAATCATGCCGGAAAAGGCGGGAAAGGCGGGTCACTTCCCCGGAACCCGAAGCTCCAGGTCGTCGAAGGCGCCGGTGTCGTCGAACGAGCCGACGCCGATGCGGCCGTGGCCGGGCACGGTGGCGCGGGCGGTCAGGATGGGGACGGTCATGTCGTCGAGATAGGCCCGGACCTCGCCGGTCCGGGAGTCGCACGTCACCTTGAACACGTGCCAGGCGAGGTCGGTCAGGCGAAAGACGGAAGCTCCGGCCGGCTCGGCGTTGATCTTGACCCGGTCGACCCCGTCGACGAGGCCGATGATGTTATGGACGTCATCGCTCTTGCCGGCGAAATGGACGTAGCAGAAATGGGTCGGGTCCTGATAATGGAAAATGACGCACATGTCACGGAAGGGATTCGAAGGGTCGGTGTGGCAGCGCAGCCGGCCGGAAAACTCGAAGGACGAGACGTCGCGCCCCACGAGGACCGAGCGGGAGGCCGGAGCGCGGACGGGGCCCGGCGCGCCGGGCGCCGTGAGCTCGTAGATCTTGGAGCCGTCTTCGGAGACGACCCGCCAGTGGGAGGGATCGTCCGGGGCCCAGCCGACGGCCGAGCCGTCCTCGAAATCGTATGCGGCGAGGCGCGGCAGGCCGCGGTCACCGGTCCGGCAAGCGGGGGCGAGGATGAGAAGGGCCGCCGCCAGGGCGGCAAGGGCGCCGGCCTTCAACACCCCTCCCCGTCCCGATAGCCCGGCCTCATCCAGGGGAGGCCGCTCCCGGCGAAGAAAGGCTCGAGCTTGACCGAGAGGCGGGCCATCTCCTCGGGCGACAGGGGTTCGAAACCGTGGAGGAGCGAGGCGTTCTTGCGGACGACCTCGAGGCTGTCCGTGCCGACGACCGCCGAGTGGACGAGAGGCAGCGTCAGGGCGTAGCGGATGAGGTCCGAGGCGGCCAGGCCCGCGACCGTTTCTCGCGGCCGGACGGACTTGATGATCATGATGCCCATGTCCCGGGACGCCGCCGCGGGGATGGCCCCGCCCTCGAAATCGCCGCGCCGCTCCCCGTAGTGGTTGAGGGCGATGAGCATGGTGTCGAAATCGTGGCGCCGGGCCGCTTCGGCCATGGCCGCGGCGTCGACGTGGCCGCTGAAGCCGATGAAGCGGGCGATCTTCTGGTCCTTGATCTTGCGCAGGGCGTCGAGGGCGCCGCCTTTGAGGTCGAGCGTGTCGAGGTCGGCCATGGACTCGATGAGGTGGACCTGGTAGAGGTCGAGATGGTCGGTCCGCAGCCGCTTCAGGCTCCCATCGAGCTGGCGCATGACGCCGTCGTAGGTCCGCTCCTCGAACTTGGTGGCCAGAAAGACCTCCCGGCGGCGGCGCTCGAGGACGCGGCCGATGCGCTCCTCGCTGATGATGGTCTTGTTGGTATAGCTGTAGGCCGTATCCCAATAGAAGAAGCCGTTGTCGAGGGCGGCCTCGAGGATCCCGACGGCCTTGTCCTCGTCGGCGACGGCGCAGAAGCGGCTGCCGAGCCCGATGCCGATGCGCGGCACGGCGACACCCGTCTTGCCGAGCGTCGCGGTCGGGAGGCCCTTCGCGTCGAAGCCGGCGGCGGGACTGGAGGCAATGGGGCTGCCCCCGAGGGGGGCTGTCCCTCTGAGCGACGAGGCCGTCGTCCCGACAGCCGCGGCGGCGGCTATCGTCTTGAGGAAATCCCGGCGGCGGATGCGTTCTCGGCTCATGTCCCGCTCCTTTCAGATTTCATGCTATACTGATTGTAATCGTTAATTCGGTGACACACAACTAAACTCACTTAAATGTCCTCCGCAACGGACAGTTTGGTGAGTTTAGCTGTGTGTCACCAAATAAGGATTGGACGGCACCCGAGGCCAGGATGATCAACCCAAAAAGAGTTATTGTCGCGGCGGCGGTCCTCGTCCGGATAGCCCAGGCGCTCGCATTCGGCCAGGAAGCTCCCCCTGTCCGCCTCGCCGATCGCTTCACGCCGGAAGTCCTCGAGTCCGTTCTTCTCTCGCCCGAAGACTGGCATCCATACCCGAAAGCCGGGGACGCCGCTGGCTGGGCCCGGGTGACGGCGGCCGTCCGGGCCGCCCATGTGAGCCGGGCCGAGGCGCACCTCGGCGCCGAGTGGCCCTCGCCGAAGGCTTCGGTTTTCCTCGATTTCGTCCGCGACGGGAACCGGACGCGCTACGAATCGGTGTCCTTCGGCCGCCGCGTGCGGCTGGCGGAGCTGGTCATCGGCGAAGCCGTCGAGGGCCGCGGCCGGTTCCTCGACGACATTCTCGATGGCGCCTGGACGATCTGCGAGGAATCCTTCTGGGGGGTTCCGGCCCACGTCGGCGCCCAAAGGCGGGGACCCGGACTGCCCGACGTCACCGAGCCCGTCGTCGACCTCTTCGCCGCCGAAACGGCCATGCTTCTGGCCTGGACGGACTATCTCGTCGGAGAGGCGCTCGACCGCATCTCCCCGCTCGTCCGCCAGCGCATGCGCTTCGAGATCGAACGGCGGGTCCTCTCGCCCTGCCTCGAGCGTGACGACTTCTGGTGGATGGGCTTCGGCGGGCGCCAGGTCAACAACTGGAACCCCTGGATCGTTTCGAACTGGCTGGCCGCGGTGCTCCTCATCGAACAGGACCCAGCCCGGCGGGCGCGAAGCGTCCACAAGGCCATGAAGTGCCTCGACGTATTCCTGGCCTCCTATCCTTCAGACGGCGGATGCGACGAGGGCCCGGGCTATTGGGACCGGGCCGGCGGATCGCTTTTCGACGGCCTCGAGCTCCTCTACGGGGCATCCCGGGGCAAGATCGACGTCTTCGCCCGGCCTCTGATCAGGGAGATCGGCCGCTACATCGGACGTGTCCACATCGCAGGGCCATGGGCCGTCAACTTCGCCGACGCGGCGGCCAAGGCCGGGGGGAATGCCTCCCTGATCTTCCGCTACGGCCGGGCGATCGGCGACGCGGACATGGCCGGCTTCGGGGCCTGGCTGGCCCGCGAGCAGGGCCTCGGGCGGGACGCCGTTGCCGGGAGCTTCGGCGCCCTCGGCCGGATGCTTCCAGCCCTCTTCAGCCTCGACGACCTGGCCAAGGCCGAGCCGAAAGAGCCCCTCGTCCGCGACGCCTGGTTCCCGGGCCTCCAAGTCATGGCGGCGCGCTCGTTCGGCGGATCGACGAAAGGGCTCTACATCGCGGCCAAGGGCGGCCACAACGACGAGAGCCACAATCACAACGATGCCGGCAGCTTCATCGTCTATGCCGACGGTGAGCCTGTCCTCATCGACGTCGGGGTCGAGACCTACACGGCCAAGACGTTCAGCGGCAGCCGCTACGAGATCTGGACCATGCAGTCCGCGTTCCACAATCTGCCCACGGTCGACGGCGTGATGCAAAAGAACGGCCGTGAGTTCCGGGCCCGGGATGTCCGTTACAAGGCCGATGCGGCGCGGGCCGTCTTCGAACTCGACATCTCCCCGGCCTATCCGCCCGAGGCCGGGATCGCGGCCTGGAAGCGCCGGCTCGTCCTCGAGCGTGGCAAGCGTGTTGTCGTCGAGGACCGCTACGCGCTCGACCGGGCGGGCCGGCGGATCGAGCTGAGCTTCATGAGCTGGCGCAAGCCCGAGGTGGTAGGGGCCGGACGCATCGTTCTTCATCACTCCGATGCCCGGAAAGGGGCCCGGCCGCTTACGATGACGTACGACGGCCGGTCTCTCGAACCCAGGATCGAGACGATCGAGATCAAGGACGAACGGCTCCGCGGCTCCTGGGGCGACCGTGTGTACAGGATCGTCCTGGCGGGAAAAGCCCCGGCCAAGACCGGGACGCTGACGGTGGTGATCCGGTGAGGGCCAATAAAGCGAGTTTAGTTGAGTGTCACCGGAGCTGGAGGGGAACAATGAAGAGAACAAAGCGGGCCGGAGGCCTGACGATGCTGGCCGTTTTCGTCGCGGCGGCGGCAATGGCCTGCGGAGGCGGTGATTCAATGAGCCTCAAGATCGAACGGAAAACGTGCCGGGCCGCGGACGGCGTCGAGATCGTGTACTCGGTCGCCGGGAAGGGCGAGCCGGCCCTCGTCTTCATCCACGGCGGATTGGCCAACCGGGGCTTCTGGGACGGCCAGCTGAAGGAATTCGGCACGCGCCACCGGACGATCGCCCTCGATCTCGCCGGCCACGGCGAATCGGGCGCGAACCGGACGAAATGGGGCCTCCCGGAGTTCGGCGCGGACGTCAAGGCCGTCGTCGAAGCCGAGAAAGCGAAGAAGGTCATCATCTTCGGGAATTCGCTCGGCGGGCCCGTGGCCGTCGAGGCGGCCCTCCTCCTTCCGGGGCGCGCGCTCGGCGTCGTCGGGGTCGACACGTTCCAACTCCTCGAAGGGGCCATCCCGGCCGAGGGCATACGGCAGAGGGGCGAATATTTCGAGAAGGATTATGCCGGCGCCTTGAAGACCATGGTCGGCATGCTTTTCCACAAAGACGCCGATCCGGCCGTCGTCGCGGACGCAGAGAAGCGCATGTCCGGGACCCTGCCCGCTGCCGCCAAGGCGATGTTCTTCGGGATGGCGGGATACGACGGGGCCGTCGCGGCGGCGCGCCTGACCGTGCCCCTCCGGGCCATCAACGGCGATCTCTATCCGACAAGCGTCGAAGCGAACAGGAAGATCAAACCGGATTTCGACGCTGTCATCATGAAGCACATGGGCCATTACCCCATGCTCGAGCGCCCCGGAGAGTTCAACCGCCTCGTGGCGGAGACGATCGCTTCCCTGACAAAATAGCCCACGATAGGAACGGGAGAAGAACGATGGACATCCCCTGCGACCCCACCCTGCGGGTGACTCTCATGCCCCGCGACACCAACCGGCACGGCACGATCTTCGGCGGCATCATCATGAGCCACATCGATCTGGCCGGGGCCATCGAAGCCCGCAAGACGTGCGGTCCGCTCAACTTCGTCACGGTCGCCCTGGACCACGTCGTTTTCCACAAGCCCGTGTTCCTGGGAGATGTGGTGAGCTTCTATACGGAGACGCTCAAGGTCGGCAGGACCTCGGTGACGACCCGGGTCATCGTCGAGGCCCGGCGGGCGGACTCCGGTGAGACCGTCCGCGTGACCGAGGCGGACGTCGTCTACGTCGCCGTCGACAAGGACTGGAAGCCCGTCCCGGTGCGGTAGCCCTATCCGGCCGCCCTGCCCATCTTCAGGAGCCGGGCGTTGACGGCGACGATGACGGTGCTGAGCGACATGAGGGCGGCGCCGATCGCCGGGCTGAGAACGATCCCGGACTCGAAGAGAACCCCCGCGGCAAGCGGTATGGCGACCACGTTGTAGCCCGTCGCCCAGGCGAGGTTCTGGGCCAGCTTCCGATAGGTCGATCGGGCCAGGCCGATGATCGCCACGGCGTCCAGGGGATCGCTTTTGACGAGGATGATGTCGGCCGTCTCGACCGCGACATCGGTGCCCGCGCCGATGGCGATGCCGACGTCGGCCTGGGCCAGGGCGGGCGCGTCGTTGACGCCGTCGCCGACCATGGCGGCAACGAGCCCGCGGGCCTGGACCTCCCTGATCTTCGCGGCTTTATCCTGAGGCAGGACCTCGGCGAAGAACTCGTCGATCCCCACTTCGTTTGCGACCCGCCCGGCGACGAGCCGGTTGTCCCCCGTCAGCATCATGCATTGAATTCCCAGCGCTTTGAGCCGGCCGACGGCTTCCTTCGCTTCCGGCCTGATGATATCGGCCAGGGCCAGGGCGCCGGCCGGCCGGCCGTCGAGAAGGACGATGACGACGGTCTTGCCCTCGGCGGAAAGCCGCCCGATCCTCTCGTCCCCGGCTTCGATGCTCTTCTCCAGGAGGTAGCCCGGGCTGACGACCTTGACGTCCCGGCCGTCGACACGTCCCTCGGCGCCTTTGCCCGGTATGGCCCTGAATCCTTCGACGGGGAGGAGCGCCCCCTCCGCCGCCGCGGTGACGCCTTTGGCGATGGCGTGCTCGGAATGGGCCTCGACGGATGCGGCGTATCTCAGGACGTCGCCTCCGTCCGCTCCCCCGCTAAAAGCCAGGATATCCGTCACCCCGAACCGTCCTTCCGTCAGCGTCCCCGTCTTGTCGAAGACGACCGCTTGGATCTTCCGGGCCAGCTCGAAGGCCGCGCGGTTCCTGATGAGGAGGCCGTTGCGGGCGGCGATGGCGGTCGAGATGGCCACGACCAGAGGGACGGCCAGGCCCAGGGCGTGCGGGCAGGCGATGACCATGACCGCGACCATCCGCTCGAGGGCGAAGGCCAAGCCCCGGCCGCCGAGTGCCAGCCAGGCTAAAAGGGTCAGCGCGCCGACGCCAACGGCGATCAGGGTCAGCCAGAGGGCGGCCCGGTCCGACAGCTCCTGGGTTCTCGACTTGCTCTCCTGGGCCTGACGGACGAGCTCGATCACCCGGGAGAGGTAAGAGTCCCGCCCCGTCTTCGTGATCACGACGGCAAGGGACCCTTCGCCGTTGATGGAGCCGCCGATGACCTTGTCTCCCTTCGTCTTGGCCACGGGCCGGGATTCCCCCGTGAGCATCGCTTCGTTGACGGAGGTCTCCCCTTCGATCACGTCTCCGTCGGCGGGGACCTTCTCCCCCGGTTTGATGAGGACCCGGTCCCCCGCTTTGAGCCCGGCGAGGGGCACGTCCGCCGACGACCCGTCAGGCCCGAGCAAGTGGGCTTCTGAAGGCATGAGCCGGGCCATGTCCTCCAGCGCGCGTGAAGCCCCCATGACCGATCTCATCTCCAGCAAATGGCCGAGGAGCATGATGTCGATGAGCGTCGCCAGCTCCCAGAACAAGACCTCCCCGGCCAGCCCGAAGACGACGGCGCTGCTGTAGGCGTACGCCGTTGTGATGGCCAGGGCGACCAGGGTCATCATGCCCGGCTTCTTCGCCTTGATCTCGCCGATGAAGCCTTGGAGGAAGGGCCGGCCGCCGTATACATAGACGAACGAGGAGATGACAAAGAGAACGAGGGGATCGCCGGCGAATCTCAGCCTGTCGCCGAGGCCCAGGAAGCGCTGGGCCATGGGCGAAAGGGCGAGGACGGGGAGCGTGGCGGCCAGGGAGATCCAGAATCTCTTCTTGATATCGCCGGCATGATGCGCCGGCCCGTCCGGACGGCCCATGGGCCTGTGCTCTCGATACTCGCCATACCCTTCATGTCCTAAGGCATGACCTTCGGCATGGCCGTGTTCATGGTCTCGCGCGGGATCCACGCTTCCTCCGTTTACCTGGTCGCTGACTGCGGCTGACGCACGCCTCTGATAGCGGAAAGTCCGGATCGTCCCGGTCATTCGGCGCGAGCCGGACCTGCAGCCCCGGTTTCGCCGACCGGATGAATGGCCCCGTATCTATCGAGAAGGGCCCATCATAACGAACGGAGCCCAGAAAAAGGGATGCCGGAACCGCGAATCCGTCCCTCTCAGGAGGACGAGCTTGGCCCGGCGAAGTGCGGCTGAGGCGTCCTCGCCCTTGAGGTATTGACCATAGAAGTCTTCCATGAGCAACGCCGTCGACTGGTCGTTGACCATCCAGAGGCTGGCCACGACGGACCGGGCTCCGGCATAGAAGAACGCCCGCGTCAGCCCGACCATGCCTTCACCTCGCACCTCCTTGCCCAGGGCCGTCTCACAGGCCGAAAGAACGACCAAATCCGCGTTCATCTTGAGATGAAAGATCTCATTGAGTCGGAGATATCCGTCCTCGCCGTCCGGGGTTCGGCTCGGGGCGAGAAGCAGCCCGCTGAGGGCGGGAACCCGGTCGTCGATGAAGCCGTGGGTCGCCAGGTGGACGGTCTTGAACCTGCCGACATCGCTGGACTTAAGGACTTCCTCGAGCGCCTGATCCCCCACGAGAAGCTCCGATCTCTTCCCCTTCTGTTGATAAAGCCTGCCGATCGACGACACCTCATCCTCCGCGAACGGCAACGGCGCGGGCCGAGCGCCCGCCCTGAGCGGCTCCAAGAGCGCGCGGTCCGAGTTCCCCTCGGCATCGATCATCGGATTGCCTAAGGCCAGCAGATCGACCTGTCCGGCCGGTCGCTGTCCTTTACGCCCCATCAATTCGGCCAAGACAGAAGCGGAAGGCGCGTAGCAGAGGGTGTAATACTCGAGGAGAAATCTCGGTACGCCCCCCTCGATATCCTTGACCAAGGCCTCGAAGGGGAATCGCAGCAGCAAGCCGTCCGGAACGATGATGAGACGGGCCGACACCGGGACGTCCCGGAGGGATTCCTTCATCAGGACGTCGAAGATCTCCTTTCCTAGACGGAAGTCAAAGTCGATCCGTCTTTGGGCGATCTGGGTCTGATAGTCCTCGACCTTCTTGAAGACCTCGTGCTCCCGGGGGAAGGACAGGGCCCGCAGGACCTTGTTCCTCGAGACGACCCACAAATAAACGTTGTCCTCACCGAGGAAGAACTCGACGAGGTAGGTCCCCCGGTCGAGGACGCGGTTCTGGACCTCGGCCAATGAGCAGGGCTCAGGATAGGCGAGCGCGGCATACTCGGGACTCTTCCGCCGGAGTTCGCCGATGAACTCTTGATACCGCGACTCGATCCCCTGGAGCTCTTTATAGACCTCCTCTTTGTCCGCGGCTTTAATTTCGGGATCCAGGAGCTTGCCTTGGAGATCGGTCAGCCGGACCTGGAGCTTCTTTTCTTCGTCCTCCAATTCGTTTGACATCGCCGACGCCAGATCGACCTTCGTCTCGGCCAGTAGCTCCAAGAACGCCCGCGCCTTGGCCCGCTCAGCCAGATGATACGACTCGGCAACGGCCTCCACCGTCGGGCCTTGCTCCCGGGATCTGAAGAGGAGATTGATCAACCCTTCGTAGATCTTGATCGTCTCCCCGAGGAATCCCGTCCTTTGTTCTTGGGTCGCGAGCTTCCCCCTGACGCTCTCGACGATGTCCAGAGCGTTCCTGTAATGTCGGATCGCTTCCGAATATGCCTCTTTTTTCCCGTAGGCGACCGCCAGTCCCCATTCGGAATTCCAGATCGTCCGGGGCACGCCGATGTCTTTGGCGATCTTGAGGGCCTTCTCGTATTCGTCGATGGAACGGCCGTAGTCCTTCTGGTCACGACGAAGGATGCCCAGTAGGATGTGGATCTCTGTCAGGGAGATCTTGTTGCCGATCTGCTCGGCGATCGTCAACGCCTGAAGGAGGGATTCGGCCGACTTCTCGTAATCCCCGGCTTCCTGGTAATGGGACCCGATGTTCGCCAGATGGTCGACCTCGATCCTCTTGTCCCCGATCTCCCTGGCGATGGTCAAGGCCCGCTCGAGGAATTGGATGGATTTCTGGGGATCGCCCATCCGCTTGTAGATGACCCCCATCGTTCCGAGAGCCCACCCTTCATACTTCCTGTTGCCGACCTCCTGCAGGATGGCCAGAGCTTTCTCGAAATATGCCAGGGCCTCCGTGTCATTCCCGAGCTTCGTCGCGATGGTCCCGAGGTTACCCAGGATCCAGGCCGCATCCCCCTTGTCTTTGATGTCCTCGAAGATCTTTAAAGCTTGATGATAGTAGTCGAGCGCTTTGGCGTAATCCGAGAGCTTCTCAAAGGCCGCTCCCATGTTCCCCATGATCAGGCCTCTTTTCGGCCGATCGTCCAGCTTCTCCAATATCTTCAGGGCCTCCGCATAGTTCTCGATGGATTTTGGGACGTTCCCTTGCCAGTCGTACAGGGCTCCGATATTCGATAAGGTCCCGACTTGTTCCGCCCGATCATCCAGTTCCTTCATCACGGCCAGCTTCTCTAAGAAGAGTTTCATGGCCTCAGGGATATTCCCGGTATTCGCGTAATAGACGCCCATGTTCCCGAGGGTGGTCCCCACGCTTTTTTTATTGCCGATCGACGTGGCCAGGTCAAAGCCCTTCCGGTCATATTCGAACGACTCCTGGTACCGGCCCAGGACGTTCAGGGCCGAGCTGATCCTGGAGTAAAAGTCGATCTGGAGGTCGGGATCCCGCCCCTCGGCCAATTTCACCTTGTCCAGCGCCAGGGCCAGCATCTCCTTGTGCTGGCTATTGTCGGCCAAGACATCGCATTTCAGGCGATAGGCCAGCGGCTCGGCGGGATCCACGCGGATGGCCCTGTCCAGGACGCTCAATGCTTCATCCCGCTTTCCCTGTCTGTAGCGAAGAAAGGCCAGTCCATAAAGCGGCGCGAAATTCCCGGGTTCTTTCCCGGCGATGTCCTTCACGGCGGCCTCGGCGGCGGCGAGCTGTTTTGATCGTTCGGAAGCGTTGACGAAGGCCTGGAAGTAATGGGGCGAACGGGAATCCCGTGCGATCGCTGTCTTGATGTTCTCGAGCGCCCGGTCGAAGTCCTCGTTCCCCGAGAAATAGAGCCCCAGGCCAAAAAGAGCGGCGGCATTGGAGGGATTTTCCCGGAGGAGTTGTTCGAAAATGGCCTTGGCCCGGCCGGTGTCTTTCAGGTACCTGGAGATTTCGAGGATCTTCTGAGCCGCCCGGCCGCGGGTGGAGTCCTCCTTGATCATCGTCCCCAGGACCGCCAAAGCCTCTTCATATCGACTGCGGCCCATGAGGGCGAGGGCGCTCAAATAAGGGTCCTCGGCCGATGGTGTCATGCCCCGGGAAGCCGGTGAGGCCGGACTCGAACAACACAGGACGATGATCAGGACGGTGAGGGATCGTTTTGTCATGTCCTCCTCTTTCCCGTCGTCCCCAGGCTTCCGGTCCGGACGATGGTCGTGCCCCTGATGGCTACCGGGATGATAAGGCGCCGTATCTCAAGATGTCAAGACGACCGATGAGGCGGGGATGTGGCCCGGAGGGCGCACTTGACAACCCTCTCTATCCGGCATAATGTTCTCTTACGAGGGAAACGCGGAGACGGCCCTTACTTCAAGAGAGGACAGCGTGAGGGTCTCATGATGTTCAAGACAAGGCTGCGGGGTCTATCCATGGATGTCCTATTCCGCTGGGCCCTGCTCTTCGCGGTCATCTTCTTCAGTCCCTGGCCCGTTCGAGGCGATCAGCCGCGCGCCCTCTTGCTCGGCGGCTATCAAAACGACTGCAGGATCATCAGGGCCGGGAATGAGTCCGTAAAGCCAAAGCCAATGATGGTCCTCTATTCCGGAGACAGGATCGTTCAAAGATCGGGAGTGAACGAGATCATCATCAAGTGTTCTCCGTTCACGTCCGTGAAGAGATTGAACGAAACGACGCTGCAGATCTCTTGCCGGCCGCCTGCGGAGAAGAAGGCCGTTCTCAAGGAGCTTCAGGCGTTCCTGGGATTCGAAAAGGACTACCACCAAAGGAGAACGGCGGGGACAAGAGCCCTCATCGATAAGGGAACCGATGTCTTTATCCCCCAGCCGGGGCCATGGGCGACCGTCATGCCGGGAGACGCCGTCGAGTTCTCCTGTGAGAGAAAAGGAACGAAGACGATCGTCTTCAGGGATTCCTCCGGCGCTCTGGTGTTCAGCAAGGCCCTCGGAGAAGAGACGGCGGTCAAGCTGACGCCTCAAGACATCTCCATGAGGCCGTCAGAGACGTATTCTTGGGAGATCGAGATCCCAGGAGTCCCAAGAGGCCGGGAAACGTATTCGCTGAGACTGTTGGGGAACGAAATGGCCGAGTTGGTCGCCATCGATCTGAAGAAACTGGGCGAAGAGGAACTCGGCGATAGGGAGAGAAAGCTCAAGGTAGCCGCTTATTGTCAGTTCATCAGCGATACCTACCCCCGGGAGGCCGACCTGTACTGGAAAAGCTATCAGGTCCTGAAGGAGCTTGATGAGGCCGGATCGACGGCGGCGGAGAATGATCTTGCCCAAGCGCTCCGAGACCGGTACATTCAGCATATCGAAGAGCAAATGGCGACCGGGTATAAGTCGAACCCCTAGGAGCCGAGAATCCGCTTGACTCGCAAGGGTCCCCGAAAACACTTTCCGAGGTTTATTTCGCTTGTTTGCCGGATCCCCCTGCGCATCCTGCGGTCCCTGGGGACGTCTCTTGACATTCGACGATTCCCCCCGAAAAAACGCACCCAATTTTTCGTCAATATCGCCATCGGTTTCGCCATCGTCATTCTTCTCCATTTCTTGCAGCATACGCGTTGGGGGGAAAGCACGCTGGATAACTTCTTCGATCTGTTCATCCGATCCGAATCTGGCAAAGCCGTCCGGGTCCAGGACGATGTTCAGGCCGCCCCTATTCTCTTCGTCGACATCGACCATGAAACCTACAAACAATGGGGGGAGCCCCTCATCACTCCGCGCGACAAGCTCGCCCGGATCTTGGAGATCCTGCATGACGGTGAGGCTAAAGTCATCGTTCTGGACATTTTACTGGAAGGCCAGGACTGCTTGCCGGAAAACGATCGAACGCTGCTCGACGTGATCAGGAGGATCCAGCTCGATCATAAAAGACCGACGAAGATCATCATCCCGCAGCGCATCGGCACAGAAGGGGATCTGAAGAAGAACCTGATTGATGTCTTGCTGGACCAGGAGGATCCGGAGCACGCCCGTCCCCGAAACGTGTTCCGAGCCTCTCCCACCCTGTCCGCCACGGGTTCGGACAATATCGTCCGCTACTGGAACCTCTATGAGAGATTTCGCGGAAAGGACGGCGAGGAAGAGATCATTTGGGGATATCCGATCGTGGCCGTCTTGGCGGCCGTTGAAGGAGACATCCGGATATTGGGGCCTTTTGAGGAGAGGTTGCTGAAGAACAAAGGCCGTCACAGGAAAGGACACGAGGCTCTGAAGCTGGCCGACGGGAAGAGGATCAAGCTCCCCTACGATAAGGCCCACCTATATCTTCAACGGCTTCGCTTTCTCCTGGTTCCCGACAGATCAAACAACGTTTCCGCGGAGAAGGGCGACCTTATCAGGGGAAATCTTTTTCAAACGGTCATCAGGTTCCAGGAGCTCGAATATTATAAAGCGAGTTTCAAGGACAAGATCGTCGTCGTCGGCAACTCCAGCCCGGATGTCGGGGATATCCAAAGGACTCCGGTCGGTGATATGGCGGGCATGTATGTCATCGGCAACTCCATCAACACGATCCTGGTGAAAGAACAGCCGTCCCCTCCGCCTGTTTGGATGAACATCCTCATGGAGATCGCCGTCATCATATTGGCGGCCTATGTCTTTCTCTATTTTACCTCTCTGCTCGCCCAGATCATCGCGTCCGTGCTGATCCTGCTGGTCTTCGGCTACCTCAGCTATCTCTGCTTCCTAAGGACAGGTGTATTCTTGAATTTCGTCTTTGCCATCGTGGGCATGGGATTTCATGAGACCGTGGCGGATTTTGAGGAGATCCTTGAGAAGAAGGGAGTCACCGAGTACACTCAGAATAAGAAGGTCTGAGCAGGGATACGGATGCCGGCGCTATCCGGAAGAGGGCGTTTCTAGGGAAAACGGAATGACCCGCGTAGGACTCGAACCTACAACCCGCAGATTAAGAGCACGAGGCTCATATGGCTAAGAGGCTGGCGGCAAAGCCCTTGCGGACTCGGAGAGGTTGCCTTGTGCATGGACTGTGCATGACAGGGTCAGGGAGCGCCGGGCGACCGGCTTCCCCGAGGGCCTCAATCTCGTAACGGTGATAACCTTTGTTGCGGCATCGCGCTGGCTATCGAGCTCATTGTCGAGATTCAATTATTTTTTTCTCCAAGACTCGAATCCGCGACAGAGTTCTTCGGCTTTATTCAGGGGGTAACTAGGATAATTGTCACATATGAGCCCCGGGCTGAACCTGGACATGCTCCGTTCCCTTTGTCTGAGTTTCTTTATTGCATCGCTATCAATTTCCAGCAACTCTCTGGCCAGTTCCATCGCCTCACTGTAGGCCGGATGACTCGCGTCGTCCCAGCTCCTGCCCGATATCGGCCACCTTAACTTGCGATATTGATGGCACATATAGATCGATCTAAAATTCGTCGCGATGCCCTCTTCGAGAACGGAGGCCTCTTTCACCGGCGCGAGCAGGTGGATTACCTCCTGAGCTAGTTGATTACATGCTTCCTCGGGATTTAAAAGACATTGCTCCCCGAGCCTGACAATGACAGTGAAGTCGCCCTCAAAAAAATATATATGTGGAACTTGGCCGAAGAATTCATAGCCAAGAATCGTATATCTGCAATCTCGTTCCCCGTATAATTGTTCAGCCAGTTGCATCATGTTACCAAGGATAGAAGTAAGGGTCCAGCTATTGTCTTTATTGATGATGAGTTTTTCGTCGATTTCTCTCTGCATTTCCCCTCCTTCCTACCTTTTGTCTCGGCTGCTGAAAGGCATGACCGACGCTATTTCTTCTCCTCGCTTTTAATAACCGTCCCAGCAGCCTTGCCGCTTGACCTGGCTTCAATCTTCCCTTTTGCATGGCAGATAATCCCAACGAGCTTGTCATAACTATCCCGGTTGAACTCAGCCAAGCCAGATTCCTCAAGAGCCCTGGCGATGATGCCGACCTGCTCGTTCACGTTCTCTTGGAGCTTTTCGTTTTCTTTTTTCTGATACAAAACTCCTCCACTGAAACCGAGCAGGCCGACAACCCCAGTTGCCAGGATGCCAAGCACTCCAATATCCATGATAATCCTCCGACTTCTTCTATTCTACTACTCCGGAACACCTTTGGTGTTACCTTTTTCTCGGGCTAAAAGTGAGAATTCCCGCCCCAGCCGAGTGTCTATCCTATCGAGGCATAGAAACCGCTTAGCCAAAGCGTCTTTGTTGAAACGGGGAGCGTCGACGACTCCGGCCTCCCCGAGAGCCTATTGTAATCCGGTCTCTCATTCGCCTATTATTGCCTCAAAGGCGATAGAAACATGAATCAACTTTTAACACTAGCTCTTGTCTTGGCAATCATTGTCCTCGTCATAATCGTAAGACAAATATCCAAGAAGAAGCGTGCGGCAGAAAAAGCTGCCTCCGAACTGAAGGCCAACCTTGACCAGAGTTCAAAAGCACTTCTCGATAGTGCGGCTAAGATTGCCATGTTGGAAACAAACAATGCACGCTTATCTAAATGGCAGGTAGTTGAAGATGCTAATGAAAAAGCCAAAGAAATAAGGGCGGCTGCCAAAGCCGAAGTCGACAATGCGACCACGCAGGCCAGACAATTGCGAAACCAGGCAACAAGCGAAGCTTTCCAACTAATTACCTCAGCTAAGGCTGAAGCAGTAACTGTTACATCCGAAGCGAGACAAAAAGCCAAGAATCTCAAAGACGAGGCTACAAATCTCCTGGATTCTGCGACTGTCCAGGCCGGTAAAATCATTGATAATGCGAACAAGAAGGCAGAGGAAATCGCCGGTTCCGCTTATGAAGCGATGAAAAACGCTGATCAACTTGAGAAGACGGCCAAGGCGATGAAAAACGTAATCGAAGGTTATGGCGATGAATATCTTGTGCCTGGGCAAAGCATGCTTGATGATCTGGCCGAGGAGTTCGGCTTCACAGAGGCAGGAGTGGAACTCAAGAATGCCCGTGAGCGCACAAGACTCATGGTCAGCAACGGAACGGCGGCTACCTGCGAATATGTTGAGGCCAAGAGGAAGGACACGGCAATTAACTTCGTTATTGATGCATTCAACGGCAAAGTGGATTCAATACTCTCTCGTGTCAGGAATGACAACGCCGGGAAGTTGGAGCAGGAAATTCGGGATGCCTTCACTCTCGTAAATTATAATGGAAAAGCTTTCCGTGAAGCTCAAATTTCACCGGAATACCTTTCGGCCCGAATCGATGAACTGAAATGGGCCGCAATCGCCCAACAGCTTAAGCTAGAAGAAAGGGAGGAACAGCGCCGTATCAAGGAGCAAATCCGGGAGGAGGAGAAGGCGAGGCGAGACTACGAGCGTGCAATTCGAGAGGCAGCTAGAGACGAAGATTTACTTCGAAAGGCTATGGAAAAAGCTCAATCCCAGATTGCTCAGGCAAGCGAAGAACAAAAGGCTAAGTACGAGATGCAACTCGCTGATCTAGCAGAAAAACTCAAGATTGCAGAAGAAAAGAACCAACGTGCCTTGTCAATGGCTCAGCAGACTAAGAGAGGACACGTATACATCATATCGAATATCGGCTCCTTCGGGGAACACGTTTACAAGATCGGTCTTACTCGCAGACTCGAGCCCGTGGATCGCATTCGCGAATTGGGCGATTCAAGTGTTCCCTTCGAATTCGATGTTCATGCAATGATCTTCAGTGAGGACGCTCCGGCCTTGGAGAATCAACTGCACAAACACTTCGTCTTGCTGCAAATGAACAAAGTCAACTATCGGAAGGAATTCTTCAAGGTAGATCTTGGCCATATAAAAGAAGAAGTTGATAAGTTTGGGCTCAGTGCAAAGTGGACGATGGCTGCTCAGGCCCAAGAGTATCACGAAAGCATAGCAATTGAGAAGGCAATTAAGGAAGACCCAATAAAAAGGGATGCATGGATCAAAAGGCAGTTGCTTCTTGAGCCCGCATCCACGCTTGGCAACGAGGAAATCGCTGAGAATGGCAAGTAAGTATCTCCAAGCGCTCTGGGCCGGCTTGTAGCGCTCGGCGGACATTCTAGTGTCCATTCTAAGGTGGCCGCTCTATTCGCCGATGCTATAGGGATCTATGCACGGACTGGGGATCCAAAGAGAATCCCCGCCGGCCGCGAGCGTGCGTCTTTATTAGCGAGGTTCAATTGCCGCTTAACCATAGCGTCTTTTCAGAACCGGAGAGCGCCGGGCAAAAAGAGGCCTTGCGTTTAAAGCGAGGTTATTCTATCTTTTAGGTCGAAATAAAGAGGTGAAAAATGTGGTGGCTGCGCCTTCAGGAAGCATGGCTGAAAATACGAAATATACTTACGCCACGCCCTGTTGAAGATCCTCTTTTGGAAAACACTGGATTTGGATGGGGTTGGTTAGTTTTATTGGGAATCGAGTTTTCTTCGCTCAGCAGGCTGATCGATACCTTCAGCGAGCGCTCCGGGGCCCCAGGTCATCGGGGCGAGGCATTCCTCACTTTTCAACTTGTTTGTATGCCAATAATCATTCTCGTCTATTTTCTTATCAGGAAGATACTTATCGAGAAAAGAAAATATGGCAAGAGCATTTGGGTTAACTCATTAGAAGCGGGCGCCGGGGCAATTCTTGTCTACATGGCCTTAACATTTTTGGGGGCTTTTGCCGTCCGTATGCTAATTTCCTAGAATAGAAGACCCGCGCTAATCGACCTTGGCGTCCATTGAGGTCGGGGAGCGCCCGGGCAACCACCTGTCAGCCGATGATATCGGAACCTTCCATCCGCTTGATGATTTCTTCCATTGCCAAGATCCTCTGCTCTTCAGATCTTCTTCGGTGACCATCTAGCCGACGATTCAGGCTCTTCAGTATCCTGTCTTTGAAGAACATTGAATCGGGCTTCGGGAGCATCCCCCCCGAAATAGTCGTGCTAATCAAGACTAGGACGAGCGGGCCGACCAAGGCCATATACCATCGAAAGAGGATGATTCCGCCAACCGCCGAGCCGATGAATAGAAAAGGCACTACTACATTACGGATGGTCTGCCATTTTGGCGTTATTGCATCCTGTAGACCAGCAGGCAAATATTTGTTGTCGGGGGCAATCTTCTTACCCCAAAACAATGTCGCCCTCTGGAACACCATCGTATAGGCGGTGAATATCGCCGAGCATAAGATGAATACCCAATAAGCCATCTTCATCGGATCCTCCCTTGCCAAATCACACTACGCACCGCAGGGTTGTCAAACCGGGCCGGTTTCCGCTTAGATAACGCCCTTCCCAACAATCTGCTTGGGAGGCAGAACGGAGATTATTGACTTAGCAATTTGAGCCGTTTGGAGGACGCTTTCTCTTGGATGCCCTAATTGCAGATCCTCTGTTTCGTGATCATTAATCCACTTATCCCAATTGGGTTTGGATTCTTGAAAGAGCGCCCACATTTTTTGGGCAAGTTGATTAAGTTCTGGTCGCAGGATTGCCCTAATGGAATGAATCCATATGCTAAGGGCAATTGCTTTTGCTTTTCCGTGTTCTGCATTCTTGCGAGTAAAGCGGATGACCTTTTCAAGATCCCCGAGCATTGTCGGATAACAGGATAGTTCTGGATCTATTAGGCTACTTTCGTATCCTACTCGTAGGTGGCCTTCCTTATGAAGGATTGCCCTAAGCCATACCGAATAAACAAGCAACTGCCCCCTCTGATCGATGCTAAGTTGAGAAAGTCGGCTAACGAACTCTTTCATCTCATTCTCGTAACTCTTAACTGCGAGATGCCTTATTAGTCCCATAGCGACCTTCCTTTATGTTTGACCATTCCTTCAGGGCTAATCATCCGCCCTGCTTATGTCAATGTCAATTTCAAAAGCTGCCGGGCAACTGGTCTCTTACTCTGCGCTGATTAATCCGCCTATTGCATCGCCGTCAGGCCTACAATAATATTATGCCATCGCCAAGAAGGGGGCCAACGATGTCAACCTTTAGCGGCTTTGGGACAATGTATTATGGCCATAGTGATCGTTGCCCTGATGGGTCATATATTGCTACCGAATGGATCGTAGCGTTCTGGATTCCTATTATTCCCATTGGGTCCTACCGGCTAGTAGAGGGCACTACAAAAATGTTGGTTCTTCCACCGGGGTCAAGAACTTCTTACCTGTCTGCTGTTCCCGTTCCATTGAACAAAAAACAAGTCCTCCGAACCTATGGAGTTACGGCCATCGTTGCGGCAGTCGTGCTGTCAATTTTTCTACTTCCGAGGATTCTAGATAAGGGGATACAAATGGGTAACAATGAACCGGTCGGAAGCCTGTTTGAAGCGATAAGCCGAATAGCCAATTTTTCGTATGAACCCACCATTCAGAAACATCCATATATCAAAGAGTATCTTGAAAATAATTCGGAATCTCTAGACCCAAGATTGGATTGGGCCTTATTGGTGACGGCGGCAGGAACAGGATATGTTTTATTGACCGAGGAGGATTACCCGAGGGAACACGCTGAAATGACACGGTCGATAGAATCTATCGGCGACTTGTCGGTATTTGTTCAGAATTTTACAGAATTTATGACCAAGATGTATGAGGCAAACGAACAGTTCTACCGCATAGGAATGGGGGTGTGGATATTGCGTCAAATCACGGGCCCAGAGGAATCCACGGTTTTAAATAAAGATGAATGGCTAAGACAGGCTGGCGAGATAAATGTGACTGTCGGACAATTGGTAACTCTCACCATAGAAGACTATGTGAAGAGGAGAAAATAGGTAGTTATGTCAGCGGACACAACGATCCAATCTCCAACCGTGTGACGGTGGAGTGACAGAACGGACAGAAAGCGCAGTAAGATTACGGTTTCGGACAGAAGACGCTGAGAGGGTCAGGGCTCATCATAAATCCCTGATATATCAAATTAACGGGGGAAGATTGAATGGCGTGCCTGAGAGGATTCGAACCTCCGACCTTTGGATCCGGAGTTCATTGCTCGACCTAGCCGGGAAACTGCCCAGTCACAATCCGGTCACAACCATCCCTCCCGGCCTCGCCTCTCCCCCGCTAATCAAAGACAATAAATGGACTAGAAAGCCGGCTAGATCTTAGGACGTTGGACGGGGAATCCAATCGTCTCAGATCCAAAAATGGCCAGTAGCCCGGCAGGGGATCAGGGGGAATCAGTTGCCCTTCAGCCCGGCCAGCCGCTTCTGGGCGTCATCAACAAATATATCACCATCACTTCTCTTCTTCATTTTAAGAAAAACTTCATAAGAATCCTTCGCCCCTGGACTCTTTAGGCCTTCTTGAACCTGCCCTAAATAATAATATACGAGAGGAATATCCGCACACCTCATTGCCTTAATAGCTTCATGACTCCGTTTCAAGCAGAGTTCATATTCTGAGTGAGCTTCAGCAAAAGCTCCCTTTTTCAGATATGCATATCCCAGGGCATATCGGAAATCCCAACGGTCCTCCAATCCTTTAGCTTCATTTAGTAGCTCAACTGCTTTCCCCAGTTCATTCTCTGCTTCTAGTTTATGCCCTTTTATCAGATATATTTGTCCTTTGAGGATCTTCGCGAGGGCTTTATCCGAAGCTTCATCTTGTCTGCTTTCATAAATGCGAGGCTGCTCGATTATTGTTGCTAATGAAGCGGCCTTACTAAGAAAGTTCGCATGTAAATAGACATCGGCTGCAAGATATAATAAAGATGTATCGTTTTCCTTTATTAACTCTGGATAAATACGGTCCAGGGTGATCCCCGCAAGAGAGTTATTCCCCTGGAGCATTAATATATTTGCAAGTTGGGTTTTTATTTGAGATAGATATTGGGGAGATTTCTTAGCTCTATCAGAATCAATTTGCTTCTGCAGCAATTCTTTTGCATTTCCTAATCGACTCTCATAGAGAGCAAAGGAAGTCAGGAAATATTCTGCTATGGATTTCGCTCGTGCATCTTCTGGTCGCTTAGTCAGTAGTCCCTGGAGCGTTTTTTCTGCTTCTTCGGGTTCTCCTAAGCCTATTTGCGCCAATGCGATATGACGATACAAGGCCGGGTCTTCATAATTCGGGTTGACCTCCAGGGCTTTCTTCCCGCTTTCTTCGGCAAAAATAAAATCGCCTAATTCGCATGCATATTGACACATATTTTGGTAGCCTGCCGCGTCTTTAGGCGCTATTTCCAACGCAAGTTGCGTCTCCTTAATCGCGGATTTAAGATCCCCGGTCCAATAATACGTCGCTCCCAGGTTAACGTGAGCAGCTGTATCTGCAGGAAATTGCTCTGCAAGCATCTTATATTCTTCCAAAGCTTTATTAGGATTGCCTTTAAATAAATAATAAGCTCCTCGGGTTCTCAGCTTCTCTCTATCGTTCATCCTATCAAGATGGGATAGCGCTTTATCATAATATTCTCCAGCCTCCTTCCGCTTACCACTATTCATCATGGTTACCGCTAAGCCACTATACGCCCGGCCGAACTCCGGATCCCATTTGATTGATTCCTCATAGGCTTCAATAGATTTAGAGAAAGCCCCTATTACTTGTAGCTCCTGAGCATGGGCATAAGCTTTCATGGCTTCCAGAGACTTTGTTGTAACTGTCTCAACTAATCTTTTTTCAGAAGAGTCCTTGATTTTTTCTCCTAAACTCGACCGTAGCTTTTCGGACAAATCATCTATCGCGCTAAAGACCTGTTCTTTTTTTCTAATTGACCGGGATCCCTCCATTAGTTTTCTTGAATTTATTGGATCCAATGACCATATCTTAATTTCATAGCCTTGCTTGCTTCCGGCTAGGAGCCCCGCCACAACAATGTCAATTCCCTCACGGCGGGCTATGAGTTGAGCGATATTTTCGTCAAGCATTCCAGCCGCATTGGGATCAAGCTTTTCAGATATCTTTTTTGCTTCACCGCGTCTAAAGATTGAAATATAAGGGGCTCCTTCTAGACCTATACATAGAGCTTGTTCTAGGGCGCCTTCAAATACTTGGTCACCAGTTTTATTCTGGAAATTCGCCACAAGGACTCGTAATGGTTCAAGCGATTTCTTGGTGTTTCCGGAATCTAGAATCTTGCCCAGCCATAAAACGCTAAACACTACAATAACAATTGAAGCAGCCACCATCAAAAGCGTTGACCGGCGCCGAAAGATAGGAATAGCTCTTCCTGATACTTCACTTTGTGCGTTTTTAATCTCAGAACAAAACTCTGCAATGCTTTGGTATCTCTTTTGTGGATTCTTGTCTAAGCACTTATTCAGAATCCCCTCTAATACAGGATTTAGCTTCCTCGGCCTAATATTAATGGGAGACGGCTGATCCTTTAAGATTGCGCTGATTGTCTCAACCGTATTCGTCCGTGAAAAGGGATTTCTGCCAGTTAAGAGTTCATAAAGCATGATCCCTAAGGAGAAGATATCGCTTCTGCTATCAACGCTTTCTCCGCGGGCTTGTTCAGGAGACATGTAGGCAAGAGTCCCGATTATTGAACCCTCCTGAGTTAGTGTATCTTTGGTGATAGTCTTTGTAAGTGCTGCATCCTTGGGGAATGTCCTTTTCGCTATGCCAAAATCCATGACCTTGGTATGGCCCTGGCGAGTGACCATAATGTTTGAGGGTTTTAGATCACGATGCACGATGCCCTTTGTATGCGCTTCTTCTAGGGCTTCGGCTGTCTCTAATATAATCTGAAAAATATCTTTGAGCGAAAGAGGCTTTCGGCTCATCCGAATACTTAGGTTTTCACCTTCAACAAATTCCATAGCAATAAAGGCCCGACCATCAATCTCATCGGCATCATATATTTTACAGATAAAAGGATGATCTAAAGCAGCCGCAGATTTGGCTTCGCGGATCAATCTTTCTCGGGCCGTTTGATTTGCTTGAATTGATTCATTTAAGAACTTGAGAGCGACAGAACGATCGAGTCTCCCGTCCTGTGCCTTAAAGACTTTTCCCATCCCGCCTTCTCCCAGTTCTCCAATGATCTGGTAGCGGCCGGCAAAGTTGGAGCCGGTGGTCAGCTCGTGGACGGGTGTTTGAAGCGTCTCCGTCATAGCCGGAGGATGGCCTTGGGGCGGAGGCAGCTGGGTACCGCACTCCCCGCAGAATTTCAGGGTATCAGGATTATCAGAATGGCAGGTCGGACACTTGTTGGCCAAGCGAACTCCCCTACTCTAGCTTGGCCTCAGACTAACAGGGGGATGGGCGGAAAGTCAAACGTGGCGTGCCTGAGAGGGTTCGAACCTCCTACCTGCTGATTACGAACCAGCTATCTTTGAGCCCGGCTAGACGGTTGTCTAGCAAACCCAAAGGGTAGGTCAACCTGATAGTTGAAAATAGTGACCGATAAGGCTCTTGGTGCAAACTGTGACCAAATTGTGACTAAACTGGGCATATTTCCGTATATTTTGGCATGCTTCGACATACTCAGAAAACATTTCTAAATTGTTGGAAGGACTGACTATTACTGTGTTTTATGGAGGTTAAAGTGCGTATTCCGACGATTCCGGCCACCCAGACCGAGCGAAGGCGGCCAGTGTCGGAGCGGAGCGACGCTGGGCATAAGTTATGTACCTGAGTGGCCGGATTGAGTCAAGGATTTGAGTGTTTTCCGCATCGATTCTCCTTTCAGTTCGATCTTGTAGGCGTTGTGGACGAGCCGGTCGAGGATGGCATCGGCCAGGGTCGGGTCGCCGATCATCTCGTGCCAACCTGAGACCGGGAGCTGGCCCGAGACGACGGTCGAGCGGACATCGTGGCGGTCCTCGAGGATCTCCAGGATGTCGCGCCGGCCGTGGTCGTCCAGAGGCGCCAGGCCCCAGTCGTCGATCAGCAAGAGGTCCATCCTGGCCAGGCCAGCCAGCACTTTGCCGTAACGGCCGTCGCCCCGGGCGATCTGAAGCTCCTGGAGGAGCCGGGGCAGCCGCGCGTAGAGCGTCCGATAGCCCTCCCGGCAGGCTTTGTTCCCCAGGGCGCAGGCGAGATAACTCTTCCCGACTCCAGTCGGGCCTGTGATGAGGACGTTCTGTCGCTCCTTGATCCAGCGACAGGAAGCCAGATCCAGCAGAAGCGCCTTGTCGAGGCCTCGGGGCTGGCGATGGTCGATGTCCTCGACCGAGGCCGTGAGCCGAAGGCGGGCCATCTTCAGCCGGACCCTGAGGCGCAGATCGCGCCGTTCCGTCATCTCCCGGTCGACGAGGAGCCCGAAGCGCTCTTCGAAGCTCAGTTCCCTGAGGTCCGACATCCGCATCTGCTCTTCCCAGCCCCGGGCCATACCCAAGAGCCTCAGACTATAAAGCTTCTCCAGAGTCGGATGGGCTAACATGAGGGCTCCTTTTCGAAGTAGGCGGCGCCGCGGATATTGGGATGGGCGATCGATCGGGCATCGGCCGCGGTGTCGGCGGCGTGATCGAGCCCGCACTTCAGGATCGAGGCCAGGCTCCGATAGCTCAAGGCCCCGAAGCGCAGGGCCCTCGCCGCTGCGGCCTCGAGCCGCTCCGGGCCGTAGATCTTGCCCAGCCGCATGATCCCGACGGCCGAGCGGAAGCCCTGCTGGGGATGAGGCCTGGAGGCGATGATCCGATCGACGAGCTCGCGTGTCGCCGGGCCGGCGGCGCCTGTCCATTGGGCGATCCGCTCCGGCGTCCACTCGAGATAAGCCTGATGGGCCTTGGGCATGTGCTCCTTGGCCGTTGTATGGCGGCCCCGCTCCGAGGAGCGAACGTGGCTCGACACGCGGCGGCCCTTGTGGAAGCACTCGACGACCCGGGCTGTGATCCTGGCCTCGAGCTCGACGCCACAGAGCTGGTAGGGGACGCTGTAGTAATGCCCCTCGATCTCGACGTGATAGTCGAGGTTCGGCCGGACCTTGCGCCACTCGGCCAGCTCATAGCGTTCGGCGGGAAGCGCCAGCAGGGCCGGCCGGTCGAGCGTCTCGTACTGGGAACGTCGCGTTCCGGGCAGCTTGCGGAAGCGGCGGGTGTTGAGGTCCTCGAGAAGCGCGCGGATCGCCGCGTTGAGCTCCGAGAGCGAGAAGAAGGTGCGATTGCGAAGCCGGGCCAGGATCCAGCGCTGGGTCACCTGGACGGCACTTTCGACCTTGGCCTTGTCTTGCGGCCGGCCGACCCGCGTCGGCAGCGCTGCCGAGCCGTAATGGGTCAGACACTCGGCGTAGGTGGCGTTTATCCCCGGCTCGTAGCGGCAGGCCCGGCTAACTCCTGTCCTCAAGTTGTCCGAGACGACCAGAGCCGGCACCCCATCGAAGTACTCGAAGGCCCGGACATGGGCGCCGACCCAGTCGCCGGTCCCTTGGGTCCAGGTCGCCTCGGCGTAGGTATAGCTCGAGGCGCCGAGCGCGGCCACGAAGACCTGGGCCTGGCGGACATCTCCCGTCTCCCGGTCGACGACAGCGACTGTCCCTCCGGCGTAATCGACGAACATCCTCTCGCCGGCCTTGTGGTCCTGTCGCATCCAGATCGAGCGCCGGCCCGCCCAGTCGCGGTAAAGATCGCAGTACCGGCTGTACTGGTAGCCCAGGGGATGGGCCTGCTTGTACTCGTGCCAGAGCAGGAACAGCGTCATGTGCTTGCGCGTCATCTCCCGCGCCACCTCGCTCCAGTCGGGAAGCGGCCGGTCTGCCGTCGCGATGAGCGGCGGAGGGGGGAACAGCCGCCGCTCCAGGATGAAGTCGTCGCAGTCGGGAGGCAGAGGCCAGCTGAGCCCCGCCTCCTCGGCACGTCTGGTATACTCGGCAACGGTCGAGCGGGCCAGGCCCAAGCTGGCTGCCACTTGCCGGGACGTCAGTCCCAACCCCCATCTCAGTCGCAGGACCTCTCTCGTCTTTCGCATCGGTAACCTCTTGGCCGGCATCTTCGCCTCCTTCCGGGAATGTCAGAAGGCGAAAAATACCCGGTTTTCCCGAGATTACCCAGCCTCACTCCCTAATTTTCCGAGCCATTCCGGCCACCTTTCCGACGACAGGCCTAAAAGCGGCCGCTTTCCCGTCGGTACGGTGGCCGGCTTCGCTCGGAATGGTGGCCGCCTTCCGTCGGAATACCCGGCCGGAATCCTTCGGAATACGCAGGTTAAGAGAAACCGATCTTTCGCTTCCGGAGTCCAGTGGTCTATCCGCTGAGCAACGGGCACGGCCATTCTCCTGTGGCTTGGGTAGGGATCAGGGCTATTCGGCCCTCCTAGAGCCTCCTGGGGCCAATTCCCGGCCTAAAACGGCCGTCCTCCGGGCCTATATCTGAGTTCGTCTGCTGCTTTCTCTAAGGCCGCAAGCCTGTCTTCAAGTTCGCCCGCCTCATGCGCTCGAAATGCAAAAGATAGGAGCTCAGACGCCGCGTGCCGTCGTTCGGCTTCACGCTTCGAGTCTAGCAGGGCCGCCAGCGTCTCAATGGCCTTCGCTACAACCCCACGCAACACCCCTAGACCTTCGTTGAAGGCCGTCCGCCGGGCCGCTTCGAGTTCAAGTCTAAACGCTGGCTCGGCTACCCATCGGTCCAAGGTTCTGTCTGATATCCCGGCCTTCGCCGCGGCTTGTGCACGCGTAGCACCCGCAACAAGCTCGGTAAGCACGATAAGCCGCCGGCCAGCCCCAGCTGCACCTGGATCGGAGGATTTTCGTCGGCCTATGACGGGGGTCGCCATATTCATTTCTTCTCTCCTTCAGATGGTTGATTACTATCAGTCGTCGTGTCCTTTGTCTTTGGAATTGCCTGTCCGGTCTGGCCTTCACCGCTTCCAAAGTCAAAACGCAAGACGCGATCCTCCACGGGCAATCTCGGTCTTGGCATTCTGAAAATGATGAGGCCGTTCTCCGCGTCTCGGGCTTCATCTTTCTCGCCTGAGGAATCTGTCCCGTCGCCAAAACAAAAGATAAGCCGGGGCTTCTTCGCAGCGGTGCCTCCAAGGACCGCAATTCGCTTCTCAATGGCCGCAACGCGCCTTTTGAGCATTATTGTCCGTCTTTCATAGGGGCTGTGGTCTTCATCGCGGGCAGGGTGTGCTTTTCATCGCGTGTGTGAATGACGCGGATAATTAGCAGTTGTTCGCCCGGAGCCGCCTGGGGCGCGGGGTCATCGTCGAAGACTACGACTTGGCGCAACTTCTTTTCTGCCTGCCCTCCCAGGCCAGCGAGCCGTTTTTCCACGGCCGCAACACGCCTTTTCAGCATGGTCGTCCCCAGGCTTTGAACTTGGCCGCCGCGATCCGCATCGCATCGAGCTTTTCGATTTCCCAGATGATACTCATGATCGGTCTAACTCTTTCCGCGCCTCCTGGACCCTTGCCTCTATCGCTGCCAGGACCTTCTCGAGCCTGGCTGCATCGATCTGCTGTGGGCTCGCGTTCACCGCCTGGGCTGCGGCGATTGCATGCAGAACCAGCACGTCTAGGGCTGCCTTTATAATCCAGAGGAATGAGCAAACCTTTGTGATTCCTGAATGCTAAGTCCTGCCTTAGCAAGGTCTCGACCTTATCCCTGCTTGCGCATCTAATTCGCGCGGTTCATTGGTCTAAGAGGCTGGCGACAAACCCTTTACCACCTCAGGCCTTGGGGTTTGTGTATGGGTTGTGCACGTCAGGGCCGGCCTGGACATGGCCCCGCCCCACACGTTCCCCAGGATTGCTACGGCTTCGCGCTTCTCGTCGAGCCGGACGCCCAGGTAGCGCTCAGTCGTTTTGACGCTCCGGTGTCCCAGGAGCTTCGAGACCGTGAGCAGCGGGATCCCTGAGCGATAGAGCGTTGTGGCGAACGTGTGCCTGATCGAATGGAAGGCGAATCCCTGGCCGGCCAGGCCCGCGCGCTCGAGGGCGCCCCGGAAGGCGTTTTTGACATCGACAAAATGCGTCCTCTCCCCCGTCTTCCGGGACCGCCTTGTGCTCATGAAGACATAAGGCTCCGCCGCATCACGCCCGGCCAGGACGCCCCGGAGGATGTTTTCTAGGATCGGGTGCATCGGGATTTCTATGGGCTCGGAGGTCTTCTGCATCGTGATCCTCACGACATGACGCTCGAAGTCCAAGTCCTTGGGACGGAGGCCCAGGGCGTCTCCCTTTCGGACGCCGATGAAGAACGCCGCGGCCAGGATCGGCCGGAGGTGGGGCGTTGCGGCCTCGAACAGGAGTTCCGTCTGCACCGGGGAAAAGACTTTATCCTGCCGGCGAAGCGACTCCGGGAAAAACTTGACCCCCTTGACGGGGTTGTGAATCGCGCGGCCGTTGCCGATTTCGATGTTGAACAGGTGCTTAAGGAGCGCGAGTTCCCGGTTGACCTTTGGGCCCGAGACCGCTTTCCGGCGCGTGGCTTTGTAGGCCTCGACGTCCTGTTTCGTGATCTGGTCGAGCCGCTTGAAGCCGAAGACGGGCTCGAGCTTGCGGAAATTCGATTCGTCGCAGCGGAGGGACCGCTTCTCGGCCTTCTCAATCTTGTATTCCTGGACCGCTTCGCTGAACGTGACGCGCTCACGCTTGGGGATGTGCCGGAACTCGCCACGGCGGATGTCGGTATTCCGGGCCTCGAGCGCCTTTTCAGCTTCGCGCTTGCTGCCGCTGACGCCCTCGCGGATCTGCTGGCCGTTCCAGTAGTAGCAGATCCACCACTTGGACCCCCGCTTGTAGACACTCATTGGACAATCCTGAAAAAGTCAATATTCGCGTTCATAATTACATCATATACTACCTTATTATACATCTAAATACATGTAAATAGCGCTATTTTTGACCCGAGTAGGCATCTGATGATAGAGTTTTGAGTACATGGAAACGCCCTATCTGACCAAGCAGGAACTCGAAGAATACCTCAAGGTGAGCCGGTGGATTATTGAAAGGCTCATGCGCGAAGGCTTGCCCCGCCTCATACTCGGCCGCCGCATCCTGTTTAAGCGGGAGGATGTGGACGCTTGGCTTGAGAAGAAGAAGTTGGTCATCAAGTAGCCCTCCCAATCCGCTTAGGCTCGTCTTTCAGCGGGGTTTATCAGCTTGCAGAAAGCCTTGACCAAGGCGATCATATCCCTCAGAGAACTCCCGGCAAACGAGCCCATGTAGGCGGGGCTGTAGTGGAGCACGATATGGACGCTTATGATACACCCCCGACATGCCGTGTGACGGGGTTCAGATTCGCCAGGCTCAAGTTATCCCAGCCGGCGCGGTCAATCAGCTTCGCTGTGAACTCGGCGGCCTCCTGCGCGCTCCTAAAGCGAAATCGGCTCAGGTCCACCTCGAGCACTTTGCCCCGGAAGGGCTTGATGTAAACCTTGCCCTCGTTGCCCTCCTCGACCCATACCTCGGCGGTCGAGCTATACGTCTTCTTCACGTCTTCCATGTTCACGCCTCCTCGCATGCTTTCAGTAGCTCTTCGTCTGTCACCTCATGGGCCGGATCATCCGCCGCCTCCGCGTCCGGGCCGGGCCCAAGCAGCCCACGCGCCTCGGCTGCCTCGAACTGTTCGCGCGCCAGGGCAGACGGGCCCTGCCTCTTGGCCAAGTGGACGTCACCGTGATACGAGGGGTCAGTCTCATGGGCGTAGACGATCCGATAGGTGGTGCCGCTCAGGTCCTTAGTCTCGACGCTTTGCATCGGCTTGCCCAAGCCGCGATCTAGCAACTCCTGCACGGCCCATTGCACGCCCGCCTTGGCTTTTCGCAGCAGGACGTTATAGATCTGTTCTGCGTCCGTCCGCTCCTCGATAAGGCGCCGCATGTCCGCCTTGAACGACAGCGCGGCCTTGCTCTTGCGACCCGCCAGATGACGCCTGGGATCCTCGCCTTTCTGGAAAGGGACGCCTCTCGGCTTTTCTTTTGTTTTCAATGACTTGCTCCTATCGCACGAATAGCAGGATTTTTCATACATGCACAGGGCGTGCACAAACTGCCCGCGATGCCAATTCCGCCCCATATGAAACGGCCTAACCCTTGGACTATAAGACCGTAGGGCAGGGCCAAAATCGGGCTCCGTCTGGAGCGAAGGACTACGTTTTGGTCGTGTTCACGCTGGGGGGAAGTTATTTTCAACTGTGCGTAGCAAAGAGACTTTTTGTGCGTAGCAACATAATTAAGGCCTCTCAACTGTGCGGGGCACAAAAACTGCGCCGCCTCAACTGTGCGTAGCAAAGACCTCTTTACTATATTAGCCAGATATGCCATTGGTCCGTCCGATGAGCTGACCGCGGAGGGCGGCGAGCTGCGGCCTTTTGCATTTGACCGTCCGGTCCCTCTGAAGTTCTCTAATCTGTCCGAGATGCACCTCGATTTCGTCGCACTTCTGACGGTCGTTGAGGGCGCGCCATCGGTTGGACAGGCCATAGATGGAAGCGTTCCTCTCAAGGCGCCCTTCCCGGAACACGTCGATGAACCCGAAGCCGATGCACTCCCAAATGGCCCGGATAAAGATGATCGTTGACATCGTATCCTTAACCTCGCCGTAGGTGACGCTAAGGTCGGTCCGCTTTCTGATTTGGCCGTCCCATTTGCAGTAGAAACGCGTGAGGATCCATACGGCTTGGGGCGACAGGCGCATGAACGGCTCGGTATCCACGCCCTCGATGATCTTGAAGGGCGGCTGAGGTCGATAGAATCGGGATTGGCGATCACGTTTGCCCACGCTCTGTCTCCCCGGTAAGGCCGGCCCCGCGGGACCGCGAGGACAGCCGGGGAGGTCTGGAGCCTCCACGGTCCCGCGCGCCGGTCGTGTTTCTCTGTGATCCGCGCCAGGTGTTGAGCTCTTCGGGATCGACGCGCCAGCCGATCGACGCGAGCTTGTACCCTGGCATGGTCCCGGCCTCGAGCGCGCGATAGACGGAGATCGTCGCGCAGTTCAGGATCCGCGCAACCTCCGCGACGCGCCAGAGCCGGGGAACGTCCATCAGGTCCGTTTCTCCTGGCCGGCATCGGCGGGCGGGAAGAGGATAAAGTCCGGAAGGCCGAAGAACGTAGCCAGGGCTTGTTGGACATCTTCCGATGGCCGTGAATAGCCGCGCTCGTAGCGCGATAGGAGCCCCTTGTCGATGCCCGTCTGCAGCGAGACATCATCGAGCGTTATTGCCCGAGCCCGCCTGATACCTCTCATCGGAGTTGGATATTCATTCATGATTACCTCCAGGGCCATGCCCCGCGATTACAATATAAGTCTTGAATTTCGGAAGCCCCCCGATTCGTGCATCCGTACCCGAGACGGATAGGGGGTTTTCCCCGTTGACAGTCTTTCAGCATTTGTTGTCTTCTCCCATAGCCCCACTCTCTCATAGGGCTTGTGGGGTGCAGAAGAGTACAGAAAGAAGGCGGTTTGTTATACCCTGCGGCGGAAAGTGGGCACAGCAGCTATTTCTTTGGGGAGGCGACCGGATCCTTGGCCGGGGTTAACCGCTCTATATATCGTTTGATTCGCTTAATGCCTTGCCTCACGGTGATCTTAAAGCTCTCCTCGTCTCGAATGTAAGGAGCGGCTTCCTGTATCCATAGGCGCGCGATCTTCAAAAAGCTTAAACCATATAGCTTGTGTAAATCGAACCAGCAAAGGGTATTCCCAAAGCTATCCTTGTCCCTATCTGAATAGCCAAAAATGGTCTTTTTGAGTTCTTCGACTCGGCGCCAGATTACCTTGACATCCTCGAGTTTCGTCCAGGGCTCGATTCTAAGATATAAGTATTGGGGGACGCCAGTGCCTGGATACGGGGCTATCTCCGGATCCAGCAAATCCATCGCTAGGTTGTCATACAGGAGCCTTGGCTTCATGAAAACAGATTGAGGAAGCGCGTCCTTATTCAGGTTCCATTTATAGGAGATTTGCCAACGGTCACACAATCGCCAGTATTGGAGCAAAGCCTTCGATTTATGCCATTCAAAAACATAATCCCTCCCGTTCCTGTTCGAAGTTCCCCGTACTTTTCTAGCTTTCGCGACTAGCCGTTCGACCTTTTGAAGTTCGCGTTTGAAGGCGGGGTTTCTAAAAAGCAACTCTGCGCGTTGCTCTTCCCTCATATAGGGCCGTGCGGCGGCCTTGATTAGTTCGACGATTCCTTTTTTATGATCTGGATTGATGCCGGCCCAGGCGTTCCGCTTCATCTCTGCCTCCCATTCGTAGATACCCAGTGAGAAGGATTCGGGCCAGGCGGCTGGGATTCCGCTTTTCGGGAGCTACTCTAGGCCCTGAGCCAATATTCATGCCTTATTCTAAGTCAACTCTATCAGAAAACGCGATTCCTCTTGACTACCCAGGACTCCCCTTTTAAACTGAGAACAGGACGGGGAAATGGACATTTCATTCTTTGCTATTGCCATTCCCGTGGCCTCTGCAGTATTGGGCTACCTTGTAGGCTTTTGGATGCAAAAGTGGAAAGCGATGGAGGCTCGGAGGACGGATATTGAGAGACTAAGAAGACCTATCTATGCAGAGGCCCTAGAAATTATTTACGCAATAGAAAATAATCGCGGCAATGCCGAGAGCTTAGGGGCCGGAATTGACAGACTTAGAGACTGGTATCCGACAAAAGTGAGTTATTTGCCCCCCAAAGGGAACGATGCCATCTTTGCCGTAATAACCGATGCAACCGTGTATTATATCGATTTGAATAATAGAGAGACAGCGGCGCTTTCAAGATCGCGAGATATTTTTAATAGAAGTCTTCAGACGGCAAAATTGTTCCTTATGAATAGCGAAGACATCCGATGGCTACAAGAAGATCCAGAATAAAAGAACTGAGCCGAGGGAAGTGACTCCGGATTCCAGAAATGAATCTCCCAATGAAAGACAAAGCGCCTGGATGAGCAAACTTTCAGCACTTTTTAGTTATCCTTTAGACCACTATCTTTTCGCAAAGATGAAGACCGAAAAGGAAATCATCTTCAATACGAGAATTACTGATTTTGAGGTTGAGATTCAGCTGCTTCCCTATAAAAAGGGATTGACGGTCCATTGTTCAGATGAAGAAGAATTGACCTATTGCATTTCCGATATAGTCGTACTTGTCTCAAGAGACCTATCAGACGAAATTCCTCCCGTTATTAAAACAGACGAATCTGAAGACTATATACAGCGAGGCACCTTCTTTTTGAAATATATGCGAGATTACCAGAACACAGCATTGCAGGCTATAAACAGAACACTAAAATATTTCAAATACGTTCTCAAGAATCCAATGCTCGAACAAATCCCGTACACCAGCCCATTCTTATTTTCAGCTAGATGGCTCGAGGAAAACGGAGATGAAATTAAAACAGGAGTATCTAGTATTTCGATTAAGAATCCTCCCGGATTAGGTTTACGTGATTTTGGAGTTACGCCGTTAACAAGAGAACTTGAACCAGAAGCTGCCAAGGCCATCGCAAATGAACTAAAACCCGAACTATATGAGGAGCTTTTGGCTGATGCTCATTCAGCTATCTTTCATTTCAATTACAGACGAGCTGTCCTCGAAATGGCAATGGCTTGCGAGCTTGTCATTAAACAAACATACTTTTCAACATCTACTGCAGCTGGGCGTGCATATGAATTTATGGAGGACCGACAGAAGGTTTCAATAAACATTACTGATTACATAGATGCTGTTGCAGAGTACGCACTTGGCGAAGGATTTCAGAAGGTGAGCAGCAAGGGCGATTTTATTAATATTCAGCATCTATTTCGTGGTCGGAATAAGATCGCTCATCGTGGCGAATTATCCTTTAGGGATGATGGGGGCAAGGTTCATCCGATAGACTATGCAGTTTTAAAAAGATGGTGGATATCCGTTGAGCGCCTTTTGGCCTGGCTCTACTCCAAAAAGACCTCATAATACTTCCTAAGTCCTCATCTTTCCTACGTTCAGCCTCCCGGGCACCCAAACATGCATCAACGCATTTACGCGTGCTCCTTGGGGTTCCCCGCATATAAGAAGGGCGGGGTTTCTGAACTCTCTCGTCCTCGCGCAAACCAAGGCCTCATGCAACGGGTTCGGGCCCAGTCGCCCCCGCAGCGCTGGCAATCTGTGCATGCCGTGTGCATATAACTTCGGCTCATCCAGTTTAAAATAGGATAATCCTGATAAAAGACGTGGCGCGTTTAAGCGTGTGATCTTGAGGGCTTTATATGGGATAAAATAAAAATGACCCGCGTAGGACTCGAACCTACAACCCGCAGATTAAGAGTCTGCTGCTCTACCAATTGAGCTAGCGGGCCTAGTATCTGTTGCGTAAACAGCGCCTTATCAGCGCGCTGCGATTTATCTCCCGGGCCATCCTGAACAGCTCATAACCCGGGACTGTTTCTTCCGCGCTCGATAAAGCGAAGGCATTATATTCACGCCGGTAGATATTGTCAACGTCCCAATTTGCTATTTATTGCTATTCCCCTTGTTTTTAACCATTTGTTAATCTACGATGTCCGTGAAGATGGGGATGCGAGAGACCAGAGGGCGAGGACCCTTGCCAGCTGAGCCGTAGGGACTGAAGCCTGGGCCCGGGCCGGCGTCCCCAGAAGGAGTTTCATGATGGAAATCCCGAAGTTCCTCGACTTGGCCGTAGACCTCGAGACAGAGATCTCGAAGCTCTATGAGCTGATCGCTGAGCTCTCCGGCGATCCTCCCACCGCCTCGCGCCTCAAAGCGATCGCCAACGAGGAGCTCAACCACGCCAACGCCCTTCGCCGCGGCAAGAGGTACTACGAGGAGTTTCCCGACCTCTTCGCCGGGCTCATAATGGATGAGAACCAGGCCGTGACCGGAATCGAGGAGCTCAGGGTATTCCGCGCATCCCTCGGCCAAGGGAAGATCCCGCTCGCTGATAGCCTCGAGAAGCTTCTCGCGTTCGAGAAGAGATACGAGAGGATTCATATCGGAGTATCGGTGAAAATCGCCGAGCCCACTCTGAAGAATCTATTCGCCGGCCTTAGTAAGGGCGACCAGTCCCACATCTCGGTTCTCAAGGTGCTGATAGAATCACTCGGTTGAGGAGTGCCATGAGCCGGGCCCGCTAAAGAGGCTCCCAACGCCCCCCTTCGGGGCCCAGGGTCGCGCCTTTGCTCGCGCCTTTGCCTCCGGCCCTTTTCTACTCCTTGATCCCGGCCAGGTCGAGCATGAAGGCGTACTCCATGGCCGTCTGTTTCAGCCTCCGGAAGCGGCCGCTCACCCCGCCGTGGCCGCCCTCCATGTTCGTCCAGAGAAGCAGCGGGTTCTTGTCCGTCTTCAGGGCCCGCAGCTTGGCCACCCACTTGGCCGGCTCGAAGTACTGGACCTGGGAATCATGGAGCCCCGTGGTCACGAGCAGCGCCGGGTAAGCCTTGGCCTCGACCTGGTCGTAGGGCGAATACGACAGCATGTAATCGTAGTGCTCCCTGACCTCGGGATTGCCCCATTCGTCGAATTCTCCGGCCGTCAGCGGGATCGATCTGTCGAGCATCGTCGTGATGACGTCGACAAAGGGCACGCCGGCGACGACGCCCTTGAACAGCTCCGGCCGCATGTTGACGACGGCGCCCATGAGCAGCCCCCCCGCGCTCCCGCCGTTGGCGAAGAGCCGGCCGGCGTTGGTGTACTTCCGGGCGATGAGATATTCGGCGCAGTCGATGAAGTCGGTGAAGGTGTTCTTCTTCTTGAGGAGCTTGCCGTCCTCGTACCAGGCCCGGCCCATCTCCTGGCCGCCCCGGATGTGGGCGATGGCATAGACGAAGCCCCGGTCGAGGAGGCTCAACAGGGCGGAGTCGAAATCGGCGTCGGTGCTGGCCCCATAGGACCCGTAGCCGTAGAGGAGGCAGGGGTTCGTGCCGTCCTTGACCAATCCCTTCCTGTAGACGAGCGAGACCGGGACCTTGACGCCGTCGCGGGCCGTGGCGTAGTGCCGTTCCGCCTGATAATCGGCGGCGTCGAAACCGCCGAGGACCTCCTCCTGCTTGAGGAGCTTTTTCTCCCGGGTGACCATATTGTAGTCAAACGTCGACATCGGCGTCGTCAGCGAGGTGTAGCCGTAGCGGAGCCACTCGGTGTCGAACTCGCGATTGGTCGTCATCCAGGCGCTATAGGTCGCTTCGCCGAAATCGAGGTCGTGCCCGGCGCTCCCGTCCCAGGGCCTGATCCGGATCTGGAGGAGCCCGTTCTTGCGCTCCCCGAGGGCGAGCGCGCCCTTGAAGATCTCGAAGTCCTCGAAGAAGACGTCCTCCCGGTTCGGGACGAGCTCGGCCCAATCCGCCTTTCCGGTCTTGTCCAACGATGCCGTCATCAGCCGGAAGTTCTTGGCCCCCATGTTGGTGCGCACATAGAATCTATCCCGGTAGTGGTCGACGCCGTATTCGAGGTCCCGCTCCCGCGGCTGGAAGATCTTGAACGCGGCTCCGGGTTTGTCCGCCGGAATGAAGCGGTACTCGTTCGAAACGGTGGTCGACGAGGCGATGAAGACGTACTTCTTGGACTTGGTCGTGTAGGCCTCGACGTCGAAGGTCTCGTCGGCTTCATGGAAGACGAGGGTGTCGTTCTCGACCGGCGTCCCCAGGACATGCCTGAAAACCTTCTCGGGCCGGAGCGTCGTTTCGTCCTTCAGGGTGTAGAAAACGGTCTTATTGTCGCCGGCCCAGGCCGCCGAGCCGGTCGTGTTGACGATGGCGTCCGGAAGGACCTGGCCGGTGGTCAGGTCCTTGAAGCGGAGGGTGTATTTCCGCCGGCTGACCGTATCGACGCCGTAGGAGAGGATCATGTTGTTCGGGCTCACCCCCAGTCCCCCGACGGAATAATAGTCGTGTCCCCGGGCCATGTCGTTGACATCGAGGAGGACCTCCTCGGCGCCCTCGAGGCCGCCTTTCTTGCGGCAGTGGATGGCGTAATCCTTCCCGTCCTCGTAGCGCGTGTAGTAATAGTAGCCCTCCGAACGGTAGGGCACGCTGAGGTCGGCCTGCTTGATCCGGCCGACGATCTCGCCGTAGAGCTTCTCTTGGAAGGCCTCGGTGGGCCTCAACACGGCCTTGGCGTACTCATTCTCGGCCGTGAGGTAATCGACGACCTTGGGGTTCTCGCGCTCGTTGAGCCAATAATAATCGTCGACGCGCGTCTGGCCATGGATGGTCAGCTCCTTGGGGACGATATCGGCCTTTGGCGGCTTGAGGCCGGCCGCCGGCTCACCGGCCGGCTTGCAGGCAACGGCGGAGAACAGCAATGCGGCGGCAAGTCCGCAGGAGAGAAAAAGTCCGGGAAGCGTACGGAGTCGCCGAGGAGAGTATTTCATGGTCGGGCGCCCTCCTGAATGGGATCGATGACCGGGTCTGGAAAACCTACCACCCGCGCCCGCCGATGTCAATCCGACGCGCGCCCGACGCGCGCCCCTTAACGGCGCGACCCGAAGGCGCCATCGATCCGCTCCAGGAATCTCTTTCGCGAAAGCCCGGTCTTGCGCTAGAATCGGGCCGATGGCCGCAGATAACGACGACCCCATCGAGATCCCCATCGACGGCGTCCTCGACCTCCACACCTTCAGCCCCAAGGAGGTCAAGGACCTCATCCCGGAATACATCGCGGCGTGCCTGAGCCGCGGCATCACGGAGATCCGCATCATCCACGGCAAGGGAACGGGAACGCTCAAGGCGATCGTCCACGCCGTGCTGAAGAAGGACCCCCGCGTGGCCGGATTCAAAGACGCCGGGATCGACCGGGGCGGCTGGGGGGCGACCCTCGTCCGACTGACCCGGTCATAGCTCGAACCGGTACGAGAACTTGATCATAAAGATGTTCTCGCCCGGCGCCCGGAAGAGGTCGCCCATGTCCCGCCACAGATCGAGATCCCCTGGATCGGAGAAGTCCGCGCGCCTCTGCGTCCAGACGAAGTAGAGCATCGACCCCGGCCGGTATTCCCAGCGCAGGACGACCGTCCCCCGCAGCGACTTGAGGCTGAAGTCCGGGTCGGCGAAGGTGAACGGCGCGGCCGGCCCGGCGGCGCCGTCGGGATCGACGGTGTAGACGCCGTCGGCGAACGCGATCGTCGAGTCCCCGTCGCCGTAGTAGTCGAAGTCGAACGTCCGCGCCGCCCGGAGCTCTTTGAAGGCGGAGAAATCCCCCACCGCGATGTACGGCTGGAGATAGGCCTGGAGACTCAGCCGCGGCGTGAAGGTCCAACCGATCCGCGTTTCCAGGGGCAGCGTCTTCTGGACGATGTCCGAAAGGACGTAGCGGACGCCGTAGGTCGACGTCTTGAGCGGATCGGCGACGCTCCTCACCCACTGCCCTTCGGAATAGCGCCACGTGTAGCTCGGCCCGACCGAGAGCCGGAAGTTCGGGCTCGGCTTCCAGGCCAGGCCCGCGGCGATCGTGTAGTTGTATCCTCCGCTCGGATGATAACGGTACTGCGCGGTCCCCTCGAGAACGAAGGGCTTCCGGTCGTCCCCTTCGAGGCTGAGCCGGATCGTCTCCCCCGCCGGATAAAAGGCCATGGGCCCGCCGCGCGTCAGGTAGTGGCTGTACTTCGGCGGCTCCCAATCGAGGTGGATCGCGGCCGTCCAATAGTTGAGGAACCTGCCCTTGCCGTCGAGATAGACATATTCCCCGACCCTGTTCCAGCCGAAATCGTAGTTCCGATAGTACGATCCCGTGACGGACCAGCTGCGGAACAGGCGCCCGGGCTGGAGCTCCCGGTACCCGGCCTCGACATGCCCGTTGATGAGGTCTCCCCGGTTGTGATAGCCGGCGTCGTTGGCCTCGAAGCCCGGCGACATGGCGCCGATCGCCGCGTTGAAGACGATGTTGCCTTTCTGCTTGTTGATGTAGAAGCGGCTGGCCCAGCCGGAAAGGGACGTCGCGCTCTCGTCGACGTCGACCCAATCGGCGTCGGGCCGCTGAAAATAGTGGAGGGACGAGCGCTGGAGGGCGGTCATGGCCGCGGGGCTCCCGTGGACCGTCGATAAGGCCCCCCAGCCGGCCAGGGCCCAACCGCGGTCCTCGTCGAGGAACGTCCAGCCGTCGATGCCGAGGGAGAGGGCGTCGCGGGAGAGGGAATCTTCGAGCGGACCGGCCTTGATGTCCCTCAAAACCGAAGTGGCGATGAACCCGAGACCGCTCCGTCCCTCGCCGAACTCCTTCAGGCCCCGGGCCACGCCGTAATGGCTGAAGGGCTCGACCTCGGCCGTCGAGCGGGCGCCCGCAAGGTCGATATCGGCGGCCTCGCGGGCCGTGGCCGCGCTGATGACCCCTATATTGAAGTCGCGGCCGACTTTTCCGGTCACCTTGGCCGCTCCGAGGATGGTCGTCCAGTCGGGCATGTCGAAAAAGCCCGGGGTGGAGGGCCGTCCCTGGGGGCTCCGGCCGATGCGCCGGCTGTAAAAGAGGTCCGGGTCCTCCCAGCCGAACATGCGGTAGACGTTCGGCCCGCCCCGGCCGAAATCGAAGATGCTCGCGCCTTCGATGAAGAAGGGCCGCTTCTCCTGGTAGTAGGTCTCTTCGTCGCTGATGTTGATGACCGCCGGGTCGACCTCGACCTGGCCGAAATCCGGGTTGACCGAGAGGTCGAGGGTCAGGTTGCTGCTGAGGCCGCCCTTGAGGTCGAAGCCGCCGCTCGCCCCGGCTTCGCGTCCGGTGCGGAACGGATCGCCGGCGACGGCCGGGCTGAGCATGGCCTTCGACAGGGCGAACGGGGAAACCTCGAGGCGGCGTCCCGAGGCGATGCCCTCGAGACCGGTGAGCTCGGCGAAGTTCGAGACGAGCCCGTTCTGCTCCTTGGGCACCCAGGCGAAATGATCCTCCTCGTTCTTGCGCTTGATCATCCTCTGAAAATTGACGCCCCAGACCTGGACATCGCGCCTCTTGAAACGGAGCTGGTCGAAGGGGATGCGGATCTCGACCGCCCAGCCCAGCTCGTCGATGCGGGCGGCGCTCTCCCAGACGCCATCCCAGGTCTCGTCGGTCTCCTCGTCGTTCGACAGGGTGCCGTCCTCGATCGAGCCGAAGGGATTGACCCCGAAGTAATACCCGCTCCGGCGGTCGCGATAGGGGTCGAAGCCGACATCGAACCAGTCGGATTCGACGGCCTCGTCGCGGCGGCCGAGACGGCCGACGATCTTCTCGGGCTCGGCGTCGGCCAGACGGGCGGCGATATAGAGGTTATCACGGTCAAAGGCGACCCAAACGGTCGTCGGCTCGCTCGCGGGCTTTCCGTCTTGAGGATCGCGCTGGGTGAAGCCGCCGGAACCGGGCGTCCTCCAAACGGCCTCGGACAGGACTCCGTCGATCGCGATGGGCCCGCCCGCGGGCAACGCGGCGATCGTCCGGACGGTGCGCGGGTCGGGAGGGGCCGGGGCCAGCTCCTGGGGACCGCTCCCGGGCGGCTCGGTTCCGAGCGCGGCGATCGAGCAAAAGGATACGGCTACGACAGGGAAGATGAGGGCAACGACAGAGAGCAGGCAGCAGCGGCGCATGTTGAATATGTGTGCTGATATATCAGCCCCCGCGCCCGCCTGTCAAGGCTGGAGAATGGGCGGGAAAATGGGGACGCTTCTATTTTCGGCGGCGAAGAATAGAAGCGTCCCCATTTCGCCCGGCTATTCACTTCTCACTGAATTAAGTGTATTTAGTTGTGTGGCACCGTCAGGAGTGGCACCGTCAGGAGGTCGAGATGAGCCAAGCCATGAAGAGACGCGATTTCATGAAGGCCGGAGCGGCCGCCGGGGCCGCTGTCCTCGCCGGGGGGTTCGTCGCCACGCGCCCCCTCGGCGCTCAAACGGTGGCGATCCCGGATATCGCGGCGGTCAAGGGGACAGATCGCCTGCTCGCCGTGAACAAGGGCCTGGCCGCCCTGGGCGGGATGAAGAAGTTCGTGACGCCAGGTTCGTCGGTCGGCCTGCTCATCAACGCCCCTTCGTGGTGGACGCGGCCGGGCAGCCACACCCACCCCGATCTTACTTTAGCCGTCGTCCTCGCCGCGCTCGAGGCCGGGGCCAAGGAGATCCAGTACCTCATCGATCCGTTGGCGGATTACTGGAAGCGCGCCCCGCTCGCGTCGAAATACGCGAAGGAGATCGCCTCGGTCAAGAAGTGCTCGGCCAACTACGTCGAGACGGCCGTCGCGAAGAACAAGCACCTCAAGAAAACGAGCGTCGTCAAGGAGTTCCTCGACTGCGACGTCTTCATCAACCTGCCCATCATCAAACACCACGTCGGCGTGGGCATGTCGGGTAACCTCAAGAACCTCATGGGCGTCAACACCAACGCCTCGAACCAGTTCTTCCACGCCGGTTCGGGGGCCAAGGGCGAATACGACGATGTCCCCTTCCTGGCCCAGTGCATCGCCGACCTCAACACCCTGCGCAAGCCAGACCTTTGCGTCGCCGACGCCACGGAATTCCTGCTGACCAACGGACCCGCCGGGCCGGGCGAGCTCCGCCGGCTCAACAAGGTCGTCCTCGGGACCGACCCCGTGGCCGTCGACGCCTACAGCGCCCCGTTCGTCAACCTCCAGGCGGCCGACGTCCTGATGATCATCAGATCGGCGGAATGGGGAGTCGGCCAACCGGACCTGTCGCGGCTCAAGATCAAGGAGATATCGGCCTGATCCGGCCCTGACCCTATTGCGGCTCAGTCCCGGCGGACCCGGATCCACGTGACGTTCCGCATTACGGCGGCGTCGATGAGGAGGACCTGGACCCTCGGCTCTCCGCTGGTTTTCGTCAGCGTTACACTGAGCTCTTTCGGCTGAAGCACATATCCGTACTTCAGTCCGATATCGATGAGCGTGAACGCCACGCCGAAGCCCGTTGCCATGGCGAAGAAATGGTCTTCGTGGGCGGATATCGACGTGTACATCGCGATGGGGAGGGCCAGGGCCGCTCCCAAGACGAAGTTGCCGATGACCGAGCGCCCGGACGTCACATTCTTCGGCCTGATCTCGATGGGATCGTAGCCCGGATACTCGATCCTGACGACATGGGACTTGTCCTTCCTGTCGAGCCAGATCATAACAGGGGCCTCGCCCATGGGCCTTCCGTTGACGGTGACGGAGGCGCCGGCGGGAACGGATGTGACAGGCACCCGCTGCATGTGGTTCGTCATGCTGCCGCAGCCCGAGGATAGGACAAGGCCCAGCGCGACCAGGACGGTCATCGCCGTTCGCCTTCGATGACGGCTCATGTCTTCCCTCTCAACGGGAGGTTTCCGTGATTGCCCTGCTTATGGATAATATAGGCCTGCCGATGTCCGAGTTGTCAAGAAGTTGTCAATTAAGTATATTTAGTTGTGTGGCGCCGTAATTGAGGAGGACGCATGTCCAGACGCAAAATCCCCCCCTTCGCGACGATCCTGGGGATCGCCGGCCTTTCGCTCTTTCTTCTGATCGCCGCCCCGTCGACGGCTCAAAAGACCGGGCCCGGATCCCTCGCCCCCATCGACCCCCAGCGGGTCCAGGACCAGGACACCATGACCTGGGCCGACTACCGCCCCATCCCCGGCCGCAATTGGGCCGATCCCGCCCTCAAGCCGGAACGGGGATTCCGTCTGGCCGTCGTCGGCATCGATTTTCCGGACCAGCCCTTCGTCATGACCATGCCCAAGGGTTCGGACCCTTTCGGCAATCCTCAGATCGATCCGGTCAAGCGCGAGGACGTCCCCCGGTTCTTCGCCGATTTCTGGATGAAGCCGGGCGACGTCAATCACGGCCAGACCATCAACGGCTACTGGATGGAGCAATCCCGGGGCAAGTTCGGCATCACCGAGGTCAAATCCTTCGGGCCCTATCGCATGCCCAAGCCCATCTGGGCCTACGGCCTCAACGAGTACGGCCAGAACGACCAGACGCCGGACGGCAGCCGCGCCGATAGCCGCATGGAGCGCGATTGCGACGAGATCTGGACGGCCGCCGTCGGCAAGGACATCCGCAAGGACTTCGATGCCGTCCTCCGCCTCTACGCGAGCTACGACGAAACGGGCGTCTGGCAGGAGTTCGGCGAGATGAAGTTCGCCTCCAAGGACGACATCCCGGCCGAGTGGGGCAACCCGAACCCGGCCAAGCCCCGTTGGATCCCGACCCGCTACGTCGAGTGGACGAGCTGGCTGGCCGGCGCCCAACAGTGGGGCCTGTCCTCCATGCGCCAAGGGGAGAACTCGGGCACGATCACCCATGAGCTCGGCCATTTCGCCTTCCGCCTGCCCGACCTCAACAACAATCCCTATGTCCAGCCCTACCGGCGCGTCGCCGCCGGGACCTGGGACATGATGGACCGCGGCTGCTTCAACGGGCCGGGCGGGCCCCACAAGCGCTGGGTCGTGCCGCCGAGGGAGGGCGCGTTCATGCCGGCCGGCCTCATGGTCCGTAACCGCCTCGAGAACAAGTTCATCGACGAGACGGCCCTCTTGACCCTGGGCCGGGCCGCGCTGGCCGCTAACGGCCTGGCCGTGGCCGACGTCACCGCCAGGGCCGTCGACCCTCTCCCCGGCGCCTATACAGGCCTGGTCATCAAATTCGATGGCGAGAAGCCGGGCGACTTGACGCCCCCCGACGATCCGGCGACGAATCCGCTCTCAGCGGGGACGCCGAACTACAGCTACTACACGCTCGAGGTCGTCCAGCGCATCGGCTACGATTCCTTCACCCCCGACAACGGCGTCCTCATCGCCAAGAACAAGGACGGCCTGCGCGGCCGCAACGGCGGGCCGAACGAGTTCAACAGCTACATCTGGGTCATCGACGCCCACCCCGAAGATATCGGGATGGCCGACTTCGTCAAGCCGAACGGCGATAAGATCATGCGCACCGTGGCCGACTACCGTCAGCTCAACGACGCCCTCTTCCACGCCGGGCCCGGGTCCGGGAGCTTCTTCGAATGGGAGGACACTCCCAACCGCCTTCATTTCTATGTCATCGACCTCAGGAAGGACAAGGACGGCATCCTCGTCTACACCCTGGCCGCCCGCTCGCTCGACGGCGCGGGGCCGCAGCCGCGCGGCGCGGCCATCGCTCCGCCGGCCAAGCGGTCGATCCCCGAGGTCAAAGAAGAGAATACGCCCGTCTCGTTTGCGCTGAGCAACTCAGGCGGCGCGGCCGGTGCGGGCGCCGCCGCCCATTTCAGCGCGGACGTCTACAGATTGTCCGTTTCGGTCGACGGGCAGGGTTGGACGGCCGGCCTGCAGAACGCTTTGGCCGCCGTGAAGGCCGGCGCGTCCAAGCCCATCACCGTCTTCGTGTCGCGCGCGGCCGGCGCAGCGAAGTCCGCGACGGTCACGCTGCGGGCGACGTCCGAAAGCGATCCGTCGAAGTCGGCGAGCGCCGCTATAAAAATATCGCGATAAATATTTTTTGATAAAAAATATTTTTTATTTACTTTTCGCGCCGCGGTTTATGTTAATCTGTTATTGAATCATGGTGGAGAATCGGCGTCGAGACCTGCGCGTCCTTCTGATCCACAATATGAGCCCCGAATGGACCCCGGAAGAGGTCCGTGACGCGGAGCAGGACGTCGCGGCCCTCGGCGACGCATTGAAAGCCGTCGGCCATCCCGTCGAGCTCCTGGCCGTCAAGGATGGACGGCTCGCCGCGCGTCTCGGGCCCCACGATCCCCGCGACCTCATCGTGTTCAACTGGTGCGAGGAGCTTCCCGGCGTCCCGCACAGCGAGCCCGAGGTCGCGGCGATCCTGGAGCGGCTCGGCTTCGCCTTCACGGGCGCGTCGTCCCGTGTCCTGTCGCTCTCGCACGACAAGCCGCAGATCAAGCGCATCCTCGACGCGAAAGGGCTGCCCACGCCGCCGTGGGCGGTCTTCGACACCCCCGGGATCAACGGGTGGAACGTCTTCCCGGCCATCGTCAAGGCGGCCAATGAGCACTGCAGCATCGGCATTTCGCCGGACTCGGTCGTCATGTCCCGGGCCGAGCTCGAACGGCGAGTCGGCTATGTCCTCAGCGAACACCGCCAGCCCGCACTGGTCGAGGAGTTCATCGACGGGCGGGAGTTTCACGTCGCCGCTTGGGGGAACGGGAACGTGACCGCGATGCCCGCGGCCGAGATGGATTACGTCGGGCTGACGGACATCCGCGACCGCCTTTTCACCTACGACGCCAAATACGTCCCCGGGTCCCGCCTCTACGAGACGATCGAGCTGCGCGTCCCGGCGGAGCTGGATCCCCCGGCCCGGGCCGAGCTCGAAAGGATCGTTCTCGCGACGTACCGGGCCACGGGTTGCCGGGACTACGGCCGGATCGACTTGCGCTTCCGGGACGGCGTCTTCTATGTCATCGACGTCAACCCGAATCCGGACATCAATCCGCTGACGTCCCTGACCTATGCGGCGGCCGAGATCGGCTATTCTTATGGGCAGATGGGCAGCCGCATCGTCAATCTGGCCGCCGCCCGCCATCCGGTCCTGGGTCCCCGGCGGCCGGAAGGTTAAGGAATTAGCGCCGGTAGCGGATGGCGATGCCGACGATCTGGCGTCTGTAGACGCTGCGCCGCCCGCGCCAATAGTTGTAGACAACTCCGTCGCGGAAATAACGGTCGGCGACGATGACCAGCGCGTCGCCGCCCATGCGGGCCGTGCGCTCGCGGAGCAGGCCTTCGACATCATAGCGGTTCATCCGCCACGACGGTCTGACCCAAACCTCGCCCAGCCGGATGTGGTCCCGGCGCGGTTCGCGCCTCAGGAGATCGACCTCGGCCGGATGGATCGGGCCGAAGCGCGGTGTATGGGGATAAAAATGGTACCCGGAGTGCCGGGAACAGGCGACCGCGGTCGGCAACAGGAGGGCCAGGATCAGGGCCGGAAGAGCTATCTTTTTCATCTTTATTCTCCTTGGGATCCGTCTTTCGTGCATGCCACCCTGATAGATTGCAAGAACCATACCAAAAAGCCTCGGGGGAAACGGCGATGCGAAGGTGTCCTCTCGTGAGGACAAGTCGGGAAGTAGTTGACAGGCCCATGTTAAGTCTTTATTATTTATGCGGTTCGTTATTAACAGAAAAAATAGGAAACTGGCCTTGATATGAGTCTTCTTACGGCCCTTGAGGGCAAGATCGCCGAGTTCCAAGCCTCCTGTGTTTCGCGGTTCCCCGTGCCCTCGCTCCGCATCGGCGACAAGACGGCCGCCCTGGCCGTCGTCCAGGGCGGCATGGGCGTCGGGATCTCGCTCTCCGGTCTGGCTTCCGCCGTGGCCCGGGAGGGCGGGATCGGCGTCATCGCGGCCAACGCGATCGGCATGATCGAGGAGGATTACTACGACGACCCCACCGCCGCGAACGTCCGGGCCCTGCGTCGGGAGATCCGCGAAGCGCGCCGCCGGTCGGCCGGCCTGATCGGGGTCAACATCATGGTCGCGGTCAACTGCTTCCACGAGCTTCTCGACGCCGCGGTCGAGGAGAAGGCCGACGTCCTTTTCCTCGGGGCCGGCCTGCCGATCAAAGGCATCCCGGTCCCGGCCATCCGCGCCGCCGGGGTCCGGATCGTGCCGATCGTCAGCTCGGCGCGGGCGGCCCGGCTCATCTTCAAGGCGTGGGAGAAGACCTACGGCGACATCCCCGACGGCGTCGTCGTCGAAGGCCCCCGCGCGGGCGGCCATCTCGGCTTCAAGCCCGAGCAGATCGACGACCCCGCATTCCAGCTCGAGCGCATCATTCCCGAAGTCGTCGAAGCGCTCGCCGAATTCGAGACGCGCTGGGTCCGGTCCCTGCCCGTCATCGCCGCGGGAGGGATCTTCACGGGCGATGACATCCACCGCTTCCTGAAGCTCGGGGCCAGGGGAGTCCAGATGGCGACCCGTTTCGTGGCCACCCACGAGTGCGACGCCGACATCCGCTTCAAGAAGGCCTACGTGACCTGCAGGGAAGCGGACATCCAGATCATCCGAAGCCCCGTCGGCATGCCGGGCCGGGCGATCCGGGGCCAGTTCCTCGATGCCATCGCCCGCGGGGACAAAAAGGTCGTCCGGTGCCCGTCCCGCTGCCTCGAAAGCTGCGGGGCCGGGGAAGCCCGCTACTGCATTTCCGAGGCCCTCGACGCCGCGCGGAAAGGCGATCTCGAGAACGGTTTCGTGTTCTGCGGCGCCAACGCCCATCGGGTCGAGGCCATCATCTCCGTGCATCAGCTCGTGGAAGGCCTCAGGCAGGGGTTCGCGCTGGCCGGCCTCGTCGCGGCGCTGAAGGCTGAAGTCGCCAGGCGCCGGGAAGGCCTCAAAGCGCTGCGGCATGAGTACGTTGAAACGATGGCCGGCGTACGCGCGAAGTTCCGGACGGAGATGCGCCGGCTGGCCGAGGGCCAGGAAGCCCGCTACCGTGAGGAAAAGGCCCGGGTCCAGGGACGGCTGGCCGAGATCAAGAGGGAATACGATCAAGCCAAGGCCCGGGTCGCGGAGCTCCGCGCCGAGCTCGAATTCTACCTGAGCGCGGCCCCGGCTCTCGTCACCGCCTGACGCGCCCCCCCCGCCAGGTCTACTCGATCGCGGGAAGGATCATCTTCTCCGGTTCGAAGACGACGCAGCGCTCTCCCTCTTCAACCTGGCCCAGGTCGATGAGATCGTAACCCGCCTTCCGTCCCGCGGCGAGGGTCCGTCCGACCTCGCGTTCCGGCACATAGACGTAGAATCCGATGCCCCAGTTGAAGGTCGTTATGCAGTCCAGCAGGCTGACCCCGGCCTCGAGCATGAACTCGAAGAGAGGCGGGGTCTCGTCAACCCATGTCTTGATCCGGTACGTGAATGGCTTCTTGGCATAGGCGATCTTGGAGATGCCCCCGCCAGTGCCGCCGAGCAGGGCGTGGATCTCGATATTCTCCTGTTGCAGCGCCTCGACGAGCCGGACGTAGGAGCGCGTCGGGATGAGCGCCTCGTCACCCAGGGTCTTCCCGTTGGGCAGGAGGTGAAGGAACTGGTCCTTCAGGGCCAGGGCCCGCTTGATCACCAGCGAAATGCCGTTGGCGTGGAGCCCCGACGACGGGGCGCCGATAATGTGGTCTCCAAGAGCGAGCTTCTCCCCGGTGACCATCATGGTCTTGGGCGCGATGATGCCGGTGACACAGCCGGAAAGCGACGGCGCGCTCCGCACGGGCGGCTCGGCCTTGACCAGATAGCGCAGGGCGGGAGACTCGCCGGCCGGCAGGGCCATGCCGCACATCTCGCAGGCCCGATAGAAGCTCTCGGCCAGGTCGTGGCTCCTTTTCTCGTCCGCGAACCACTCGCTGTCGCCGGCCGCCACTTCGTCGGTGAAGATCACGGGCAGGGCGCCCTGGCAGATGACGTCGTTGGCCGCCATCAGGGCCGAATCGATGCCGATGCCCTCGTAGTAGGTCCGGCCGGTCCCGGCGTGCTGGTACATCCACTCGGCGATCCAGTTCTTATTGCCCAGGCCTTCCTGGGTCATGCACCAGAGGTGGGATTCGGAGCCCCGATACTCATAGACGGCCCCGTGCGCGCCCACGCTGTCCGGATCGACGAATACGCCTCGACTGTTGGGGAATGCGAGCGTCCTCTTTCCGGCCCGCACCATGGCCATCTTGAACGGCTCGATCTTGGCATAATCCACGCCGGCCGCGGCGTAATCGGGTTTCGCCCGCATATCACGCTCCTTGAAGTCTTTTACGATAATATCGCCGGCGGCAACCTTGAGTCAAGAAGCAAGGGGATTTCAGGCGAGCGGAGTCCGGGGCCGTTCCCGTTTGACTTTCGCCGACGACAGGTGGACAATCAGGCGGGGAGGTGGCCATGAAATATCCAAAACGGATCACCCACGCGTGTCTTTTCCTGATCTTCGCCCTGGCCCTCGGCCCGGCGCTCCTGCCGGCCCAGAGCCTCGAGGACAAGGTCACGATGCGCACGCTGAAGAACGGGCTCACGGTCCTCTTCGCCGAACGCCACGGGGCGCCGGTCTTCAGCACGCTCTACGGGTTCAAGGTCGGATCGGTCGACGAGTACCCCGGGATCACCGGGACCGCCCATCTCTTCGAGCATATGGCCTTCAAGGGCACGCCGAGGATCGGGACCAAGGACTACGGGAAAGAGAAGGTCCTGATGGACAAGATCGCCCAGGCCGGTCATGAGTGGAGCGTCGAGCTGGCCAAGGGTGACCAGGGCGACAAGGACAAGGCCGCCCGCCTGCGGGCCGAGCTGACCAAGCTCGAAGAGGAGCAGAAGGCGTTCATCATCAAGGACGAGATCGACCTCATCTACAGCAACGCCGGCGGCACCGGGCTCAACGCCGGGACGGGCACGGACCAGACGATGTACATGATCAGCCTGCCGGCCAACCGGTTCGAGCTCTTCTGTCTCATGGAGTCCGAGCGCATCCGGAACACGGTCCTGCGCGAGTTCTACATCGAGAGGAGCGTCATTCAGGAAGAGCGCAAGCAGACGACCGACGCCGTCCCCACCCGGCTCCTCAGCGAAATGTTCATGGGCGCGGCTTTCATCGCCCACCCCTACAATCATCCCGTCGTCGGCTGGGCCTCGGACATCAACTCCGTGACCCTCGAGGAAGCCCAGGCCTTCAAACAGAAGTACTACACGCCGAACAATTGCGTCCTGGCCATCGTCGGCGACATCTACCCGGAGAAGGCCATCCCGCTCGTCGAGAAGTATTTCGGGGACATCCCCCGCGGCGACGACCCGCCCGTCTTCCGGACGGTCGAGCCCAAGCAGCTCGGCGAGCGCCGGGTCCGCTTCGAGTTCGACGCCGAACCCCAGCTCATGATGGGCTACCACAAGCCGACCTTCCCTTCGAAGGACGACGCCACGGCCTCCGTCCTGAGCTATATCCTGACCACGGGCCGGACATCGCGGATCTACAAGGACCTCATCCAGGACAAGCAGCTGGCCGTATCGGTCTCCGCCGGCTCGTCCCCCGGCGCCCGCTTCCCGAATCTCTTCACCTTCAACGCCGTGCCCCGGAACCCTCACACCCTGGAAGAGGTCGAAAAGGCCATCCTCGAGCACGTCGAGAAGGTCAAGACCGAGCCGGTTTCTGAGCGCGAGCTCCAGAAGGTCAAGAACAACCTCGACGCCTCCTACATCCGCTCGATGAGCTCCAACTTCGGCATCGCGATACAGCTCATCCGCTACCAGCTGCTCTTCGGCGATTGGAAGCTCTTCAAGACCTACCGGGAGCTCGTCGGGAGCGTCACGGCGGACGACGTCATGGCCTTCGCCAAGACCTATCTGACGCCGGAGAACCGGACCGTGGCCTACCTCGTCAAAAAGGCCAAGGCGTCCTAAGGAAGGAGGAACGACCATGAAACGCACCACGACCCAAGTCACCGTGGCCATCGCGTTCGCCCTCCTCATCCTGGCCCTGCCGGTCCTCGCCCAGAGGCACCCCAGCGAGCTGGGGGCCCCCCCGCCCCTGTCGTTCAAGATGCCGAAGCCGGTCATGTTCACGTTGGAGAACGGCATCCGCGTCGCCTACATCCAGGACGCCGAGCTGCCCCTCGTCTGGGTCCTCGGCTACTTCCGGGGAGGATCGCTCTTCGAGCCCGGCGACAAGGCCGGCCTGGCCCAGCTCACGGCGACCGTCCTCCGCACGGGCGGAACGAAGGCCCGCGGCGGCGACCAGATCAACGAGGAGCTCGAGTTCATCGCGGCCACGGTCGAGGCCATGGGCGGCGCCGAGTACATGACCGTGACCGGGAGCTCCCTGGAAAAGGACTTCGGCAAGCTCATGGAGATCTACGCCGACCTGGTCATGAACCCGGCCTTCCCGCAGGACAAGCTCGACCTGGCCCGCAATCAATCCCTGGAAGGCATGCGCCGGATATGGGACCGGCCCAGCCAGGTCTCGAACATTCTGTTCCAGGAGAAGCTCTACGGCCCCGACTCGCCCTACGGACGGCGGGCCAAACCGGTCACCCTCAAGGGGATCGACCGCGAAGACCTGGCGGCCTTCCACAAGAAGATCTTCTCCCCGTCCAACCTCATGCTGGGCGTCGCCGGCGACGTCTCCGCCGACGAGGTCAAGACCATTCTGAACCGGGTCTTCAAGGGCTGGGCCAAGGCCAAGGTCGACCTGGCCGAGCCCGCGCCTCTGGCCGAGAAGGCCGACGGCACGATCTACTACGCCTACAAGGACACGCCGCAGGCCAACCTGTACCTGGGCCATCTGGGGGCCCGCCGCAACGGCCCCGACCAATACAAGCTCGAAGTCCTGAACAATATCTTCGGCGGCGGCGGCTTCACGGCCCGGCTGATGAAGCAGCTCCGGTCCGACCGCGGCCTGACCTACGGCATTTATGGCGGGGTCATCGAGGGGCGGGACCGCGGCCCCTTCATGGTCGCCTCCCAGCTCAAAGCGGCCCAGTTCGTCGAGGCCCTCGGGCTCATCAAGGACATCGTCCGCGACCTTCAGACGAACCTCGTGTCCGACGAGGAGATCGAGACCGCAAAGAACTCCATCATCAACAGCTTCGTCTTCAATTTCGAGCAGAAGAACCAGGTCATGAGCCAGGTCATGACCCTCAAGCTCCAGGGCTACGCCGACAATTATCTCGATACCTACATCGACAACATCCGCAAGGTCACCAAGCAGGACATCTTCGACGCGGCCAAAAAGTACATGGACCCGGCCAAGATGATCATCGTGGTCGTCGGGGACGAGAAGAAGTTCGACAAGCCCCTGGCCAGCGTCGGAACGGTGAAGGCGATCGATCTCAAAGCCCTCATGGAGGCGGAGCGGGGGCCGGAAAAATAGGCTATCGGCCCTTTTCCAGGAACAGCAGGGCCCGCGCCATCACCGGGTCCCGGCACGCCAATAGGTCTTCGATCGCCGGCGTCACGGGGAAATCGGGAACGATGCCGCGGTCCTTGGGATAGCTGTCGACCGCCATCCGGCATAGGACGAGCGGGACGCGGATCTGGATGCGCGTATTGGGGAGGGTCGCCGTGACCATGAATCCCGAGGTGCTGCCGTAGTAGCCGGAGCCGCATTCCTCCCCGAAGAATACGGCCTTCTTGTGGTAGTGGAAGAGGGACGTCGTCTCCCCCGTCGTCGAGAAGCTGCCCCCGTCGATGAGGATGGCCACCCGCCCGGCGAACCGGGGCTTCTGGGGCGTCTGGAGCCCGCGGTTGGGATGGCCGGTGACGTCGAACCCGCCGCCGTTGCCCCTCAGGTCGATGATCAGGTTCGGAGTCCCTTTTTCCTCCAGGGAACGGAAGGTCTCTTCCAGGAATTCGGGAAACCGCGGCTTGGCCTTGTCCAGATCGTCGCCGAACACCCGGATCGTCAGGACAGCCGTCGCCCCCTCGAAGGAGAGCTCGTAGGCGGGGCGGCGCTCGGCTGTGGCCGGGTATCTCTCCGGGAGGAGCCGGACGATGTCGGCCGCCGTGATGCACGGTATCGTGATTTCCGCGATCTCCGCGCCCCGGAACGGCCGGAAGCTGATCCGGCGGGTCTCCCGCCGTCCGAACCGGAGGGCCAGAAGCCGGCCGAAAGCGGCCGGATACTCCAGGCGCCGAAGCCCGCTCGTTCTGATCCCGGCATCGCTCGGAAGGAGCGCGAGGAGCGCCGGGACGACATCCCTCATCGGCGTCCCGTCGATGGCCAGGAGTTCCGCGCCGTCCTTGATGCCCGCGTCCGAGCTCAGGTTCCTGAAGACATAGGCCTTATCCTTAAAAAAGCGGAGCCCAAAGGGGAGGAAGACGGGTTGGGCGTCCAGGTAAGCGCCGGCGGCCGGGGAAAGCATCAGGCGCGTGTGCCCGTCCTTGATCCCGGCGACAAGCGGCAGCAGCATGGAATAGAAATCGAATTCCGTCGACGGACCCGTCAGCGAGTCCCCGGCCGCGACGAAGCCCTTCTTGAGCGCGTCCGCCGGGGTATAGCGATCGAGCCCCCCGTGTCCTTCCTCCAGCACGTCCCAGAGGGTCTTGAGGTCTTCCATGAGCGCTTCGACCGGATAGGTCTTCCCGGGGTCGAACGCTGTTTGGGACTGAGAGAAGGCGACGGCGGCGAAAACGGCCATAAACGAGGTCGCGATCGCTGTCTTCCTGTCCGCTCTATTCATTCCGTCCCCCGCACCTGATCATCCTTTTCGATCACGAAATTAGCGGCGAGGTTCAGGCCGGCTTCGACGGCCGCAGGATCGATATTGTCCACGGTATCCCGGGAGGTATGATAATAGATATCCCCGCGGATTGGCCGGGTCGAGATGCCAATGAGGGAGGCGGACGCGACGCCGACCTTGGCGAACTGCCCGGCGTCGGTCCCTCCGCCTCCGAACGGAAATCGGACCGTCTTGACCGGATAACCCAGGCCGGCCGCGATCTTGAGGCATTCGGCGGTCAGCGGTACCGAAAGCCCGCGCAATCCGTTCGTGTCGGTCTTCAGGAACGCCAGGTCCTTGAACCGGCTCAGCGTATCCATGTTGAAGACGAAAGTCGGGAGGCCCAACAGCTCGGCCTTGTGCTTCCTGGCGTATTCGAATGACCCGCGCTGGCCGTTTTCCTCGCCGTCGACGCTCAGAAAAACAACCCGGGTGTTCTCCGGCATCGGCACCGCGCCGGACTTGAACAGCTCGGCCAGTTTGACCAGTACAAAGCTCGAAACGAGATTGTCGGACGCGCCGGGCGAGGCATCCCGGCCGAAGTACCAGATGAGGGGAATGACGAGAATGCACCCCGCGGCAAGAAAGACTTTGAGCCCGTGTTGCCCGCCGCCTCCGGCGCCTGTTAACAGCCCCACGGCCGCGATGATCGCGCCGACATTGGCGAGGGCGTGGAACACGATCGGAAGGACGACCAGGAACGCGTAGGCCCGCGGCAGCTTCTCGAAGAAGTTGCAGACGGGAGAGCTGTCATGATGGGCGCAAAAAACGATCTTCCGCCTGACATCCGATGCCGGTTCCATGATCCCCACGACGTTCGCGCCGGGCTTCTTCTTGAAGAGCGGATCAAAGAAGCGGCCCAAGAATACGAATTCATTGATGAAATACGCCGTGCCCAGGGTGAACGCTGCGGCCGAAGCGAGAACCCCCCATCCCCCCAGGAAAAAGAGGGCCGCCGCAATGAGATAATCGAAGGCCAGGACCTTGTTCATCACAAAGAACGCAGCCGGACTCTGACGGTATTCCTCGAGGAACGCTTGGTCACAGGATTTGGCGAGCTCGCCTTTCAACTCCTCCGCGGCCCTCATACATCCCTGCGTCCCGGGGAGCCGCGGATGGCACTTCCCGACCAGGAAGCGCGTTCGGGTGAGGACATCCTGAGCGTGTTCGGCGGGTATGCGGACCATATTGGGCGTTCCTTTGGCTCTGCAGTCCCCATCCTTATCGTCGATGGCTGCTATTATACTTAACAATCCCTGGGCGAGGAAAGGTCGGGACTTGCCGGTTGCGTCGCCGGCGGGGGTGACGTAGAATCAGTTGCCCTTTCTCAAGAGTGTTTCACGGAGGGAAGCATGGGTGTATATATCTTCGTTCTTCTCATAGTCGCCGGGATCGTCGTTTGGTGGCTTTATGCCAAAGGCAAGAAGTCCATGCTGGACAAAGCCAGGAAAGCCTATAGGGACGCCCTCGACCAGCTCAAACAGAGCCCGACCGATCCCAATCGCCGGGAGCGGGCCCTGGAGCTTGGCCGCGCCTATGCCAAACTTACGCGGGATCTGAAGGGCGCGACCGTTTTTGACGAAATGGCGCTCAAGAACGATATCGACGCCGCCTGTGCGGGAGCTGTTGAATTCGCCGCGGCTCACGCCGGCAAGCCCGCCAGCGCCGCGGCGGAGATCCGGAAATTGACGGGACTCCTGGACGAGGGCATCCTGACGCCGGAAGAGTGGCAGAGCGCCAAAGCTCAGCTCGTCGGCTTGAAGCAAAACCAGGTCGATGAGGCCGTCAAGCTGCTGCGGGCCTTGCATGAGCTCGTGAAGATGGGCGGACTCTCCGAGGCCGAATACAACATGAAGAAATGGGACATCCTCTCTCAAAAGCTCATAAGCCCGGACAAGCCCCCGATCGTGCCGCCTAAGATGGCGGAAAAGACCTAGGCTATTCCCCGCCGATCTGAAGGATCCGGACGCGGAGCGTCGGGGCGGCCATCGCCAGGCTCAAGTCCAGGTCGCCGGCGACCATATCGATGCCGTTGAGGATCTCCTCGGCCGTCCCGGCGATCGTCAGGCCCCTCACGGGAAAGGCGATCTTGCCGTTCTCGACCCAGAATCCGGACGCGCCGCCGCTGAAGTTGCCGTTGACGGGATTGATGCCGTAGCCCGTGACCCCCTTGACCAGGAGCCCGGTCTTGGTGGCCGCGATGATGTCCTCCAGCTTGCCCAGGCCGGCCGCCATGAAGAAGTTGTGCGGCCCGATCCCCGGCAGGCTGCCGAAGCCGCCCCGAGAGGCGTTGCCCGTGCTCCGGACCCCGGCGCGCTTGGCCACGCTGGTGTTGTAGAGGAAGCCCTTCAGGACGCCCTTGTCGACGATGACCCGCTTCTGGGTCGGCACGCCCTCGCCGTCGAACGGCTCGCTGGCCATCCCCTTCTCGCGGGTGCCGTCGTCGACGATCGTGATCAGCTCCGAACCGATCTTCTGGTCCATTCTCTTGGCGAGGAAGCTGGCGCCCTGCAGAACGCGCTCGCCGTCGACCGCCCCCAGGATCCCGCCCAGCAGGGCCCGGGAGACATCGGCATGGAAGATGATCGCGGCCCGCTGCGTCTTGACCGGCCGCGGATCCAGCGTTTCATAGGCTTCCCGGGCGGCCTTGGCGGCGACCTCCTCGGCGGGCTTGAGATCGCCGTAGAAGCGGCGGCTGCAGGAATCCGAGCCAGACGACTTCTGCTCCCCCTTTTCCGCGACGACCGAGACGCCGCAGCCGCAGCCCGACGACCGGTAGCTCTTGAGGAGGCCGCTCGAGTTGGCGATGACGATCTCGCTTTCGGATTCGCGATAGCTGGCGCCGTCGCTCTTGGTGATCCGGGGGTCCTTCAGGGCCAGCTTTTCCAGGCGCTTGGCCAAGTCGATCTTCTCCTCCATCGGCACCCGGGCGATGCGGGGGTCGTAGAGCCCGGCGACCGCGGTCGTCCCCGGATCGTCGGGAAGAACGTTGTTGGGGTCCGGCGTCGTGACCCGGGCGAACTGGATGGCCCGGCCGACGGCGTCTTCGAGGGCTTTCTCCCCGAGGTCGTTGGAGCTGGCGAAGGCCATCCGCCCCTTGACGAAGACCCTGATCCCGGCCCCGGAAGCGGCCGCTTCCTGGACGGTCTCGATATCGCCTTTGCGCACGTCGAGGCTCAGGTTCCGGCCCGTTTCGACGTAGATTTCGGCCGCGTCGGCGCCTTTCTTCAGGCACTTCTTGACCAGCTGTCCGGCTAATCCTTTGATATCCATCGTCCTTGTCCTTTCTCCGCCTATCTCGCCCGCGAGCCGCCGACGTTGATGCCCCGGATCCTGACCGTGGGCTGCCCGGCGGCGACTTCGGCCGCTTGGCCCTTGCCGCAGATCCCCGGCCCGAAGTCCAGGTCGTTCCCGACCGCGTCGATGCCCTGGATGACGTCGAGACAATTGCCGATCAGCGTCGCCCCTTTGACGGGGGTCGTCTTCTTCCCTTTCTCAATGAGATAGGCCTCGCGGCAGGTGAAGTTGAAGACGCCGTCCGTCGGATTGACGCTGCCGCCGCTCAGGCTCTGGACGTAGATGCCGCTCGCCGTCGAGGCCAGGATGTCGGCCGGCTTGTCCGTGCCCTTGTCGATGAAGGTGTTGGTCATCCGGACGATCGGCATGTAGCGGAAGGACTCGCGCCGGCCGTTCCCGGTGCGCTCCATCTTGAGCTGCTTGGCCGAGAGGATGTCGGTCATGAACTTGACCAGCTTGCCGTCCTGGATGAGGACGTTGCGCTTCATGGGCGTGCCTTCGTCGTCGGTGTCGGTCGTGCCGCGGAAGCACGGCAGGGTGCCGTCGTCCACCATCGTGAACTTCGGGTTGGCCACCTGTTTGCCGAGCTTGCCCACGAAGACGCCGGTCTCGCGGGCGATGTTGTCGCCCTCGAGGGGGTGCCCGACGGCCTCGTGGACAAGGACGCCCCCCCAGCCGTTCTGCATGACGACGTCCATTTTGCCCGCCGGGGCGGCCTTGGCGTCGAGCATGGCGACGGACTCGCGGGCGCAGGCCCGGGCCGCGTCCTCCGGCTTGAGCTCGTCGAACATCTCGATCCCGGCGTGCCGGCTCAGGCGCTCGCGCCCCATATGAGACGTGTTATTGCCCGCGGCGAGGGCCTGGACGATGAAGAAGATGAGCGGCAGCTCGTCGCTCAGGTAGAGGCCTTCGCTGTTGGCGATGACGCGGCCCCGGACCTCGTCGTAATAGTCGATCGAGGCCATTTTGATCCTGGCGTCGTACGCAAGGGCCGTGTCATGGGCCCGCTTCATGATCTCGAGGCGCTTCTCGTCGGCCACCGTTTGGAGCGGGACTTGGACCGTGATGTAGGACGGCCGCTTCTCTTCCCGGATATCGACCGGTTTTACGGCCTTGGCGCCGCGCGCGACATAGGAGGCCACATCGGCCGCGCGCAGAAAGGCCTCGAGGGTCAGATCGTCGGTATACGCGTAGCCCGTCTTGTTCCCCGAAATGACGCGGACGCCCGCCCCCTGGCTGATCCCGAAGACGGCGCTCTTGAACTTGCCCTCCTCGAGCAGGATGCTGCGGGAGATGCGGTTCTCGATGTAGACCTCGCCGAACTCGCCTCCCTTGGCCAGCGTCCGCCGGATGACCTTGTTCAGGTCCTCGAGGGCGAACTGAGGCCGCGGCGGCGCCTGGCCGGCCAGAGCGCCACGAAGCAGCGCCGGCGACGCGGCCAGGGCGATGCCGCCCTTCAGGCCGAGCTCCAGGAACTTGCGCCGGGGGATGTCCTCAACGGAAAAGAGCTTGTTCGTCATTGGCATCACCTTCGAACGATCTTTGAGATTGGGCCGGTCATGAGTGAGGAATTATAACCCGTCGGCGGCAGGATTTCTATTCCCCCCTGGGCGGGAGAGAGTCCGCCGACCTCCTGCCTAGGCGAGCGGTAAGAGCACCGAGAATGTCGTCCCTTCGCCGACCCGGCTCTTGACGGAAACCGAGCCCTTATGGGCCAGAACGATGTGCTTGACGATGGACAGCCCGAGACCCGTACCGCCCAGCTTCTTGGAGCGTGATTTGTCGACGACATAGAATCGTTCGAAGATATGGGGGACATGTTCGGCGTCGATGCCTGGCCCCGTGTCTTCGACCTCGATGGCCAGATCGGCTCCACGAACCGACAGACGCACCTTCACGAAGCCCTTGTCCGTGTACTTCACGGCGTTGTCGACGAGATTGAGAAGCAACCCCTCTATTTGTCCAGGATCGGCTTGAACCATGGGAAGATCGGCGGGCGCTTCCAGGGAAAGCACGAGTCCCTTGTCATTGGCCCGCTTCTCGAACATCTTGAGGATGGACTCCGCCATGGGCTTCAAGTCGACTTCGGTCTTGTCGATCTTCGGTCCGCGCTCTTCAAGCTCGGACAGGACGAGGAGGTCTCCGACGATGGCGATCATGCGATCGGTGTTCCTGCGGATGATCTCGAGATAAGGCCGGTTCTCCTCATCCGCCCTGGACTCGATCGTTTCGAGGAATCCTTTGATCGCCGTCAAGGGCGTTCTGAGCTCGTGGGAAACGTTGACGACGAAGTCCTTCTTGGTCTTCTCGAGGGCCCGGATCTCCGTGATGTCATGGAGTGTCACCACCAGCCGGTCCCCGGTCGCGAGAGGGGCGACGCTGTAAAAATAAACGCGATCCCCGATCGCCCCTTCTTCGGACGTCCCGCCCTTGGAGAATCGGGCCTTCCGGACGGCTTCGGCGAGGGCCGAGCTCCGCACCATCTCCCAGAAATGCCGGCCTTCAGGGCTCTCGTTCTGAACGATGCGGCGGAAGCTCGCATTGCAGAGATCGATCCGATCGTCCCTCCCGAGCACGCACAAGCCCTCTCGCATGGACCCCAGAATGCCCCGGATCTCCTCGTTCCTCATCCGGATCTCGTCGAACATGGTCTGGAGCTTTCCCGTCATGGCATTGAAGCTCTGGGCGAATCTCTTGAATTCCCCGCTCCGGCGTGCGGACACCCTGACCTGGAAATCCCCCCCGGCAACCCGGGAGGAGGCGTCGATGACCTCCCGGACCGGCCCTGATACGGATTTGCTGAGGAAGAAGACCATCAGGAGGGTCGCCAGCAGCATCAGCCCGACCACTTTCAAGAGCTCGCCGCGAAAGACGCCCAGAAGCGCTTCGAGGCTCTTCATGAACAGGCTCAGCCTCAGGGCTCCCACGACCCGTCCGGAGGCCTCGACCGGGACGCTCATGTACATCATCTCCTGCTTCAGCGTCGCGCTCCTCCGGATCGACATCCGCTTCTCGCCGTTTAGGGAAGCTTGGATCTCCGGGCGATAGAAGTGGTTCTCCATGTCGCTGGCTTCCTTCTCCGAATCGGCGAGCACGGTGCCCGTCATGTCGATGACGGTGATCCGGGTCCCCGTCTGCCGGCTGAAGGAGGCGACGAGCCCTTGCAGATCCCCTGCCCCTGTCCCGGTCAGATAAGGAACGATCTGGGGCTCGAGCAGGACCGCCAGGTGCTCCATGGAAGAAGACTTCTCCTCGATATTTTGTTTCCGCATCAACGGCGGGGCGAAGAGCATGACCGCGGCCGCCAGGAGAAGGATGCCGGCCGCGTGTCCGGAAAAGATCCTGAGGAACAACGTTTTTTTCATACTTCGAGCTTGTACCCCGCGCCCCGGATGTTCTTGATGAGCGAGGCCGCCCCGCCCAGCTTCTCCCTGAGGTTCCGGATGTGGACGTCGATCGTCCGGTCGATGACCGCCTTTTCCTGACCCCAGAGGAAATCGAGGATCTGGTCCCGGGCGAACACCCGGCCCTGGCGCGAGGCCAGGAGCTGGAGGATCTTGAATTCGGTCGCCGTCAGGTCCACTTTAGCGCTGTCGACGGTGACCTCGAACTTGTCGAGGTCGATGACCAAGGGGCCGACGACGATCCTCCGGGCGGCATCCGCTCCCCCCGGCCGCCGCAGAACCGCGTGGATCCTGGCCACGAGCTCCTTGACGGAGAAAGGTTTGGTCACATAGTCGTCCGCGCCGAGCTCGAGCCCGACGACCTTATCGGATTCGTCGCCCCGGGCGGTCAGCATGATGATCGGGATGCCGGCCAAGCCGTTGGTCTTCCGGATATGACGACAGACTTCGAGGCCGTCGGTGCCCGGCAGCATCAGGTCGAGGAGAATGAGGTTGGGCTTTTCCTTGGCCAGATAGCGGTAAAGATCGTCGGCCTCCTGAAATCCTTCAAAGCGATAGCCGGCCTTCCGGAGGTTGACCTTCAGAAGCTCGAGAATGTCGGGCTCGTCATCCAGGGCGGCGATGACTTGCGGCATGGCCTCACCTCGCGATCTTCATTAGGGGTCATTATAGACAATATCTTCTTCTTAACACAGCTTTTATCAATTCTTAACAATTCGATGCTCAAATGGTCCCGAAAGAATGCCGCCATGACCGAACTCGCAGCAGCCGCGCTCCTCCCCATAACCCTCGCCTTCGCGATCTGGAGCTTCCGCGGGATCATACGCCGTTATCGCACCCTTCGGGGATTCCCGTGGCTCCTGTCGGTGGCGTTCGCGGCCGCCGCCGTCATTGGGATCTTCGCCCTTCATATTCTTCTCGATCCCTAGCTCCGGTTATTTCGTGACTTCGTCGCCTGACCGTCAGCGGCGCAGCCTTTGAGGCCGGTCGCCCGGCCCTCCTCGATGTGGTGCTTGATCGTCTTCCCCTTGACCATGTAGATGACATCTTCGCCGATGTTCGTGGCGTGATCCGCGATCCTCTCCAGGTGCCGGCCGACGAGGATGAGGTCAACCGCCCGCGAGATCGTGCCGGGATCCTGCATCATGTAGGTCAGGAGCTCGCGGAAGACTTGATCGTTGAGCTGGTCGACCTTATCGTCCCGTTCGCAGACGTCCCGGGCCAGCCTATCATCGCCGTTGATGAAGGCGTTGAGGGCATCGCGGACCATCTCCTGGGCCAGCAGGGCCATCCGGGGGATGTCGATGAGGGGCTTGAGCTGGGGGCTTTTCAGGAGGTCGATCGTCCGCTCGGCGATGTTGACCGCCAGGTCGCCGATGCGCTCGAGGTCGCTGCTGATCTTCATGGCCGAGGTGATGAAGCGGAGGTCCGTGGCCAGGGGTTGCCGCAAGGCGAGGAGCCGCATGCACATCTCATCGATCTCGATATCGAGAAGGTTCACTGCCTCTTCCCGGTCGAGGACCTGGCAGGCCAGGCCTTCCTCGCGGTCCTTGAGCGCCTGGACGGCCCTGGCGATCTGTTCTTCGGCGCCGACGGCCATTTCCAGAAGCTTCTGCTTGAGCGCCTTCAGCTCTTCGTCAAACGGGCGTTCGATCTTCGACATGGCTCCTCCTCGTGCGGCGGGCGGCGGCCGCGATCAGCCGAACCGGCCGGTGATGTAGTCCTCTGTCAGCTTGTGGGCCGGGGCGGTGAAGATCTTCCCGGTCCGGTCGAACTCGACGAGCTCCCCGAGCATCATGAAGGCCGTGTAATCGGAGACGCGGGCCGCCTGCTGCATGTTATGGGTGACGATGACGACGGTGTAATCGGCCTTGAGGCGTTCGATCAGATCCTCGATCTTGGCCGTGGCGATGGGGTCGATCGCCGAGCAGGGCTCGTCGAAGAGGATGACCTCCGGCTCCACGGCCAGCGCCCTGGCGATGCAGAGGCGCTGCTGCTGCCCGCCGGACAGGGCGAAGGCGTTCTCGTTGAGCCGGTCTTTGACCTCGTCCCAGAGCGCCGCCCCCCGAAGGCTCTTCTCGACGGTCGCTTCGATAGCTAGTTTATTCTTCAGCCCGTTGATGCGGAGCCCGTAGGCGATGTTGTCGTAGATCGATTTCGGGAACGGATTCGGCTTCTGGAAGACCATGCCGACGCGGCGCCTCAGCTCGACGACGTCGACATCGGGGGCATGGATGTCCTGGCCGTCGATGAGGATGCGGCCCCCGACGCGCGTCCCGGGAATGACGTCGTTCATGCGGTTGATGGTCCGGATGAACGTCGACTTGCCGCACCCCGAGGGCCCGATGATCGCCGTCACCTTCTTCTCGAAGCACCCGATCGTGACGTTCTTGAGGGCCCGGGTCGGGCCGTAATAGAAATCGAGGTTCTCGGTCTTGATCTTGACCGGGGGACTATCGTTGCTCATCGCTGTTTCCTTCGCAGCCGGTACCGGAGGACGACGGCCGTCATGTTCATGCCGAGGACGAGGACGATCAGGACGAGAGCGGTCCCGTAGGCCAGCGGGCGGACCTGCTGGATGGCGTGATGCTGGGTGGCCATGATGTAGAGATGGTACGGGAGCGCCATGAACTGGTCGCCCAGGGACTTCGGCAGGAACGGCAGGTAGAAGGCGGCCCCGGTGAACAGGATGGGCGCCGTCTCCCCCGCGGCCCGGGCCAGGCCGAGGACGGTCCCCGTCAGCATGCCCGGCACGGCATAGGGCAGGACGTTGGTCCGGATGGTCTGCCATTTGGTCGCCCCCAAGGCCATCGCGCCTTCGCGGTAGGAATTGGGGATCGTCTTCAGGGCCTCCTCGCTGGCCGTGATCGTCCACGGCAGGGTCATCAGCCCCAGCGTCAGCCCGGCCGAAAGGATGGACGTCCCGAAGCGCATCACATTGACGAACAGAATGACCCCGAACAGGCCGTAAACGATGGAGGGCACCCCGGAGAGGTTCCGGATGGACAGACGGATGAGCCGCGTCAATCGGGACTGCTTGGCGTATTCATGGAGATAGATCGCGGCGCTCATGCCCAGCGGCACGGCCAGGACGGCCGTAATGAGGGTCACGAGAAAAGTGCCGACGATGGCCGGGAAGATGCCGCCCTCCGTCATGCCCCGCCGCGGCGCCTGGCTCAGGAACTCCCAGGAGATCGCCCCTCCCCCCTTCTTGCCGATGTCATAAAGGAAGAGCAGGAGAACGGCCAAGACCAGCCCCATCGCCGCCCGGAGCGCGAAAAAGCCGATGGCCTGGACGATCCCCTTCCTGGTCGAGGTCTTCATTGCTCCCGCTCCTGATACTTGCGCAGGACGACGTCGGCGACGAGGTTGACGGCGAAGGTGATGACGAAGAGGACCAGGCCGATGGCGAACAGGGCGTAATAGTGGGTGGTGTAATAGGGCACCTCGCCCAGCTCGATGGCGATGCCCGAGGTCATCGTCCGGACGGAATCCAGGAAGCCGTGGGGAAAGGCCCGGGCATTGCCCGTGACCATCAGCACCGTCATCGTCTCGCCGATGGCCCGGCCCATGCCGAGCATGGTGGCGGCGATGATGCCCGAGAGGCCGGCCGGCAGCTTGACCCGCAGGAGGGTCTGCCAGCGGGAAGCGCCGAGGGCCAGGGAGGCCTCGTTGTAAGCCGTGGGCACGGCGTTGAGGGAATCCTCCGAGATGCTGATGATCGTCGGCAGGGCCATGATCGCCAGCAGGATGCTGCCGTTCGCCGCGTTCAGGCCGTTGCCGGTATGGAAGATCTTGGCCAGGATCGGCCCGATGAGAACGATGCCCAGGAAGCCGACGACGACGGAGGGGACGGCGGCCAGGACCTCCACGACCGGCTTGAGGACCTCCCGGACCCGCCAGTGGGCGACGTCCGAGAGGTAGGCGGCGACGGCGATCCCTATCGGGACGGCCAGGAGCAAGGCCCCGCCGGTGACCATAAGCGTGCTCACGACCATGGACAGGATGCCGTATTCGGCCTTTTCCGGGGATGTCGGGTCCCACGCCTTGCTAAAAAGGAACTCTGAGAGCTTGATCTCACGGAAGGCGGGGACGGCGGTCGTGACCAGCGTCAGGAAGATGCCGACGAGGACGAGGACCGCAAGGACGCCGCAGGTGAAGAAGAAGGCCCTGATCGCGGCTTCCTTGAGGTCCCTCCGCCTTTTCTTCATTTGAAGTTCTTGTCGTTGGCCGCCCTATACTTGCCTTCGCCGACCGTGAAGAACCCCTCGCGCTCGACGATGGACTGTCCTTCGGGGCCGACGATCCAGGCCAGGAACTGGGCGACGTCGGCCTTGGGCTTTCCGTTGGTGGCCATGTAGAGGGGCCGGGAGAGCGGATAGGCGCCGGAGTCGACGGCGGCCTTGTCGGTAGGAAGGAAACCCGTCCCGTCCGGTTCCTTGGAGACCTTGAGGACCTTGAGGCCCTTGCGGATCTTGCCGCTCTGGTCGTGGACGTACCCGACGCCGACATAGCCGACCGCGCCCTCGTCCTGGAGGATGCCCTCGATGATCTGGGCGTTGCCGTTCATCTCCTTCATGTCCGCCGAGTAGTTCTTGTTGCCGAGGACGAACTCTTGCATGAAGACATAGGTGCCGGAGTTGGACTGCCTTCCGTAGAGCGAAACGGCTTTGTCGAACCCGCCTACGGCCTTCCAGCTCTTGACGTCGCCGCGGTAGAGGGCGCCCACCTGGGCTACGGTCAGCTGCTCGAGCGGGTTCTTTTCGTTGACGACGACGCTCAGGCCGTCGACGGCCACGACGAAGAACCGGGGGCTGATCCCCTTCTCCCAGGCCTGGTCGATCTCTTTGGGCTTCCATTCCCGGGAGCTGTTGGCGACGTCGCAGGTCTGGTTGATCAGGCCGGTGATGCCCGTTCCCGAGCCGCCGCCGAGTACGGCGATGGCCGCGCCCGGCGTCTTGCCCATGTACTCCTCGGCCAGGATCTGGACGAGGTTGACCATCGTGTCGGACCCCTTGACCTGGATCATCTTCCTGGCCGGGGCGGCCGGGAGGATGCTGCCAAAGAGGGCCAGCGCCGCGAGGGCGATGATCGCGATCTTTTTCATTGTCATTCTCCTTTATGATATCTCTTGTCGATCCGTCCTAGAAGGACAGGAAAAATGTCAGATTGAACACGACGTCGCTGTCCTTCGTCGCGTTGGCGTTATAGCGGACGCCGCTCCTGTAATTGTAGAACCAGACGTTCGGCTGGAGCCTCCAGGCGGCGTTGTAGGGCGCCCAGTCGAAGCCCGCGATGACCAGGCTCATGTCCAGGTCCCGATCGAGGCTGTTCGGCATGTAGCTGTCGTACCGCGCGAACAGGGAGAGCTTGGGCTTGAGGGCATAGCGGCCGAAGGCGGACCAGCCGCTCCGGCCGTATTTCGCGCCGTCCGTCTGATTGAGGTCGGCCTTGAATGTGACCCATTCGCCGCCGATGACCAGGTCCTTGACCATCTCGAAAAAGGCGTCGATCTTGTAGGTCGCGGCCGCCGGCTTGATCTCGGCGGGCAGGGCCGCGACCGGGAGCTTCCGCTCGTAGTCGTAGTAGCCGACGATCGAGAGTCCGGGGACGGGAGTGATCTGGGCTTGAAGCTCGACTTCCTTGAATCCGTCGTTCTCGGCGTGGGAGTAGGCGGCGCCGTTGTAGATCCCCGCCGCGAGGCGGAAGTATTTAGCGACGGAGTACTTCAGGGTCACGCCGATGTCGGCGCTCGTCGCCGCGATATTGGCTTTGGTGATGTCCTGGTAGCCGTCCACCAGGGTCTTGGCGACGCTGCGCAGTCCCCAGCGCTCCTCGGCCGGCTTGAAGGTCAAGGTCTCGATCATGCCGACGTTCAGGACCATTTTGGGAACGAGGAAGTTCGCGTACTCGACGTAGAGATGCTTGATGAAGGGCCGCAGCTTGTCGTCCTTGCCCAGGGAAACCCCGGTCGCCGGGGAGCCGGTCAGCGTGACGCCGGTCACGTTGGCCGTATTGTCGCCGTCGACGCGGAAGCGGAACTTCAGGTTGTCGCTGATCTTGTTCTCGTAGGTGAAATAGGCCCTCCGGAACACGAACTGGTTGTTGAGATAGGCCGCGGTGTTCGCGCCGGGCTCGAGCGTGACGGGGCCGGCGTTTGACAGGAAGGCGCGGTAATCCAGGTAAACCGTGGCCGAAAAGGTCTGGGGGGGCGGGGTGGCCGTCTGGGCCATGAGGCCCACGACGCCCGCCATCATCAGCATCAGCATGCTTAAGATCCTACGCATTCAGGTGTCTCCTTGGTTTTAATGTTTTTCCACGGCCATGATAGCGAGACCGGGTTAAGGAACGATTAAGGAATGCTCAAATCTTGGTTAAGAAAAGCGGAATGATCCGGAGGGGTCAGCCTGGGTTTCTTCAGGCAATCTGCCCGGCGGCCCAGCCCGAAGACCAGGCCCACTGCAAATTGTACCCTCCCAGCTCGCCCGTCACGTCCAGCACTTCCCCCGCGAAGAACAAGCCGGGGTTTCTTATGGATTCCATTCTTTTGGAAGAGATCTCGTCCGTGTCCACGCCCCCGCCCGTCACTTCCGCGGCGCCGTAACCGTCTTTTTTTTGGGGCGTCACCCGCCACTCGTGCGACCGTTCGGCGACCGATCTGAATTCCTTCTCGGAGGTCCGGTTCAAGGGTTTGGAAGGGGAATAGAGCTCGCACCATTTCTTGACGAACCGTTTCGGCAAGAACGAGGACAGAAAAGTGCTCATCTCCGTTCTTTCCCTCCGATGGATCATCATTTCCCGGAATATGTCCCTTTCAGGAAACAGGTCGATGGAGATCGCCAGGCCTTCTTTCCAATGCGATGAGATCTGCAGGACGGCGGGCCCGCTCAATCCCCGGTGCGTGAAAAGAATATTCTCCCGGTAACGATGGCGCCCGCATTTTACGGTCGCATCGAAAGAAAGTCCCGACAAGTCATTGAAATTCGCGAGATCGTTTTCTCCCCACAAAAGCGGGACCAGGGCGGGAACAGGTTCGATGACATTCATCCCGAATTGCCGGGCGATCTGGTAACCGAATGGGGTGGCCCCGGCCTTCGGCATCGCGAGGCCTCCGGTCGCGATCACGAGCGATCCAGACTCAAAGCGGCCTTGGCTGGAAACGACTTCAAAAGACTCTCTTTTTGAAACCTCCTCGATCCGGCAATGGAGCTGGATCGCGACGTTCGCCCGGGCACACTCGTCTTGAAGCATCCTCACGATCCCCCCGGCCCCGTCCCCGGTGAAGAGCTGGCCCCATTTTCTTTCAACGATCCGGATCTTGTGGCCCTCGAGGAGCGCTATCATGTCCCGCGGCGTGAAACGGGAAAGAGCGGATCTCGCGAAGTGCGGGTTTGACGAGAGAAAATGGGTCTCGTCCATAAAACGGTTCGTGAAGTTCGAGGCGCCGCCCCCCGAGATCCGGATCTTGTTCCCGACGGTCCCGGTGTGTTCGAGGAGGACGACCGACCGGCCCCGCTTTCCGCACTCGATGGCGCAAAAAAGGCCGGCCGCGCCCGCGCCGACGATGACCACGTCTTTCTTCATGACAGGCATTATACCAATCTTGCCTTCCCGGACGGAGCGGAGAAAGAGATTGAAATGGGGGCGGCAAGGGCATTATGATCTCCGGTAAGGAGATATCCGAATCATGGCGAAGATAAACTCAACGGGCTCGGCATACAGGGTGGCGCGGGGGAAGGCGGAGATCGCGAGAGAGGCAAAATGGCAGAAGTCGGCCAAGCTGGCGACCAAGAAACGCCTGGAATCGAAGAAGCGCAAGCCCTCGGAAGACACCGAACCCGTTGGACCCAAGGCTCCGGATAATACTAAGGGCTGACAGATCACAGGCGAGCGGGCTCGCTCAGCGACAGCCTCCGTGATGCCCACAGGCATCGTCGAGCGTGATCTCCTTGAGCCGGTCTCCGACGATGTCCTCCATGATCTGCCGCCGGACGACCCTCCTTCATCCAGAATCCTGGGAGCAGATCATAGTCGTTTTGGCCGGACTCGTGTAGAATCACGCGTGGTCACAGCGATGCCTGGAAAGGATTCCGACGAAATGAAAGCCGGCGAAATGGCCCAAGACGCCGCAAAGAACGCCGACCTCGATCCGGATGCCTTTCAGAAAATCTTCGAAGAAAACAAAGGCCTGATCTACTCCCTTAGTTTCCGGCTCCTCGGCAACCGTCAGGAGGCAGAAAACCTCACTCAAGAGGTCTTTTTACATGCCTTCAGAGCCTATCCAAGGTTCCGAGGGGAATCAAAGGCTTCCACATGGCTATACCGGATCGCCGTAAACCTGGTCAATCGCGAGTTGAGGGGAAAGAAACTCAAAAAGCTTCTATCCCTGGATTCCCTGTCCGGGGAAACGGACAGAAAGCCGGCGATCGAACCCGCACACCCCCGGAATGGTCCCTCTGCCGAGCTCGAGAAAAAGGAGATGGAGCGCACCGTCCAGCGCTTGATAGGTTCCTTGCCAGAGAGGCAAAGGACCGCAATTGCCCTGCAATACTATGAAGGCCTCGCCTATGAGGAGATCGCTTCGGCAATGAATATTTCTCGTTCTTCGGTCGAATCCCTTCTTTTTCGGGCCAAACAGAACCTGGAGAAGCGTTTGGCTCCTTACCTGATAGAGTCTTGAAACGAACCGCAAGTTTTTATGCCAATCCGCCTCTAACGGAGTGAAGATGAAAAAAGATGCTCATGCGGAGATCCGGAAGGACCTTCTGAGTTTCCTGGCCGGCGAGCTCCCGGAAAAGCGACGGGAGACGGTGCGCCTTCACCTAAGTCAATGTCAGGAGTGCAGCCACTACCTGTTTATTTTGGCCAAAGCCTGGAATGCCGGATCCGTCGAACGGCCGCCCGTTCCCCTCTCATTATCATGGCAAAGCCTCGTTCAGCGGATCCAACGGCGTGAAAGAGAAAGCCGGGCCGGGCATGTCGGCGGATTACTTTTTCCCCCGCTCTCAGTCCGCCGCTTGGCCGCTTCGGTCGCCCTTCCGATGGCGCTTCTTCTGGCCATCGCCATCGGAGTCTATATAGGCACTCCTGCGGAAACCGGGACATCCTCGGCCACAGAGGCCTTTCAGGCTTCATCGGGCGGGAGGATGGAGGAGTTCGGGCTAGGGGTTTTCAACGTCCTGCCACCCGGCTCGCTGGTGGAATCCGTAGCGAATCTTGAATGAGCTTTGAGACGGATGTGAGTTGACATGAAGAAAAAATTCATTATCTACGCCCTGATCATCCTGACAGTCATCAATCTGGCGGCCCTGGGGACCTTTCTCTTCCATCGATTCAAAGGCTGCTCACGATCACAGGCAGACCACCGGCAGGCCGAGGGATTCGAGCAGGTCAAGCAGGAGCTTTCCCTCGCCGCAGAGCAGATCACGAAGTTTCGGGAATTCCGGAAATCGTTTCATGCCGAGCTCGATTCTCTCTCCGTCAAGCAGAACGACCTGCGGCGGCAGTTGGTCCAAGAGCTTGCCGCGACAGCGCCCGACCGAGAGCGGCTGTCGGAGATCAATGAACGCATCAACCGCCTGCAGATCGAAGCGCAGGAAAGGGTCATCGAACATCTTCTGGAAGTTAAGGCCATACTCGATCCCGGACAGCAGGAGAAATTCCTCTCCATTATCCTCCAACGGCTCACTTCCTCGACGGGGCCGGGAAAGTACCTAAGAGGAGAATGAACTATCTTCTTCCGATCCACGCAAATGATCTTTCGGCGAGGAGAAATTCGCGAGATGTGCTTTTCAGATAGAACCAGGGCTGGCCTGATGTTGCTTCTGGCCATATCCCTCCTCGGAATGCGGTCCCCGGCCTCCGATCGTCTTACCCTTGACCAATGCGTATCGCTTGCCCTCCGGAATAACCCTCAGATCCTCTCCTCTGGCTACGATGTCATGGAGAGCAAGGAACGGATCACCGAGGCAAAAGCGGACTCCTTCCCGACTTTAAATTTTTCCGCGGCCGCAGACAGGCTCTTTCGCCCGGGTGAACAGTCTGTAGGCGCTTCTGATCCTTATTCCAGCTTCAGCGCCGGGCTCTCGGCCCAGTATTACCTGTTCAAGGGTCACCGGACGGCTTCCGCGATCTCGGCCGCCCGGGCCATTTTCGAGGCGGCATCTCATCAGCACGAAGGCAACGTCCAAGATCTGATCCTCCAGGTGAACCAGGGCTATTATCGCCTGCTCCAGGCGGGCCATTTGGTCAGAGTCGCCGAAAAATCGTTGGAGAACGCACGATATCATCTGGAGTTCGCCAAAGCCCGTTTCGAGGCCGGCTTGGCTACCCGTTCTGATATCCTGAAAGCCGATGTGGAGGTTTCCAACTCGAACCTGGCCTTGATCCGCTCCCGGAACGGACGACTATCGATTCAAGGATCTCTCAATATTCTCCTAGGCCAGTCCGCCGATTTCCCCCTGGAAGTCGTCGATGACCTGCAAGACCTTAAACAAGAAGAGCGGGCCGACTTCGCCACCTTGCTGGCACTGGCCTATGAGCACCGTCCGGAGCTGTTGGGAATGAATTCCCAACTCCAGGCCCAGAGATCCAACATCCGGCTGGCCCGAAGCAGCTTGCTTCCTTGGGTTTCCGCCGATGCCGATTACAGATTTAGCGGCTTGGCCATTAATTCGTTGAACAAAGGCTGGTCGTTCGGTTTGAGCTTGAGCTATCCCGTTTTCTCCGGTTTTTCTCTCACCTCCCGGGTAGCCCAGGAAAAGATCGCCTTCCAAGCCATGGATAAACAGAAATCCTCGCTCGAGCAAGGGATAAGCCTCGACGTCTGGAACGCTTTTTTGGCGTTGAAAGAAGCCGAAGAACGGATTGAGAATACACAAATATTTCTGGAGAATGCGCGCGAAAACCTCGGCCTCGCGGAAGAGGAATACCGGGAGGGGACGGGTTCCATGATCGAAGTGATCGACGCCCAGACCAACATGGTGGAGGCCGAGGTGGGTCTCATTGACGCTCTGGCCGATTTCAAGATCTCCCTGGCCGCCTTGAACAGGGCCCTGGGCATCGACCACTGGTCGAGCGATGAGGGAGAGGCGAGATGAAGAGGAAATATCTGGTCATAATCATTGTCATCGCGATCGCCGTTCTGGCCATGCTGGCGGCGAACCGTTATTTCGGCGGAAGGGAGCGGAAAGGCCCCGAATATACGACGGCCGTGGTGACACGCCGCGATATCGGCTCCGCGGTCCTGGCCACGGGGATCATCAAGCCCATGGTGGGGGCCGAAGTCAGGGTCGGCTCCCGAGTTTCCGGCGTGGTCAAACGGCTGCGCTCCCATATCGGCGATCTCGTCGAGGAGGGCCAGGTCATCGCCGAGCTGGACGATGCCGAGCTGCAGGCCAAGCTCAACCAGAACATCGCTGCCCTCGAAAAGGCGAAGGCCGACCTCGAGTACGCGAAGCTCGATCTGGAGCGACAGCGTTCCCTCCTGAATAAGAACTTCGCTTCCAAGCAACAGGTCGATCTGGCCGATAACGCCTCCAAGGTCGCCCAAGCCCAGCTCGAGCAGGCGGAGGCGAACGTGGAATTCGCCAGGGTCCAGCTCGGCTACGCGAAAATAACGGCCCCCATTTCGGGCGTCATCGCTTCCATCGCGACCCAGGAAGGCGAAACTGTCGCGGCGAGCTTCGCCGCGCCGACCTTCGTCAACATCATCGATCTGAACCGGCTGGAGGTCCAGACCTACGTTGACGAAACGGACATCGGCAAGGTCCATGAGGGGCTCGAAGCGGGGTTTACGGTCGACACCTACGCCGATACGGATTTCAGGGGAAAGGTCACGGCCATCTACCCCAAGGCCGTGATCCAGGATAACGTCGTCAATTACATCGTCACCTTCGCGATCACGGACTTCCAGGGGAAGATCCTAAGACCCGAGATGACCGCCAATGTCACGATCTTCCTGGCCGCAAGGAAAAATGTCCTTGCGGTGCCTACTGCCGCCATTGTCCGGGAACAGAGCGAGAGATACGTCACGGTTCTCGACGGCGACAGGACCGAACGGCGCATGGTCAAGGCCGGCTGGAAGGACAACGGCTACACCGAGATCATCAGCGGGGTCAGCGAGGGGGAGAAGGTCGTGATCTATGAGTAACAAGGAGGAGGCCATGAGCGATCTCATCGTCCAAGCCCGCAACATCCAAAAGATCTACAACCCGGGGAAAACCTCCGAGGTGGCGGCGGTCCGGGACGTCTCCCTGGACATCCGGAAGGGCGACTTCGTTGGCATCATGGGGGCATCCGGCTCGGGAAAATCCACCGTGATGAATATCCTCGGCTGCCTCGACAGGCCGACGAGCGGAACCGTGCTCTTGGACGGGATGGAGGTGAGCGGCCTGCCCGACGATGAGCTGGCCAAGGTCCGCAACAAATTGATCGGGTTCGTCTTCCAGTCATTCAACCTTCTCCCGAGGACGACGGCCCTGGAGAACGTGGAGCTCCCGCTCGTCTACTCCGAGAGAGCCAACATCGGCCGCTTGGCCCGGATGGCCCTCGAAGCCGTGGGACTTCATAATAGGGACCACCACTACCCCGGCGAGCTTTCAGGGGGAGAACAGCAGCGGGTGGCCATCGCCAGGGCCCTGGTCAACGAGCCCGAGATCATCTTCGCCGACGAGCCGACGGGGAACCTGGACAGCCGCTCTAGCTACGAAGTCATCTCCCTCTTCCAGAAGCTCAATGGGCAGGGAAAAACCATCGTCCTTGTCACCCATGAGCCGGACATCGCCGAACACGCCCGGCGCATCATACGGATCTCGGACGGACGAGTCGTCGAAGACAGGATCAATGAAGATCCCAAAAATGCCGAGGATGAATTGCGCAAGCTTCCCGGCAAGGAGGTCAAAGAATGAAAACCCTCCGCATCGTCAAATCCGCATTTAAGAGCCTTGGCAGAAACAAGCTCCGCACCTTCCTGATGATGATCGGCGTCATCATCGGCATTATCGCCTTGACGATGGTCGTGTCGGCCGGCCTTGGAGCCAGGCAAAGGGTCATGGAACGAGTGAGGAAGTTCGGACTGGACAGTCTGATGATCAGGGCCGGCGCCGGCCAGACAATGGGACGGCCGAGCGGCGGCCAACCGACGGCCACGCTGAAGCTCGAGGACGCGGAGGCGCTCAAGCGGGAGATCAAGCAGATCGCCGATATCTCCCCTCAGGTCCATCGGCCTCAGATGGAAGTTAAATACTCCGACAAGTCGACGACCACGATGGTCATAGGCGCCATGCCGTCGTTCGCGACGGTCTGGGACTGGGGGGCGGCCAAAGGGGACTTTATCGGCGATGAGGACGTCGCGAATGTCGCCCGGATCTGTGTCATCGGCCCCACGACCCAAAAAGACCTATTCGGAGGGGCGAATCCCATCGGGGAAATGATCCGCATCGGGAACGTCCAATTCGAGATCAAAGGCATCCTGGTGGCCAAAGGCACGAGCCCCACGGGCGGCGACATGGACAATCGGATCATGATCCCCATAACGACCATGATGCGGCGGGTCGCCAACATCGATTACATCACCAACATCAAGGCGCGCCTCAAATCAGCCAAGGAAATGGATAAAGCGGTGGGCAGCATCCAGGCCCTGCTCCGCGAACGCCATCAACTAGCCCCCGGGATCCCCGACGATTTCACCGTCACCACGCCGGATGAGGTGACCGAAACGGCCGAGAAAGTGGCCGGGACGTTCAATCTTCTTCTCATCCTGGTCGCGGGCATATCGCTCGTCGCCGGCGGCGTCGTCGTATCGAACCTCATGCTGATCTCGGTCAGCGAACGGCGGAAGGAGATCGGCTTAAGGAAGGCCGTCGGCGCCCGAAAAAAGAACATAACCCTCCAGTTCCTTCTCGAGGCCACGGCCGTTACGTTCACGGGAGGGATCATCGGCATCGCGCTCGGCGTCGCGGGCTCGAAAATTCTGGAGACCGTTACAGAGACCCCGATGGCCGTGTCCTGGCAGATCGTGGTCCTCGGGGCGGTCTTTTCCAGCCTGGTCGGGCTGATCGCCGGCATACAACCGGCCAGGCGGGCCGCTTCCGTTCAACCTATCGAGGCTTTGAGATCCTGAGTTGAAGATCGCCCGCAGTCTTAAGATCTCGCGCAAACAGCTCCTTGCCCATAAGATGAGGACGGCCCTGGCCCTGCTCGGCATCGTCATCGGGGTTTCATCGGTCATCATCATGGTTTCCGTCGGCAAAGGCGCGGAAAAACAGGTTTTGGGCCGGATCGAGGCCATGGGCACGAACCTCATCGTCGTTACCGCCGGACAGGTCCAGCGAACGGCCGGGAGACAGCAGGTGCGGGGGACCGTGACGACTTTGACGATCGAGGATGCCGAAGCGCTGAACGAGGAATGCCCGGCGGTCCGGGCCGTAGCCCCCGTCCAAGGCGGGAAGCTCCAGGTCAAATACGAGAACCTCGCCACGAACACGACCATCACCGGAACGACCGTTGACATTCTGACCATCAGGAAGCTCAAGGTCGAACGCGGCTCGTTTTTCGGCGATGAGGAAAACTCGGGTTCCCGCCGCGTGGCCGTCCTCGGCCCGACCGTGGTCAGGAATCTTTTCGAGCGGTCCGGGCCGGTCGGGGAGACCATCCGCATCGGCAAGGTCCCGTTCGAGGTTATCGGCGTGCTGGAGGCAAAGGGCTCGGACCTCAATGGGATAGATCAGGATGACCAAATATTTATCCCCATCAGTACCGCCTTAAGACGTCTTTTCAACGTCGCTTACATCAACACGGTCAATATCGAGGCCGCGAGCAAGGACAATATGGCCCTCGCCCAACAGCAGGTCCGTGAGGTCCTGAGGGAGCGGCATCGGCTGAACAAGCAGGATAAGGACGATGATTTCCTCATTCAGAACCAGACGGACCTCATAGAAGCCCAGCGCGAGACGTCCGAGACTTTCACAGTCCTTATCGCCAGCATAGCCGGCGTATCGCTGCTTGTCGGCGGCATCGGCATCCTGGCCATCATGCTCATGGCCATCAAGGAGCGCACGAATGAGATCGGGCTGCGAAGGGCCGTGGGAGCGAGCCGGAAAGATATCCTGGTGCAGTTCCTGCTCGAGGCTTCAGCCCTGAGCGTCGGAGGGGGTATTGTCGGTATCGGCACGGGCCTGGCAGGTTCTCTGCTAACGGCCGCCGTGACCAGGTTGGAGACGAGCGTTTCCCCGATGTCCATCGTTCTTTCCTTTACCTTCTCTCTCGGCATCGGGCTCTTCTTTGGAGTTTATCCAGCCCGCAAGGCCTCACTTCTCGACCCGATCACGGCCCTGAGGACGGAATAAGAAGAGTTGCGATTACCCCCAGCAGCCCGCCTCCGATAATCATCCATATCGGGTCAACCTTGAGCCGAAACATCACGAAGAGGGTAGCGAGCAAGAGCACTAGAGAAAAGATGTCTATGATCGCGGTCTGACCGAGTTGCACTGCGACGCCGGCCATCAGTCCCAGCGAGGAAGCATTCACTCCGTCCAGGAAGACCGCTGCCCACGGCGACTTGCGAACATAAGGAAGAATACGGCTGAGCAGCCCGACAAATAGAAATGATGGCAGGAATATTCCCAGTGTTGCCAGCAGCGCTGATGGCCAGCCGCCGAGCAAGTATCCGACGAACGTTGCGCTCGAGAATACCGGACCCGGCGTGATCTGGCCGGCCACAACAGCATCCAGAACCTGCTGGTCGGTGAGCCATCCGAGTCTGACCACGAATTCAGACCTGAGGAAAGCCAAAAGGACATAGCCACTGCCAAAGAGGACAGAGCCGATCTTAAGAAAACTGAGGAAGAGCGTTGTCTGGCTGAATGGCGCGACACCTGTAAATAAAGCTGTTAACGGCGTTTGGAACAGCACTGGAATAGGGGCCAGGGCGGGCAGACCATGTTTAAGAAGATCCCGCGCGCTGTGGACCAGCAAGACCACAACCGCCCCGCCAAAAAGAAGCGCGATCTCATTGACTCCAACAATGTAAAGAGCGACTACCCCGACTCCTACGATGGCCGTGGCCGGGCCCTTAATTCCTTTCCGGCCCAGTTTCCACAGGGCCTCGATCACGATCCCGATGACAACAGGCTTGACGCCGTAGAGCACCCATCCTACCTCAGCTATTGAACCGTACGTCACATACGCCCAGGCGACAAGCAGCGTGGCAGCCATGCCTGGCAGGATGAACAGAGCGCCGCCAGCTATCAGCCCGGACCATCCCGCTCGAATCAACCCGAGGTGAATCGCCATTTCGGCGGCATTAGGCCCGGGTATAAGATTGGTGGCGCCGACCAGATCCAGGAAACGCTGCTCGTCTACCCAGCGGCGGCGCCGTACTGTCTCATGATGCATCAGTGCGAGGTAGACTGCGGGGCCGCCGAAACTGAACGTGCCGAGCTTGAGAAAGAGAAGAGCGACTTCTCTAAGACGCCCGGAGAATTTGATATCTCTCATACCCTTTCCGGAACATCGCGGAGGCGTATACCAGCTACAATAGACCATAGTAGCCTATTGATACCGATAATCGCCAGACCCGAGCTATCTGCCCCTACTTCTCGCGGAGTTGCCGAAGGTACCGCCGCGACCCGGTTGGGCGCTTTTCGAGAGGAAAATGATGCGACCGTGGAAGACGCGTCGCGAGGGTGTGTCTAGTACAGCCAGCTCGTCACGTCGGCGCCCCGCGGCGCCGTCTTGAGCATGCGGGCGGCCATCTCCGGCGCGAAGCGCTGGTTGATCGTCAGCATGGACACCGGGAGCGAAAGCCCTTCCCCGCCGCACCAGCAATGGGGCTGCCGGTCCCCGTACTCCACGGTCCCGTCGTAGGAGGGGCCTGTCGCGCTCTTTAGAAACGCCTCCATGAGGTAGACGGCGTTGTGCAGGTACCAGTTGTCCATATCGCCCGTATAGATGTGGATCTTGCCGTTGAGCTTTGGCCCAAGCGTTTTCCAATCACGCTCCAGGATATGGCGCAGGTCATAGTGCTCGCGCCAATACGCGGCGACGGACGGATCGATGACCCCGGTCCGCTTGTCCCAGATGGGCTTGGGGTAGCCGTCGTCCCCGACGGGGCCGTAAACGGCCTGCCAGATGTCGTATTGATAGCCGGAACGGCCGTGTGTTCCGAGCACCAGCTCGAGATGATTCGTTTCCTCGTTCGTCGAGAGGACCTCGCCGATCTCATTCTGAAAAGCGGGCCGGGGCGTGCGCTTCCAAGGTCCGTCCGAAAAATAGGCGTTCTTATCGGCATAGATGTCGACCAGCGAATAAGCCCTGAAATCGATCGGATCCGGACAGAACGTCCATGTCCCGTTGTAATCGTCGGGATAGAAGATCTGGACGGCCAGGGATTCCCATCCCCCCGTGGACCCGCCGTAGAGCGTCCGCGCCCATCCTTGGCCGATGCCGCGGAACTGCCGCTCGATATGGGGGATGAGCTCGTAGGTGATGGCGTCGCCGTAAGGGCCCAGATTGGCCGAATTAACGGCGTAGGAATCATCGAAATACGGGTTCGCGTGCTGGATGGTCACCAGGATCATGCGGGGGAAGCCGGGGCCGGTCCAGGCCTTGAAGAACCTATGGCTGTAATCCTCATAGGCCCGAAAGTATTCACCCCAGACGCCGGGGCGGGCGGCGTTCTCTGAACCTTGGACGGGAGAGGGCGGTTCCTCGCGGAAGCCGACGAGGGCATCGAAGGTCCTTGAAAAATGCCCCTGATAGACCATCAAGGGATAGCGGGCCTCGGGGTGCTGGTCGAATCCGGCGGGAAGAAGGATGACGGCGCCGAGGAACATCGGGCGTCCCCAGAATGCCGTAAGGCGCCGGCTCTGTATCTTGATATGCTTGATGTATTTCGTGTCTTTTTCTTCCGGGAACGGCGGGATCATCTTGTCGAGGACGATGCGGACCGTTCCCGGCTTCGAGGGATCGATCCGGACGCGCCGGGGGGTGCTGAGGAGGTTTCCGGGGGCGATATTCCACATCTGGCCTTCGCCGCGGTCCATGGGAAGCTTAACGGCATGGCCGTCCGCGCGGTGGAAGGTTTCATACTTGTGGAGAAGCGCCTGGACGAAGTAATCGCCGGGCGGGATCTTGGCGATCGTATCGACCGGGAAGCCGAAGACTTCGGCGTCGAAAACCGCTTCTTCGCCGGGCTTCAAGCTCTCGACGTCGATCCCGAAGACAGGCGGAGCATCATCGTTGCGGGAGCTGACCTGGAACCTGGGCTCGCGCTTGTCATTATCCGAGATGACCAGGAGCATTCGGCCGTCGAAAGGTCCGGGCCCGAGTTCTTTCGGATACGAAACGCCGATCCGGAACCCGGGACCTGTGCCGGCCGGCCGGGCGTTCGACCGGCAGGCGACGCCGGCGATCAGGGCGGATAGCGAAACCGCGACGGCCGCCGAGCGGATGGATGCGTGCCGCAATTCCGGTGAACGCTCCTAACGCTTTGAATTCAATTCCAGAGCGGCCTGGACGGTTCTTTCCGCGTCGATGAGCCCGTGGCCGCACTCGGGGGAGAAACCCTTGAAGCCGACGCGCTCCGGGTCGGCGTTCTTATTGACGAGGTCCATGAGGGTCTGTGCGTATTGGCCAGGCGGCTCGTCGCCTTGTCTCGGATGAACGGACACGGTCAAGGCGAACAGGGAGGCGACGACCGGAATGGCCGCCGAGATGCTGGGAATGTAGGTGTCCTTTTCGCCGACGTAGGTCGGAAAGCCGCCGAAGATGTCGTTCGGAGCGGCCACGGTATTCTCTTTTTGGGCCGCGCAAACGTCCCAGTAGCCATAAGTCCCATCCGGGTTCTTTTGGGCCGCCGTGACGGCGACGACGGTCTTGTACTGGGTAGGGAAATTGAGCGTGGCGCCTTGCTTGAACCATTTGCTGTAAAGAGCCCCGGAGATGAGGATCCGGTTCTGGTCATAAGCGTACTGGCAGGCTACCCGGAGGTATTCGGAGTCCAGCGTGGCCCCGGAAGCGCTGATGCTGATGATATCGTTCCCGTCATGGACGGCGCGGTAAATGCCGGCCGCGAGGAAGCTTTCGAGCAGGAGCAGATAGGCGGGATCATTCTGGGTGTCGCCGTCGAGGACCTTATAAACCGTCAGCTGGGCCTCCGGAGCGAACGAAGCGGCGACCGAGGTGATCAGGGTGCCGTGCCAGCCCCAATCGACGAGCGAGGCGTCGGTCGCCCAAGGTTTGCCCTCGCGGCCGACCAGGGAAAAGTTCTTTCCCCACTTGGTCGTCTTGAAGATGGAGTGACTCTCGTCGATCCCCGAATCGAGGATGGCTATCTTGGCCCCTTTTCCGCGGGTGATGGCATGCGCCTGCCTGAAGCGCGCGCCGTCAAGCGCGCCCTGGCGCTCGAACTCCGGGCTGACCGGGTTGCTAAAGAACTCCCTGGGCGGGGGGGCGTCGAGCTTGGCGCCGTATCCGACCGAGCGGACGACGATATCCACGGCGTCAAGGTCCTTGAAGCTGGGATTGATCTTGCGGACGAGGCCGGTTGAGGCATCCGTGGCAAAGAAGGTCTCTACGAACATGTCTCCGGCGAACCGGGCCAGGTCGAGATACATGCCTGAAAAACGCCGCCTGGACTTCTTATCCGCCTTGTCGAGCAGGAGCGCGAACGTGGGCTCGTCCTTTTGGTAAAAGACGTTGACCAGGATGCCATACAGCCGGGGATAGCGGGTCTCCGATTCCCGGATCTTCTGGAGCTCGACTTCCGTCAGGCTGGCCCGCAGGGGATGCGTGGCGATCTTGTCTCTGATCGTCTGATAGAAAATGTCCCGGCCCTGACCATAGAGCGCGTCCTGCCAGGTCGCGCCGGGCTCGGCCGTGCTCTTGTCCTTGCAGGCGAACGAGAGGCTCAGGCCCAGCAGGCAGAGAACGACGAGGATCGTTGTCGAAAGGGGTCGCTGACGCATGGTTCCGTCTCCTAAGAAACTCCGCTTTACCTGAGCCCGATCTCGAGCCCCAGCTGGCCCCAGCGCCGAGGATTGGGCATATCGCTCCGGTCCCAGTAGGCCACATCCGTCAGGTTGAAGACATCGAGGAACACCGAGATCTTGGTCGTCGCTCCAACCTTGAACCCTTTGGACACCCGGAAGTCCACGATCCATAGCTTGTCTTGGGGCGTGAACAGCGCCACGAGGGAGGGATCCATGTTCCACCAGATCCAGCGGCCGCGGAGATTGGCCAGGAGATCCCATTTTTCATTCCTGTACTTGAGTCCCGTCCTATAGGTCCGGGTGGGGATCCAGGTCAGGAGGACGGCCTCTGCCGCGGTCGTGTCCTCATGCTTGTTGTAGTTGGTGCCGAAATATCCGGTGACGCCGAACCGGGTCAGAAAGCCGATCTCGGCCTCATAGCCCTTGCGGGAGAAATTCGAGATATTGCCCCAAGTGAACCGGCCCTCGGTATCGGCCGGGACCTGGACGATGCCGTCCGTCATCATATGGTAGTAGACGGAGGCCTTCAGGTAGAGAAAGTCGAGCTCCTGCGTTTCGAAGCCGGCGCTATAGGCCCAGGCCCGTTCCGGCTTGAGGTCCGGATTGGGGAGGATCATATCGAAATAGGACACGCCGAGGGTATACCAGAGGGCCGGGACTTTGAAGGTCCGGGCCACGTTGAGCCGGAAAAGGGAGGCCTTGAGGAAATTTAACGTCGCGCCGATGGAGGGACTGAGCTGGTTGCCGAAGGAGCTGTCGTAGTCGTACCGGGCGCCGGCATGGATCCCCAGCCTCCCGATCCGGTATTCGGTGTTAACGAAGGGCGCCACGGAGTCGACGTAAATGACCGGCTGGCCGGGGATATAGCCGGAGAAATCGGCCATGGTCCTGTAATAATCGAGGCCCGAGACGAGGGAGAAGGATTCGCCGGGATTGTAGGCGCCCTTCAGAGTGAACCCCGTCTTCTGCTCGATGGATCGTGTCGTTTGGATCGTCCCGGCCGGAGGCTGGTACAGCGATCCGCCGAGGTACTCCGTCGACCCGTCGATGACGGACCGGTTGTACTTGACCTGGCTTTCGAGACTGAAGGCCGGGCTGAGGCTCGTCGAGAACTTGAGGGACGCGACGTTGGAGGTCCCGACGTAATCGGCCTGGTAATTCCAATAAAAGGGGAATTCGGGGCCGAGCATGTCCTCGAGATTCAGGAACGACATGGTCTGCGTGTTCATTCTGTTCGCGCTGTAAAAGACGTCGAGGAACGTCCTGTCGCTGAAATCATAGCTCACTTTGCCGAAGAGATTATAATTCTTCTCCCGGCCGTGCTCGATGAAGCCGCCGTTGTTCGTGCCGTTATAGCCGAGCATGTAGCCGAACTTGTCGACATTCCCCAGGATCGAACCCGAGTAGTCGAAGTTGTTGCCTTTGTTGGGGATAGCGTTGGCGCCGGTGAAGTCCATCTCCCCGAAGCTCGAGAATACGGACTTCAAGGTGATGAGAGGCCGGGTCATGTTGCGCGGCCGCTTGGTGATGACATTGACGATGCCGCCCATGTTCGATCCCCAGACCGAGGACGAGCCGCCTTTGATGACCTCGACCTGCTCGATCATCTCTTCGGGGTAGATGTTCAGCATGCTCCAGTTGTTGATGACCTGGCTGACATCGACGCCATCGACCATCTTTTTGATATAGTCGTCCGAGTATCCGTCGATGTACATGAACGTCCCCAGGGCCGTTGAGCTGCTCCCCGTCTCGACGTCGACGCCGGGCACGTTGTTAAGGGCCTGGAGGATGTTGACTTGCGGGGTTTCGTTGAGCTTGGCGGCCGTCAAGACCACGACGTTCTGCGGAACGTTCTGGAGGCTTTCGACCTCCCGGCGGGCCGTGACCGTCATCTCGCTCGCGAAGCCCATGCGCATCGCGACCTCCAACTCCGTCGTTTCGCCCGCCGTGACGGACACGTCTTTCCGCGTCTCCGTCAGAAAGCCGGCGAGCTCGAAGACGATCCTGTAGGTCCCCGCGGGAAGGTCTTGCGCCAGGAAGATCCCCTCGGCGTTCGTCACGGCCGCCCTGCGCATTCCCGTGACGGTCACCTTGACGGTGGGCAGGGGCAGCTTCTCGTTGGCATCGACGACCTTGACCTTCAGGCTCCCCTTCTCCTGGGCGCGCAGAAGTCCCGCGGACAGGGCCAGGCAGAGACTCACCAAAAGGACGCTCAAGACTCTCAATTTTTTGCTCATTCTCTCCTCCAAATCCTATTTGCTAATAGGACGCCGGAAGCCGGGCGTTTGTACCACCCGGCGGGCCGGAATCCCTCCTCGGCGTATCTCTCGTCGTGATCACCTGAGGTGCTTCTTGAACCAGGCCTCGGTCTTCCGAAGCTTGTCGAGCTGGTGGTTGGGCATCATCGTCCCGTGGGATTCTCCGGGATAGACGTGGAGCTCGACGGGAGTCCCCGTCGTCTGGACGGCACGGAAGAACTCCACGGCCTGCTCGACGGGGACGCGCTCGTCTTTTTCGTTCTGGGTGAGGAGCAGCGGCGTCTTGACGTTCTTCGCATAGGTGATCGGGGAAAGCTTCCTGTAGATGTCGGGATCCTCGAGAGGCGTCTTCCCGAAATACTGCCGGCTGAGTATCCTGCCTATCGGGGAAACCGACCACAAGCTCTGGAGATTGGCGATGCTGACCTCGCTATGGGCGGCCTTGAAGCGGGACGTCTGGGTGACGATCCAGTTGGTCATATAGCCCCCGTAGCTCCCTCCCCAGACGACGAGCCGGTCCTTGTCGGCCAAGCCGCGGGCCACGAGCGTATCCAGCCCCGAGATCAGGTCCCGATAGTCCCCGCCTCCCCAGTCACGGAGATTGGCCCTCAGGAACGTCGATCCCCATCCGATGCTGCCGCGCACGTTGGGCATATAGACGAGATAGCCCTGCCCGGCGAAGTACTGCGCGGGGCAATAGTAATTCCCGGCGAAAGAGTTGTTGAAATTCCCGGCCGGGCCGCCGTGGATCAAGGTCACCGTGGGATAGGCCTTGCCCTTGGCATACCCCAGCGGATAGATGACATTCCCTGAGATCTGGAGCCCGTCGGTCGACTTCCAAGTGAGCTCTTCGGTCTCTCCCAGCCAAGTCGCCGCGAGCTCGGGGTGGAGGTCGGTAAGGCGCCGGGCCTTGTCGGGATCGTTGATATCGCCGACATAGATCTCCTGCGGCCAGTCCGGCGTTCCGGCCGAGAACGCGATCGTCCGGCCGTCGGCCGCGAAGGACACCGCGTTGATCTCCATCTTGGGGAAGTGGGTCAGCTGGCGGGCCGAGCGCGTCTTGAGGTCGAGGCGGAAGATCTGGCTATTCAGGAGATGGTAGGCGACATAATAGACCCCGCCCCCGTCGGCGGCCCAGCGGCAGTTGTAGAGGAAATGGTCCGTATTGCCCGAGGCGTTGGAGACCTGTCCGGTCTGGAGATCATACAGCTGGATAATGTGACCGTTGAGCTCCGGCTTCTTGAGATCGCCGACCTCGAGCCCGAGATACCGGCCGTCCGGGCTCCAGATGGCTTCGCCGCGGCGCGTAAAGGCCGCATAATAGGGGAAGTCGAGGGCGGTGAGCCCGGTTCCGTCGGCGTTGACAACCCTCAGGGTCTGGAAATCCCAGGACACGTGCTCGATGTTTTTAGGCGAAGTCACCAAGGCCAGCTTGGACCCGTCAGGCGACCAGGAGAAACCGACGATGTGGAAATCGCCGGCAACGAGGGTCTTGATCGTCTTTCCGGCGACATCGAAGATCTGCATTTGCGAGCGCGGCCGGGTCGCGTCGATTTCGTTAGCGTCAAAACCCGATTCCCGCGCCTTGGCCCGATCCGCGTCGGGGGTTTCCGGGGTCAAGAACGCGATGGCTTTTCCGTCGGGCGACCAGGCGTACTTCTGCACGCCGCCCGGCGCCTCGATCAGGGGCTCGGCCTCGCCGAGGCCCGGACTGAAGACGAACAATTGCGGTTTGCCGCGGCGGGTGGAAAGAAAGGTCACGGCCCGGCCGTCCGGCGACCAGGCCGGACCCATATTCATGTCCGGTCCTTTGGTCACCGGGAAGGTGTTCCCGCTCTCCACGTCCGCCAGCCAGACGTCCGAGGTGTAGGTGTTGCGGGCCCAATCGACGGACGTCACATCGAAGGCGACCATCTTGCCGGACGGGGACAAAGCAACCGTGCCGATCGACTTGAGCGAGATCATCGCCTCGAGCGTCAGAGGTTTCTTGGCGGCTTGGGCCAGGCCAGAGGCGGGAACGAGAAGCGCGAGGCAAATGGCCAGCCCCACGGCAATAAACGCCAAACGTCTGTTCTTAGCGATCATTAAAACCTCCATTGCGGCGCCGCGGGGCAGCCTATTTATTCTTGGCCGGGGCCTGTTTCATCTCGGCCTCTCTTTTTGCGGCTTCCTCGGCCATCTCCGCTCTCCTGGCCATCCGTTTCTTGAAGTTGTCCTCGAGCTGGTTCATCTTCGCGATGTAGGTCTGAAGTCCCGTTCCAAGTGTTTTCGAGGCGTCGATGAATCCGTAGCCCACCTTGACGTTGAATGTGCCGTAGCCGAGCGCCTTCGGATCGGCCGACGTCTTCAGGATCTCGGCGATGCGCTGCACGTACTGGCCGGGAAGCTCTTTCCCCGTCCGGGGGATCCGCGGAGAAAGGAGCGCGACCAAGCCGCCGCACACGCCGGCGGCATAAGCATTTGAGGGGGGGACGCCGGGGGCGGCGAAGGCTGGGCCGGTGACCGCGGTCTCCCTGGCCGGGGCGGAAGGCGCCCAAGGCCGCAGACCGGGGCCGCTCGCATCGTCGGCGCCCGCGACGGCGATGACCGAGTTGTAAGCGGCCGGGTAAGCGGGAGTCTCCCGCGAGCTCCCCGGGGGAATGAGCCCGTTAGGGGCGATGACGATGACGTTACGGGCGTAGACGGACCGGCAGGCTTCCTTCAGGAACGGAAAATCGCGGCCGAAAGCCGCGCCGGTGATCACGATATCACAGCCGTCGTCCGCCGCCTTGTAAAGGGCCTGGGCCAGCTCGAGGGCCGGCCAGTACTCATAAGGCTGACCCGGGGCGGCGCTGATCCGGTAGGTCCGGATGTCCGCTTCGGGCGCGCACCACGCCGCGAGCATGGTCAAGAGCGTCCCGCGGCCGTCCATGTCCCTGGGGACGGCTTTTTCTCCGCTCCACGGAGCCCCGGTCCCGCCGACAAGCGACAAGTCCGAGGCATGGTCGAGCTTCGTCGTCTTCAAGCCGTCGAGGGCGAAGTCGCATCCGGAATCGACGACGGCGATCTTGATGCCCCGTCCGCCGCCGGATGTTCTTGCCTCGCCGAACTTGGCCAGCCGCAGGGCGCGGCTCTTATCCAGAAAAGCCGGCCCCAGGCCCTTGAGGGCATCCAGGACGCGTCCGTCGCGAGGCCCCCTGCCCAGGGAATCAAGAACGAGGTCGAGGCGGCCGCGCCCCTGGTTCTCCCGTGCCTGAAGCAGGTCCTGGGAGGCCGGGCTTTCGATAAAGAGCGATTCGACAAAGCGACCGGCGGCCTCCCGGCAAAGCGCGAAATAGCGGTCCCGGAAGGCCGCTTCGTCTTTTCCGCGGAGCTCGAGCAGGCCGGGCGCCGTTCGCCAGAAAACGATATTGACCAGGTTCTCATAAAGGAACGGAATGCCCTTGGGCCCGCCTGCGATCCTCGCGATCTCCGAAGCGAGGAGCCTATCCCTTTCCGGGTGAAGCCCCAGGGCCAGCTTGAGGGCCCTGTGGAAAACCGCTTCGCCCTCCGCAAAGACCGCGTCGGACGGGGGCGCCGGAGCGGGAGAAGGCTGGTCCGCAACGGACTCGCGGATGGGGCGGGCCGCCCCGAGCTCGAGGGCCGCCTCGACGGTCGTCACGGCGTCGATCATGCCGAAACCGCATTCCGGCGAGAAGCCGTCAAAACCCACCATCTTCGAGTTGGCGTTCCCGGTCAGGAGCTTCCTGATCGTCTCCACATACTGCCCCGGAGGCTCGGTTCCGAGCCGCGGGTAGGCGGAGGCGGCCAGCGCGGCGAGTGAAGCGACGATCGGCGTGGCGCACGAGATGCCGGGCGCGTAAGTGTCCGTCTCGCCCGAGTACGCGGGAAACGCCACGAACGGTGCATTGGGCGATCCCACGGTCGTCATCGGGTCGGGGGCGGCGATCTCCCAATAGCCGTACTTGTTCTCGGCCAAACGGTCTATGGCGGTGGCCGCGATCGTCGTGGGATAATGGGCCGGATAGTCCTCCGCGCCTCCCAGATAGCGGCCCTGATAGTACGGGCTTCCCGTCACGATGATGACATTATTCTCCCAGGCATACCGGCAGGCCGCCTCGAGATAAGGGGTGTGGAGGCCGGTCCCCGCGCTGATGTTGATGATATCGTTCCCGTCGTGGACGGCCTTGTAGATCGCGGCGCCCATGTTGTTGGTGACGATGGTCGGGAACGGGGAATCATTCTGGCTGTCTCCATCGAGGTAGCGATAGAGAGTGATCCGGGCCTCCGGCGCGTATTTGACCACGATCGAAGTCACGACCGTGCCGTGCCAGCCCCAGTCGACCATGGGCGGGCCGTCCTCGGCCCAGGGGAGGCTGTCGCGTCCGACGAAATTGTAATGACTCCCCCAGACGGTATCCTGAAAGACAGGATGGGTCATATCGATCCCCGTATCCAGCACGGCCACCCGGACTCCCCGTCCCTTGGTGAGACGATGGGCCTCCCGGAACCTCGCCGCGTCGAGCCCCCATTGCTTATCGAATTCGGGGCTCAGCGTCTTGGGGACTATTTTTTCGGGCGCGGGAAGATCGATGTTGGCCATGTTCCCCGCCTCCATGACCACCATATCGACGGTGTCCCTGCCCTTGAACTGCAGGAGGAGATCCTTGAAGAAGAGCCCTGTCGGGTTCGACTCGAACATGCTATCCGAGAACATGCGCGCGGTCAGGCGGACCAGTTCGAGGTATTTCTCGCGGAAGCGCGCCATCGACGCGTCGCTCCCCTCGGCGAGGAGCGCGTCCATGACGGGGGCGTCCTTCGGATAAAAATAGTTCACCATGAGCCCGTAGAGGCGCGGGTAGACGTCCTTGAGTCCGGCGATCTTGGAACGCTCGGCGTCGGTCAACCGGCCGCGGTCCGGATTGTTCGCGACATGGGTCGCGACGTCGTTATAGAACATGTCCCGGCCCTCATCGAAGAGGGCCTGGAGAGGGGCCTTCGCCGGGGCGCGGGAGGAACAGGCGGCGAGCACCATGGCCAGGATGAGAGCGCCGGCGAGCATCCCGGCCGTCCATGCCATCCGATCTACCGTTGGTTTTCGCAATGATACCTCCGTCTCTTATTATCCGACGCAGAAAGGTCCTCATGTGTACCAGGAATGTGATAATATGGTGGGCTCAATGAAGGACCTCGAACGGAGCACGAAGACTGTCATCGAACAGTTTTCGGTCCTCATCAGGCAGGTCATTCAAAAAAACCTCCATCGCCGCGACGGCATCGACCTCGATGATGTCGAGCAGGAGGTTCGGATCAAGATCTGGACCTTTCTCAAAAAAGGTAAAAGGATCGACAATCTTCCGTCCTATATCAAGAGGGTGGCTTATTCCAAGACGATCGACGAATTAAGGAAAGCGATGAAACAGCGGCCTTCGAGCGAAGCCGAAAACCTGAAGCGGATCTTCTCCGGGGCCGGCCAGATCACGGCTCTTCCCAGGGAATCTTTCCCGGAGGGCCGCCTGGACGAAAGCGAGGCCAGGGAGGCCGTCAGGGAGATGGTCGATTCCCTGAGCGAGAACAGAAGAAAGGTCCTGCGTCTCTTCCTGAAGGGCCAGACGATCGAGGAGATCTCCGCATCGCTCAATTGGGAAAAAACGAAGGTCCGCCACCTGTTCTATCGGGGCATTGACGATCTGAGAGAGATCAGCCGGGCACGGTCCGGAAGCGCCGGGACGCCCCTATCCGAGAATCCGCCTCCAGGGACAGAATCATGAGCTCCAAAATATGCCCTTCCCGGGAAGAGATCATCCGGTTCTTCGAGGGGGACGCGCCCGAAGAGCGCAAGAAGAGATTCCTCGACCATGTCCTCGTCTGTCCGGACTGCCGGGTCATCTTCGACGCCTCGATCGAGCTTCAGCGGGCAAGCCGGGACATCCTCCAGGGCTTGGAACGCGCGGACCTCGGAAGCCCGGAAGCCCGGGAAAGGCTCCGGACCCTGGCCCGAAGCGAGCTCCGTGCATTGCGTGCCGGCCGGCGGCCTGGCGTGCGGGCCCGCCGTTGGCTGGCCATTCCCGCCGCGGGCGCCGTCTTAGCCCTTTTTGTCGCGCTCGTCATGCTTCCCGGCCTGAGGAAGGGCCAGGCGCCCATCGCCGAGCGGAACGCGGCGGGGATCGAGATCGGGCTGGTCGCGCCCCGGGGATCGAACGCTCTGGAACCGGGAGACTTCCGTTGGACAAAGATACCCGGCGTTCGAACCTACCGGCTGGATATCTATGATCAGACGCTCGAACCGATCCACCAATCCCCTCCGCTCGTCGAGGCCCATTACGCGCTGCCTTCGGTCGCGACGGGCGCGTTGCGGAAGGGATCCGTGTATTTCTGGAAGATCACGGCTTCGATGGACGACGGCCGGACCGTCGAATCGGAATTCGGCAGATTCGTCGTTCAGAGATGAAAGAACCGGCGCCACCAGGGCGACGGATGAAGGGGGACGCCGGCGCCTCCCTCGCCGATCAGGATGAAAGCCGCCCAATGGAAGGGGCGGGATTCCCGTGACCGGCTCATCTTGATCTTGGTGAGGCGGAGGGCTTCCCCCTTGGTCCGCCCGCGCGTCAGAAATTCGTAGTAAGTCCGCATGAAACGGGCCGTCGAAGCGTCGTTGACGTTCCAAAGGCTGGCGATCACGGACCGCGATCCCGCGCAGAAGAAGGCCCGGGCCAGCCCCTGGATCCCTTCCCCCTTTTCCATCTTTCCCGCGGCGGTCTGGCAGGCCGATAGGACGACAAGATCGGCTTTGAGGCGCAGGTCGTAGATCTCGCGGGCCTGGAGGAATCCGTCTTCTCCCGAACCACGGTCCTGGCTCAAGACGAGGGCCGAGTGGGCGGCGACCTGTTCGTCGAGGAGGCTGTGCGTGGCGAAATGGAGCACCTTGTAGTCCTCCAGGGAGTGCCGCTTGACCCGGTACTCGGTCGCCTCCGCGCGGGTTACCGTGCGCCGGAACCCGGGATCGATGAGCCCGGCGATGGCATTGATCTCCCGGGAGGCGAATTCGAGAGGGAAAAGCACAAAGCGCTGGTCCCGGTAGTACTCGAATAGCACGTCTTGGCCGCGCGCCTGACCGCCAGGGCCTCCGCGTCCGGAGCCGGGGATGGGGTCTCCGATCGCAAGCAGATCCTGCCCGGCTCCCGCGGGCTTTTCGCGGTCGAGGATGCTCACGAGCGTGGACGCCGAAGGCGCATAGGAAAGGCCGTAATCCTCCATCAGAAAACGGTCCCGGCCGGATCCGGGCCCGGCGCCATCAGGGGGGACGAGGGCCTCGAAGGGCAGATAATGCAGGCTCCTGTCCGGAACGATGATGAGGTTCTCGAGGCCCGCGAGCATTCCCTTGTCCGCGAGGCCGATAAGCGCGTCGTACAGCCGGCGTCCCGCCGGAAGGACATCCGTGTCGATGATCTCGTTCGATGACAGGAGATGAACGAAGTCCGCCGCCAAGCGGAGCGTCCGCTTGCTCTCCGGCGCCGCCAGCCGCTCGACAGCCAGGCGATCACGGGTGACAATGAAAATGAACATGCTTTCGTCGCCCACGAAATACTCGATGAGGCCTGTCCGGCCGTCCAGAAGCGCGCGTCTGATCTCCGGCAGACGGCGCGGTTCGTTCGAAACGGCCAGCGGATTGCCCGGTCTTTCGGCTCCGGCCTTCGCGAGGAGGATCTCGTAGTCGTCCTCCGCCCGTTCGAGCCTTTGACGGATCTCCGCGCGGTCCTTTTCCTCGGTGAGCCCGCTGCTGAGCTCTGACGAAAGCCGCGATACGTTGCTCGATATCAGCTCCAGCTGCCGCTCCATCTCCCGGGGAAGGACCCGGGCCGCGACGCCGGCTTTCTGGAGGTCGTCCAGGAAAGACCGCGCCTTGGCCTTTTCGGCATAGAACAGACATTCCTCGAGGAGAGCTTCCGCGGGCCTTGCCTGATAGGCCTCATAAAGCAGGTTGACGAGGGCTTCATAGATGGAGATCTTGGACTGGAAGAACCCGGAGCTCTGTTCCCGGAGCAGGAGCTGGATCCTCAGGTCCTCGATGACGGCGATGGCATCCTTATAGAAACCGATGGCCCGGGGGATATCGTTCCGTGCCGCGCAGAGCGCCCCTAGACCGGCGGCGGCCTCCCAGATCACGGCCGGATGGCCAATAGCGTGTCCGGCGGCGGCGGCCAGATCATAGGCCGCTTCGGACTTGTCCCAGAGGCCCTGTCGTCGGTAGAGGTCTCCCAGGCGGTTCTGGACGCTGGCGCCAACGATCCGATTCCGGCCCAGATCGGCGGCGGAGAGGCTTCTCTCAAAGCAGGCCGCGGCGTTCCCGAGATCTCCGAGCTTGAAATAGGCGAAGCCCAGATTATAAAGACAGCGCGATTCTTCCCGCTTGTGGCCGATCTTCTCGATATACCTTAGGGCCTCGGCGAATGAAGAGAGGGCCCGGCCGTAGTCCTGGAGTTCCATATAGACGTACCCGATCGTATTGAGGCACTCCTCCTTGCTCCACTTGCCGACGTATCTCTCGGCGATGACGAGCGCCTCCTTGTTGAATTCGAGGGCCCGCTCATAGTTGCCCAGAGAAAGGTGGATGTCCCCGATGGTCGTGAGGTGGAAGGCCTCGCCTGTCTTGAATCCGATCAACCGGCTTATCCCCAGGGCCTCGCGGGCGCAGTCCATGGCCCGGGCATACTCTCCCCTGTTCCTCAGAAGCAGCGTCAGCCAGTAAAGGCATATATCCTGGCTTCGCAGGGCCCGGGTCGCCCGATAGTAGCTCAGGGCCCCGGACAAGTGCTCCTCAGCCCCCCTGAGGTCTCCCCTGTTGAGGAGAAGCACGCCCAAGGTGCGGGTACAGAGGATCTCCAGCTTCTGGCTGGCCAGGCCCCGGGACAGGGCCAGGGCGAGCGTGCATGCGTCATAGGCCTGGGAATCCTTTCCGAGGTCCGCCCAAACGAAGGCCTTGCGCTCCAGGCTCAGGACTTCGAGCTGTTTGTCGCCGAGCGCCCGGGCCAGGCTCAGCGCCTCCGAAGACCGCTCGAGCGCGCCCGGATAGTCATTGAGGTAGGTGAAGACGTCGCTGAGATTGAGGAGGCATTGGGCCTCTCCGTCCTTCATCCCCTTGGCCCGGAAGATATCCCGTGCTTTTTCTAATGACGCGAAGGCCTCACGATACTCCGAGGAATAATAGTGAAGCAGGCCGACAGCCTGATGGAGAAACGGGTCCATCGCGTTCCGCTCGAGGCGGCCCCGAAAGAAGGCAAACGTCTTTTGGATGTCCGCCTCGGAAATATAAGCATTGGCGAGGTCCTCAAACACCTCCCAGAAATCCGCCCCGGACAGGATGCTGGCTTCGAACTGGGCGCGGGCCCGGTTGAAATCGCCCCGCTTCATGCGGGCGACGCCCAACCCGTACTGAAACCGGGCGTTTCCGGGATAGGCCGCGATGAGCCGTTCAAGAACCCGGACGACATCCGGGACCGCCGCTTCGATGGAGGGAGATCCGGTCTGTTCCAAGATCCGTAAAAGCCTCTGGAAAGCGGAGACGCTCGCGGGATCGCGCTCGAATGCCCTCAGGCTGTCCGAAATCGACTCTTCGCGGCGGCCGGGCTTAGCCCTGACCTCAAAAGGATCTTGCCCGGGAATCTCCTGCGCCGCGGAAGCCTCACCGCTATCGACGGCGGGGCCCGACGCGGGGAAAGAACGTCCCTCGCCTTCCGAGGCGGCAAGGCGGAGCGCCAAGACAAGCCCGAGGAGGAGGGAGATTGTTCCGAACCGCTTTAGCGTCAGCATAATTCCGCGCCCGAGGCATTGTAGTCCAGCGGAATCATGAAAGCCAGAGCCAGGGGATCGCGAGGCCCCCCAACTCTTCCCGGGAAGCCTTAGCTTCCGGTGCGATCGCTATGGCCGGAGGCGGCGGCGTTCATGAGGAATGAGAAAAGGCGCCCCGGCGGAAGGGCGGACGGGAGGTCGCGTGCTTGTTTCCGGATGGTTTCGCGATCTTCTGCTCCCTGCGCGGCTGAGGTTTGCGTGGAAGACGGGCAAACTCAATATCGCGGCCCGGCATCGGCTTCTTATAATCGAAGCCGTCCAGCGTGCGGCGTTCCACTCGATTGCCGAGGACGCGTTCGATAATGCGGACCATCTCCCCGTCTTCCCGGGTCATGAAGGTGAAGGCATCGCCGGTCTTGGCGGCGCGTCCCGTGCGCCCTATGCGGTGAGTGTAGGCATCGACGGTGTCAGGCATGTCGTAGTTGATGACGTGGGATATGCTTGAGACGTCGATCCCGCGGGCCGCGATGTCCGTTGCGACAAGTATCTGATAAGAGCCGGCGCGGAATCCGTCCAGCGCCGATTGCCGCTTGTTTTGCGAGAGGTTGCCCTGCAAGGACGCGGCGCGGTAGCCGGAGGCTTCCAATTGCTGTCCCAAGCGCTTGGCGCGGTGCTTCGTGCGCGCGAATATCAAGACCGATTCCGTATCGGTATGACGCAGCAGCTCAAGAAGGAGCGCGGTTTTCAGATGCTGCTCGACAGGATAGAGGGCGTGAGCGACGGTGCTTATGGGCGCCGCGTAATTAACCTGCACCGTGACCGGGGCGCGGAGGATCTCGTGCGCCAGTTTACGGACATCCTCGGGCATGGTCGCCGCGAACAAGAGCGTCTGGCGTTGCGAGGGCAGATGCCTGATGATCTTCCTGACATCAGGCAGGAAGCCCATGTCGAACATCCGGTCTGCTTCGTCGAGGACGAGCGTTTCCACTTTCGACAGGTCGATCGTGCGCTGGTTGATATGGTCGAGCAAACGTCCCGGACATGCGACCACGATCTCGACGCCGTTGCGTAGATTCCGTACCTGCGGGTTTGCGCCCACACCGCCGTAGATCGTCATGCTTCGAAGGCGTGTCGCCTTGCCCATGCTCACGAATGCCTCATGGATCTGCTCGGCCAGCTCCCGCGTAGGCGCGACGATGAGGGCGCGGACATGACCGCGAGGTCCCCGCATCAGACGGTCGAGGATCGGCAGGGCAAAGGCCGCCGTCTTTCCCGTTCCGGTCTGGGCCAGCCCCATGACGTCGCGGCCCTTGAGGACCGGCGGGATCGCCTGCTCTTGGATGGGCGTCGGCCTGAGATAGCCGATGGCCTTGACCCCGGCCGCGACGCTGGGGTGAAGATCAAAATTGCTGAATTCCATACAAACTCCTAATTTCTCTGCGTTCGGGAGGAAGAAGCCAGGGATCCGCGTAAGGCAGTTATTTGTCCTACAGTTTATCAGTTATGGGGCCACCCTGTCAAGTTGAAGGCGCCTGAGCGCACCGGCTCGTTCCAGCTCAACAAGGGGCTCTGAAGACGGTTATCGCGACAAGTCCCTTTTTATGCCCTTTCTCGACATAACGATGCGCTTCGACGATCTGATCCATTGGATAGACCCGGTCTAAGGCCGGTTTCAGCTTGCCCGCTTCGATCAGCTCCTTGAGCAAGAGCAGGTTTTCGAGCTTTTCGTCGCGGCCTGAGTCGGTAAGGACGTTAATGTAAATGCCGGTCGGCTTGAGCGCTTTTTTGCCCTGCGCCGGTAGCAATTTTCCAACGGCGTCAAAGACCACGTCGTAGGTCGCTCCGCTTCGGGTGAAGTCCTCCCGGGTGTAATCGATAACCTGACTCGCCCCCAGGGATTTGACCAATTCCAGGTTCGTGCCGCCGCATACCCCGGTCACATCGGCCCCGAGATGGCGGCTGGCCAGCTGCACCGCATAGGTACCCACCGCGCCGGATGCGCCGTAAATGAGAACCTTTTGCCCGGGCTGGATCCTCCCCTTGTTGAGGCAGTGCCAAGCCGTCTGCCCCGCGCCGGGGATGGCGGCGGCCTCCTCGTAGGTGAGATTGGCCGGTTTGAGCGCTATCACCCCTTTTTCAGGCAGGCACTTGTACTCGGCATAGCCTCCGAAATTGACGGCGAAGGTGGAGGCGAAAACCGGGTCGCCAGGTTTGAAGCGGGTCACTTTCCGGCCGATGGATTCAACTTCTCCGGCCAGTTCCATCCCCAGGATAGGGCGTTTGGGCTTATTGTACCCCAGGTAAATGCGCGCCAGGAGCCGCTTCAAGCCATGGAGGGGCATGTCGAGATCGCGCATGATCGTGTCGCCGATCGTGACGGTGGTGGCATGGACCTTGACCAGCACTTCCCTGTCCCGGGGCGCGGGCTTCTCCACTTCCTGCATCCGCAGCACTTCCGGCGGTCCGTATTCAGTGAATATTATCGCTTTCATATTCCTTCACAAGGCGAGGATAGCCGGGCCCTGAGCCGGAGTCAAGAGCTTGGAATGCCGCGCCCGCCGGAAGGCGCCCTTAATCATACGGCCTTGATCCGGGTGGCCACGTCTATGAAGAATTGCTTCGACCAGATCGCCAAAGCCGCTGGATCCTTCATGAATCGTTCGACCTCGCGCCGGATCTGGTCGATGTCGACCTTTTCGATCCTCCTCGTTAGCAGGATACGCAGGTCCCCTGCCGTCAACGGCGCCGACCCCTTCCAATGCTCCGTTTGACGCATTCTTTGTTCGAGGTGGGCAAGATGCAACTCGGGATGATAGGCCGCGATCCAGACCAAATCGTACCAGTCCCGGCCCTTGACCCGGCTCTTCCACTCGCGGCAGAGAACGGCGTGCATCTTGCCGGCGAAAAGATCAGGCAGACGGAACGTCCTGATGGAGAACGGGACCGGCCGGAGGAGGTATCGGATCTCGGTCCTGAATCCCGGTGGCGGATCGATGTCGACCTCCAGCCTGATCTTCAGCACGGGGTTCCGGGGGACCTTCTGAACGAGGCCCTTGTCAAACTCGACCGTGATCATCTGGGTCCGCGTGTCGGCCTTGAGGAAGGCGGACTGGATGGCTGCCGCGGCCGGCTTAGCCCGGCTTTCGATCGCGACGGTGAACCCAAAGGACGCCAGCTCTCTCTTCAGGGCTTCGCCATAGTCGGCCAGGTCGAATTCCTCGCCCTTTGTCAGGAGCGAGAAATCCAGGTCTTCGGAGAAGCGGTCGAGTCCGTAAAGCACCCGGAGTGAGGTGCCCCCGTAGAAGGCGGCCTTTTCGAAGAACTTGCTCCTCCAGAGGCCGAAGAGCGCGATCTCCTGCATGACCTCCCGGAGGGCCCGCAGCGAATCCTCCACGGAGCGGATCTCGTAAGTGGCCAGCATCTGACGGATGGCCTCATTCATTGGGAGTCACCCCTCTGGACCTCTGGAGTCGTCTCATGTATCCGCTAAGTCGCCTGAGCCTCAAAGAGCGGTAACGCCCGGCGAACTCGTCAATCCTCTCTGCGGAAAGGGAGCGAATGACGCCGGCGTCGATCCTCAGGTCCTCTTCGAGGAAACGGCCCATCTCCCCGATGGACGCAATGCGGGCGCCCCGCACCGAGACGATCTTGTCGGCCAGGGCCTTCTCGGGCGAGGCGATCAGGAACGCCTGGTTATGCTCACCTTCTACGCGGACCATACCCTCTTCATAGGCGCGCGCAGGGATCTGCCGGTAAATGAACAGCCCGACCGGAGTGGCGAACCTGCGAGAACGGATAGGCGTGACCGACGTCAGGGCCTCGACCCTCTCAGGGATGAGTCCATAATAGGCGAGCGCATAATCGAGAGAAACGTAAGAGGGGCCATAGACGAGATTAGCCAGCAGCTCCTTGGAATAGGGATGCCTTCTTTGCCTGTCACCGAACACGTATAGTCCCTTTTTCACCCTCAAGATGATGCCCTGCCGCAACAGGTCGTTGATCCTGTTTCTGGGGTAAGCCAATCCCTTCAAAGCGTCGATCAGCGTCAGATAGTCGAAGATCTCCGCCTGAATGTGGTCCCGAATATCGACTCGCATGGAGGCTTCACCTGTTTATTTAGCATAGTAAGTTGACTATTTGTCAACATACTATGTTATTTTAACTCAATTGTCAAGCCTTCACCCAGCCCTTTTTCTTTGAAGATTCGATGTGGTTCCCCGCCCCTGATTGGGGCTCCCTGATCGTGCGGGGCAAGGCTACGGGATATGAACTGGAGAAGGAAGCAGGCCGTTTTATTTGGAATAACCTGGAACGCGCACAGTGGCACGGACGCGTATTTGGCCTCGACAAAGAAGCCGAGTGGATCGAAGAGGAACGAGCGTCTCGGTCCAGGCTCGCGGCCACAGCCGATAGCCGGGCCTTGAGCCGGAAACGGCCTGTTTTCTTTTTGGCCCCGTTTGGATTATGCTGACTGGCTTACGGCCCGCCGACGGGGCCGCAGGGAAGAGGTCACCATGCGCGATTCCGCCCCCAGAGTCCTGCTCGCCGTCCTCGCCGCCCTGGCCGTCTTGGGCTCCGTGCCCGACCCGGCCGCGAGCCAATCGCCGGACGCCAAAAAACCGACGCTCTACCTCGTCGGCTACGCCCACCTCGACACGCAATGGCGCTGGGACTATCCCACGACCATCCGCGAATACCTGCCCAAGACGATGCGGACCAACTTCGAGCTCTTCGAGAAGTATCCGCACTACGTTTTCAACTTCAGCGGCGCCAACCGCTACCGGATGATCAAGGAGTACTATCCGGCCGCCTACGAGAAGGTCAAGGCCTACGTCGCCGCCGGCCGGTGGTATCCCTCCGGCTCCTCGATGGAGGAGAACGATGTCAACTCGCCTTCGGCCGAATCGACCATCCGCCAGATCCTTTACGGCACGCGCTGGTTCCGGGCCGAGCTCGGCCGATCCAGCGCCGAATTCATGCTGCCCGACTGCTTCGGCTTCCCGGCCTCGCTGCCGAGCATCCTGGCCCACTGCGGCCTCCTCGGCTTTTCGACCCAGAAACTGACTTGGGGCTCGTTCGCCCCGGTCGGCGGGCCGGACTCGCCCGAGAAGACGCCGGCCGGCATCCCCTTCAACGTCGGCGTCTGGGAGGGCCTGGACGGCAAGGGCATCATCGCCGCTTTCAATCCCGGCTCGTACGGGGGTTCAGTGACCTACGACCTCTCGAAGACGCCCCCTCCCCCGTCGCCGCCGCCGGCTCAAGCTGCCGGCAACCAGCCGCAACGCCGCCCCGCCGAGGCCATCGACTGGCCCGCCCGGATCGCGCTCAACGGCCAGGCCTCCGGCCTCTTCGCCGATTACATGTACTACGGCACCGGCGATACGGGCGGATCGCCCAACGAGCGCTCGGTCAGGCTCGCGGAGGCGATCGTGACCCGGGGCCAGGCCGTCCTCGCGCCCGGCGCCGCGCCCGTCAAGGTGGGCGACGGTCCGGTCCGGGTGGTGTCGGCGAGGTCCGACGATCTTTTCCGCACTATCAGCCCCGACGTCAGGGCCAAGCTCCCCCGCTACAAGGGCGACCTCGAGCTGACCAACCACTCGGCCGGCTCGATCACCTCCCAGGCCTATATGAAGCGCTGGAACCGCCGCAACGAGGTCCTGGCCGATGACGCCGAGCGGGCCTCGCTCGCCGCCGAATGGCTCGGCGGCCGCGCTTATCCCCGCAAGCGCCTCAACGACGCCTGGACCCTGGTCATGGGCGGCCAGTTCCACGACATCATCCCGGGGACGAGCATCCCCAAGGCCTACGAATATTCCTGGAACGACGAGGTCCTGGCCCTCAACCAGTCCGGCGGCGTTCTTACGGACGCCGTCGAGACGGTCGCCTCCGTCCTGGACACGCGCGTCCGAGGCTCGGCCGTCGTCGTCACGAACGGCCTGTCCGTCCCGCGCGAGGACCTGGTCGAAGCGGCCGTGGAGTTCCCCGGCGGGACGCCCAAGGCCGTGCGCGTCTTCGGCCCCGATGGCCGGGAGGCCCCGGCCCAGCTCTCGAACGGCAAGGTCGTCTTCGCGGCCAAAGTCCCTTCCGTCGGGTTCGCCGTTTACGATGTCAGGCCCGCCGTCGCCCCCATGGCCTCATCGCTCAAGGTCAGCCCCGCCTCGCTCGAGAACTCCCGCTACCGGGTCGCCCTCGACGCGAACGGCGATGTCGCCTCCATCTTCGACAAGGCCCTCGGCCGGGAGCTCCTGGCCGCGCCGGCCCGCCTCGAGATCAAGACCGACAAGCCGGCCCAATGGCCCGCCTGGAACATGGACTGGGCCGACCAGAGCCGCGCGCCCCGGGCCTACGTCGGGGGCCCGGCCAAGATCGCGGTGGTCGAGAACGGCCCGGCCCGCGTGGCGGTCGAGGTCCGGCGCGAGGCCGAAGGCTCGGTCTTCACCCAAACGGTCCGCTTGGCGGCCGGCGGCGCGGCGAACCGGGTCGAGTTCGCGACGGTCGTCGACTGGAAGACCCCGGCCAGCCACGTCAAGGCCGTCTTCCCGCTCACGGCGAAGAACACGGCCGCGACATATAACTGGGACATCGGCACGATCGAACGGCCGACCAACAGCGAAAAGCAATTCGAGATGCCGTCGCACCAGTGGGTCGACCTGACCGACGCTTCCGGCGCGTTCGGCGCCACGCTGCTCACCGGGGCCAAGTTCGGCTCGGACAAGCCGGACGACCACACCCTGCGCCTGACCCTCGTCCGCACGCCCGGGATCGAGGGGGGCCGCGGCTACACCGACCAGACGACCCAGGACTGGGGCCGCCACGAGTTCGTCTACGGCATCGCCGGCCACGCCGGGGACTTCCGCGAGGGCGGCACGGACTGGGAGGCGCTGCGCCTCGACCAGCCGCCCGCCGCGTTCCTCGTCCCGTCCCATGCCGGGGCGCTCGGCAAGACGCTGTCGCTGATGTCGGTCGGGAACGCCCGTGTGCGCGCCCTGGCCCTGAAGAAGGCCGAAGAGGGCGACGAGACCGTCGTCCGTCTGGTCGAGATGAGCGGCAAGCCGGCCGCCGCGGTCAAGGTGGCGTTCGCCGTCCCGCTCGTCGCGGCCCGGGAGATCAACGGCGTCGAGGACGCGGTCGGACCGGCCAGGATCGAGGGCGGCGCGCTTGTCGCCGACTTCAAGCCCTTCGAGGTCCGTTCCTTCGCGGTCAGAATGGGCCCGGCCCGGGTCCGCGCCGCGGCGCCGGCGTTCGAGACGGTGCCTCTCGACTACGACGTCTACGCGACGACTCGCGACGGCGAGGTCCCGGTCGGCGGGTTCGACGGCGAGGGCCGCTCCTTCCCGGCCGAGATGCTTCCGGACCGGATCGAGTACGAAGGCATCGCTTTCGCGCTCGGCCCCGACGGCAAGCACAACGCGGCCGCGGCCCGGGGCCAGGTCCTGGCACTCCCGCAGCGCCCCAAGGGCCGGGTCTACATCCTGGCCGCGTCGGCCTCCGGCGACATCAAGTCGACGTTCAAGGTCGGCGACCGGCCTGTCGAGCTGACCGTCCAGGATTGGGGGGGCTACATCGGCCAATGGGACAACCGCGTCTGGACGACGCGCCAGGAGATGGCGACCGGCCCGCGCGGCGGCGCGCCCCGGCTCCGTACGATCCAGGAGTATCACTCCCTCGTCCCGGGCTACATCAAGCCCGCGTCCGTAGCCTGGTTCGCCTCGCACCGGCACTTGCAGGACGGCACGAACGACCCCTACGCTTTTTCCTATTTATTCGCCTATGCGCTCGAAGCGCCGGCCGGGGCGACGACGCTGACCCTGCCGAACGACGAGCGGATCCGCGTCCTGGCCGTCACGGTCTCGGACGAGAGCTCTATGGTCCGTCCGGCCCACCCGCTCTTCGACACCCTGCAGCGCTGAAGGTCTCCTCGCTACCCGATCGTCCAAACCATTCAGCCGCAATAAGGGGCACCTGGAATAGGGCCCCGTTCCGTATGCCGCTCGCTCCTTAGCGCGGCGGGCCCGGTTGCCGACCTCGACGGATCTTTGCGCCGGATAGCGGGCCCCCCAAAACAGCGCTGATGAAGCAAATGTCAAATGCTCCGGCGATCATCGCGAGACCGCCCCACACCATCGATAGCACGCCGAGCGCATGGCCCCGATAAACGTAGCCGACCGCGATGAATCCGGCGCCGGCGACCAAACGAAAGATGCGGCCCGCCGGACTGTTGAGGAATTTCGAAAAACCCGATTGATTGAAAGCTTCCGCGAACCTGCGCATGAAAACCTCCCTTCATCCCTTCGCGCCACAAGGATATTCCGGCCCTGGCCAGGTGTCAAGAAAACAAGATCGTAGATGCTGGGCTAGAGGAAGGCTTGCCCTCACTATATATCTCGGTTTTTCCGATACCGGCACTTCTAGAGAGGATCCTTTCGCTTCGACGATCCGGCTTTCTCCGTCCCTGTCGATCAACCGGTAAAGTCCGCTCGGACAAGGGATGTCGATGGATTCAGCCCCACCAAGCCTCCAAATAACGGTCAGCCTGTCCTCCCCTTCCCCGAAGCTTAAGATATACGTGTTTCCAATGAGCCGGGAATCGGCCAGGCGGAGATTTCCGACCAACGACGCCATCGTCCGGCAGGCGCGGTACGCAGGTTTGGGAGTCCTGTCCATCCTGACGAGACCGAAATTGAATTCGGCCTCGTCCGGGTCCTCGCCGTCATTTTGGAAATCGTACCAGAAGACACGCTCGACGGCCGGAGAGGTTCTCGCCAGCAAAAAAGTCCTAACCGCATAATTGGCCTGTGTTTCCTCATCCAAGCCAGCGGCCCCAACGTGGGTCGGGTAGCCCATTTCCGTGATCCAGAGCGGCTTGGCGGCAGAGATACGCGTCAGCTTGGAGATGTCCGTCAAGAGCTTCTTTTCCGGCGCAAGCGGCTGGCAGTAGGGATGAAAGGAGATGCCATCCATGGAACGATATCCCCCGTTGTCAAGGACCCTGCCAATGAATTCCAGGTCCGTCCCTGAAGTCGAGCAGCCGATGACGGTCGCGTCCGGGTCGGCATCCTTGCACGCCTTGTAAGCGGCATCGAGGAGCCTCGCGTAGTCTTCGGGACTTGGCTGAGGCTTCCAAAAGGTCGAGGCGTTCGGCTCGTTCCAGATCTCATAAGTCCGGACGCCAAACGGCTTATAGCGCCTGACGACCTCGCCGCAATACCGGGAGAAGGCCCGGCGCTCGGCTTCCGTTGCCGGGCCACTCTTCTCGGCAATAGAGTACGCGGGATTGCCAAAATCGAGGATCAGGAGGACTTGGATGCCGCGGGCTTGGGCCGCTTTGAGGTAATGATCGTAGGCCGACGGAAACCTGAAAACGCCTTTTTCTTTTTCGACCTGCGACCAATAGACCTCGTCCCGGATCCAGCCGATGCCAGCGTCCTTGATAAGATCGAGGATTTCATCGATACCGGCCCGATGCTGACCGAAATGTGTCTGTGCGCCGAAGAAGCCTTCCTGGACCGCTGCGCCTTTCCGCAAAGGGTCAGGCTTCATCAGCCAAGGCAGGCCTGAGCCTGCCAAAAGGGCCAACGTGAAGCTGTTCTCAACGAATTCCCTGCGGGTTATCTTGGAAAAGAGCCCTGCCCTCACAAATCAAGGATATTCCCAGCAGGAACCGAGTGTCAACTTGAAGAGACCGGCGATATGCGAAGGTCAATAAAAAACGTAGCGTGCCTGAGAGGATCCGAACCTCCGGCCTTCGGATCCGGAGTCCCCTTCTCCGCTTCCCTGGACATATGCGGAAAACCCGATTTCCAGGGAGAAATGCCTTGTTTTCCTTTACGCACCTTTAGTCAGAATTAGGCGGGTTTACGCACTTTTTGTGACACGGCTGTGACATGATGCGGTGGTCTGGGCGATTTCGGGCTCTTAGGCGCCCCAGAAGAAGAGCCTCTAAGACATATTCTGCTCTCACAAGCCCTCCCCTTGACATCACCTAACGCCCAAACCTATTATTTCAGACTGAGGAGCCAATGATGATGGGAGCAAGAACGAATCTCATTTGGATAACCCTTCTAGGGCTCGTCGGCGTTGCCTTCGGACAGGTTTTGGAGATCCCTAAGGGGCAAGTCGAATTTATCGGCCTGAAATCTTGGACTCCCAAGCAACTTTATGACAAGCTCGTCGAGGTCGATTCCCGTAATCCACTTTGCATGACTGGACTGGACAGGCTCGGATTCGCCGCGTCCAGCGTCAATAAGGAATTTCAAGGCGACCGGATGTTCACTCTGGTTATTGTGGTCGAGCCTCAATTCTCGGATCGCATCAAACGCCGGCCGTTCCCGCTTGAGGAGCTTCCCGCCTTCGATAGATGGGCCGATGTCATGGAATCGATCCATCGCAACTTCGATGATTACATGACCGCCCTGCAATTATACGATTATCATTTGAGCGGCAAAATGGAAGCCGCTCTGCAGGAATTCGGAGCATATCTGGATCCCGTTATCACGAAGAAAATATGGGCTGATTTAGCCAAGCTGAACGACAGCAAGGATAAGGAACTCGCGGCCTGGATTATTATGAACGACAAAAATGTCAATCACAGGATCGCCGCCGCCTCTGTCCTGGCTAATTTCCATCAATCCGATTCGACTTGGTGGGCGCTAATGGAAGCCATGCGATACGACGACATGGTCGGCGCGGCAGCGGACGGACTGCTGAAGGCCCTGTCACGAACATTCCCGCGGGACGTCGATTGGACACCCATGGTGGCTTCAATCAGGGCGCTGCTGGACGGAACGAACCCTACTCATTTTTTTACAACGGCGCGGGTTTTGACCCAGACAAGAATAGCCAAACGTTTTGCCGATTCGCTGCTATCCAATGGTGGATCGTTGCTCATCGATTGTCTTATGGCAAGCCGTGAGCAGGAGAGGACCCCGGTTCGTCAGCTCTTAGCACGACTGGCTGGCAAGGACCTCGGGTCTACCCCGACCGTATGGGAGGAATGGATTGTTTCTATGGGCAAAAACAAAGGGTCTTGATATCTGGACCTCCCCCCTGAGACTTATAGGGAGAATCCCATTTCCAGGGAAAAATGCCTTGTTTTCCTTTACGCACCTTTAGTCAGAATTAGGCGGGTTCACGCACTTTTTGTGACACGGCTGTGATATGGCGGAGTGGGCAAGCCGCCGATACACCTTTTCTGACGGCCCGTCTTTTCTAGCTCCTTTACATATTCCCTAATTTTCATTACGAATTTCGAATTGCCCAGCTTTGCGAGTCCTTTGGATATATCCCCTAAATAGAATAGATCACGTATGACTGACTTCCATTCTTCGGTTTTTTCCAATACCATCACAAACATCTGCGGCTGAACACTAAATATTTCATCGGCCTTGTCGAGCAATATCTCACCTTGGACCCCGCTGCCGCAATGAAGAATCATATGAATCACAATCTTGATTCTAATCTCATCGATTTCACGAAAGTGCCTATTGAAGAATTCTGTGAGAAAATTATCTGTCAGAGATTGATTATTAGTAAAACCCTGTTCATACCTACTGATCAATTCACATATATTCTCCATCCGTTTTATACGGTCGAAATTTGCTACGGGGTCGCTAAAAAACACTTCAATATCCTTTAGTCGTTTCTCGTTGATTTCATGTTCGGAAATGGCATACTCCTTCACGGCCTTTTCGAATGCCGTGGAGCCAAGTTCTACGAGTTCTCGAGAAAAGGCCTCCCAGTCTTGTGAAATACCATTTATGATGATCTTCCAATCTTGGTGTCTTTCAAGCTCCGCAACGAACATTCTTGGTTGCTCAACGAAAACCCTCATTGTGTTTTCATATATATCTGACCTGCAGCTATGAAGCTTGCTGAAAAGGAATATGACAATCTCTATCTTCTTTTCATTCGTCTCACAAAAGTGTGTCCTAAAAAGTCTATTGACAAAAAGATCCTGACTGTCTCCCCTGCCTTGGCCTCTCAAATCAAGATCATAGCTTACTATCTGAGCACATAGATCTTGCATCTCCTTGATATGTCCAAAATTCTTAACCGGGTCATCGAGGAAGGCCTCGAGAGCGCTATGTTCCTGGGTATTGACTGGCTCAGGCGAGGCACGATTATCTGCTGACGAGACAACTTGAATCAAAGACATAACGAATAAGACAAGTGTCTTTGTCAATTATTGAATCTCCTTCGTTATCTTGCTTGTGGCGGAATTGGACCGTACCAGAAAAAATAGTCCCTTATCATATTGTTGAAGCTTACCATTCCCCAAGCAACATGTATGGCTCGAATCCCGGCGGGGTTTTTGAATCGATAAATTCTCTTAGATAACGGGCAGGAATCGTATGCTGGCGTTCTGGCTCAGACATGGGCAGGCTTATATCTAAAAATTATAAGGCGAACGGCAGGAATATGTCAATGATGCCTTGTGCCACATGAATGGGAAAACACAGGCAGAGCAGGGTAAACGCAGGCAAAATAGACTTAGCCCAAAAGCGAGCCTAAGTCCATGATTTCAATTGCCATATGGGGGAAAACGTGGCGTGCCTGAGAGGATTCGAACCTCCGACCTTTGGATCCGCGGTTCGGGGCGTTCACTCGTTCCTCATGTATAATATCGCCAGGGTATTATTTGCGTGGCTAAACGACCGGCCGCCGTGCTGATGGCTCTTCCGCTGGCATTTTTTCATCTTGCCGTCCAGACCGAACCACGCAAGCGGGCCCCTCAAGTCCCGGCGGAATTGGCCTGGATCACGCTCTTCGCGGATGAGGTCCGAATAAATCACCAAGGTCATTGGGAAGCCGCGTTGAAACACGGCAACGTCATGGTTTACGTCCCGGCCGGAGAATTCGCGATGGGATCTCCCGGAAGCGAAGGCGGCAGGGAGCCGGACGAGGGGCCGGTCCATCGGGTGTTCACCAAGGGGATCTGGATCGGGAAGTATGAAGTGACACGCGCGCTTTGGCATGCGGTCATGGGAGGAGACGCCATCGAACCGTCCGAGCACGACCTTCCCCAGGGGGACATCTCCTTTCGGGACATCCAAGCATTCTTGCGGGCGCTCAACCGGGGATCGGGACTCGATTACCGGCTTCCGACCGAAGCCGAGTGGGAAAAATGCTGCCGGGGCGGCAACCCGTTGTCCCAATATGGTCCCATAGACGAAATCGCCTGGAATGTCGCGAATTCCGGAGGCAAAGCCCATCCGGTCGGGACCAAGAAGCCGAACGGCTTTGGCTTGTTCGATATGCTGGGGAACGTCTGGGAATGGTGCGCAGACTGGTATTCGAGCGGTTGTTATGGAACGTCTCCCCTCTTGAACCCGACCGGCCCAAGCCAGGGCAAGCGCCGGGTCTGTCGGGGCGGCGGCTTCCTTCACGGCGGTGGATACCTGCGGAGCGCGCACCGGAACAGCCAAGAGCCGGCTAAAAGCAGGCCCTATCTTGGCTTTCGTCTCGTCTTGGACTCCCCCCTTTGACGTTCCGTGCTTCTGGATCCATCCATCCCTGCCTACGTCTATCTTAGGCTCGAGCCCGCCAGGGCCTATTCCCAGACGACCCGGTAACGCGTCAGGACGCGGACGCCCGTGTTCGGGTCCTCTTTGTACCGGTACATCTTCCCGGCGGCGAATCTCGCCGGATTGAACTCGAGCCAGACCCTGGCGTCATAGCGCCCCTCGGCGTCGAAGACGTCGTGGGCCGTGAGCTTGCGCCCGCCTTCGTCTTTCTTCTCGTTTGTCGCCACCCATAAGGATCCCCGGTCGTCGCAGAGCATCCGGTCCGTCACTGTCTTGACCTTCGGCCAGGGCATGGCCTTGTACATGTCCTCGAGCTCCTTGCGGCCGCTCGTTCTGGCCATGTACTCTTCCCTGTCCGCATCGGTGAACGGGGGCCGCTCATAGGGCCTGTCGATCTTCCGGATGACCCGGCCGTCGGCGTCGAAGACCTCGATGAGATACGTATCGTTTAGGCAGTGATAGATCCGCCGGAGCGCCGGGTCGCCTGTCAGGACCGAACTCGGACTATAAGGGACTCTCGTGGTGATGGCGCCTTGGCCAACGACCAAGATTTTCATCTCGGGAAAGACGAATTCGCCCCAGGACTTGAGCTCCCTGCCTTCGAAATCGTAGGTCTTGAGGAAGAGCTTTGATCTATCAGGATCGTAGAAGGCCTCCTGGACGACGTAGGCGTTTTCGAGGACGAGGAGCGGGATCGAGATGTTCTTCGTCCATTGATAGCTGGCCAGGAAGTCGCCTTCGGGACCGAAGAACGACGTCCGCCTGTTCTGGAAGTCCGTGACGAGGAGGCGGCCGTCGGGGCAGAATCCAAGGAATCCGGCCTGGGCGAACTCGCCCGGACCCTGTCCCTTCCGGCCGACCGTCTTCAGGAACCGTCCGTCTTCCCCGAAGACTTTGATCGTACTTTCCCCGGATTCGTAGATGTAGACCCGGTTCCGGCTGTCGACCGCGAATTGGCCGGGCTTGTAGACCGCCCCGGACCCCGATTCCTCGGCGCCGAAGGACACCTCTTCCTCGAACCGGACGGTCTTGCCCGGGTTGAGCGGGAGCGGCGGATTATGGACCAGGGTCACGCCGTCCACGGTCTCCGTCCGGACCTTCCCCCCGGACCCCTCCTTCCCCTTCCCGCAGCCGGGCAACAGAAGGGCCGGAACGAGAACAAGAAGCCAGAGAGATCGATGCGCCGTCATGGTGGCATCCTTTGGCACCCCTACGGGATGGGATGATTATTTCCCAAGAGGCGGCGCGGATTCAAGCCCTGGCGAGCACTTTGCCGAACGGACTTCTTCTTTTCCGCATCCGCCGGGCGACAACGAGGCCTACCGCGCCCTTTGAGGGGCGAAGAGCTCATCGAAATGAAACTCGGTCCAGTCGCGGTAAGGGGCGTCCCACAGGTCGGCCTCGAGGTCGTCCACGGCGATCAGGAGGCGTCCCTCGTTGGCCTTGAAGATCACGGCGTATTCCGTCGATCCGTGGGCGGCCTGCTGCAGGAGCCGCTTGGCGTGGTCGATCCCGAGGCGTTCGCCCCGGCGGGACCAGGCCTCGAGCGTCTGCGCGGCCGTTTCGTAGCGCAAGAGGGAGGAAAAAGAAACCGGGCTGCCCAGGGACTCGTCGGGCCGCTCCGGATCGAAGCCGTACTTGAGATGGTGGTTCGAGGCCACGATGCTCGAGGCGTCCGCGGGCCAGACTTCCCCGGGCTTCCTCAGGGCGAACCCGGTGCGGCCGCCTTCATAAACGAAGGCCGGGGCGTCCTGCCCCTTGAACGGAACGGCCCAGAGGACGATCGAGCCGGCGGCCGTGATGCCGCCTGTCGAGCAAGCGAAAGGCCTCAGCATCTCGAGAACGCTCACGGGCGTCGCCTCCCGGCCCTGCTTTTCCAGGATGAGACGCTGGGTCCAGGAACAGGGCACGATGCCCTCGGGCACGGGGCCGGGGCCCGATCCTCCGGCGTTCTCCATGCCGTAAAGTCCCTCTTCGTTGACCCCCGAGATCGTGCCGACGAACCCCGGCCACATGGTCGACACCCAGCGCTTGCGGCCGGGTTCGGCCGGATCCACCGCGAAGACGAGGAAATGGCTGACCGTGACCTTCCTGAGATCGCATTCCCCGTCCATGTTCCTGGCGGCGACGAGACCGCCGTCGAGCCCGCCGCCCTTGGTCCGCGCTCCCCAGAAGGCGACCTGGGTGCAGGACGAGGGGCTCGGATCGGGGCCCGGAAAAGCCGCCCGCTTCTCGATGTAGGCGTTGATGGCCAGGAGGTCGGTCCGGTTGAAATCGCGGCCGAGAAGCTCGACCCCCATGTCGATCCCCGAGGCCCGCATGCCCTTGATGACGGCGTCGCACTCCCTTAGGAATTCCTCCGGCAGGCGGAAGCGGCTCTCGAGGAAGGGAACGAACGTGTCCTTGTAGCTTTGGGCCGAGCGCCAGCTGTCCTCGACGACATAGAACTCGAAGAAATCGATGATCTGCCTGGCCACGAGATAGCCGTGGGCGAACCCCCGCTCCTCGGCCGTCCCCCAGAGCTGCAGGACCGGAAGCCCTTTCTTCCGGACGAGGGCCCCGTGCTCGACGGTCTTGTCGGCGCGGGGGAATGCCGTGGGAGCGCGAAGCCGCAGATCGCGGCCGGAGGCGTCGGCCCGGCCGAGGTCGATCGGGTCCCAAGAGCCTCCGGGCGACGCCGCGAACCAGCCCAGGGGTTCGGGGGGATCGAAGCCGAGCTTGCCGTTCCCGTCACGGTCCATGAAGGCCAAGACCGAGAATTGCCCGGGCGGCAGACGGTCGAAGGCGTAGCTTCCCGGGGCGGCCAGCTCGAGGACCTGACGCGGCTTGGCGCCGCCGAGGAGGTCCTCTTTGGCGAGCCGGACAGCCCGGCCCCGAGAGTCGCTACGAAGCTCATAGAGGCAGACAATGACGCGGCCGGACCGGTCCCCGTCATAAGAGACGCGGCCCGCGAGGCTCCGCGTGGCCTGGGGGGCTCCCCCGCCGCTCGAGACGATCAGGCATAAGACGGCCGTTATCAGTTTGCATTTTCCCATGGCGCTCATTTTCCGTCCTCCTCGACCGAACTTGTCTCTATCCCTTCAGCAAGTAGCTGGTGCTTCGTCCGCCGGCGGGCTCCTTCTCCAAGATGCCGTGATCCATAAGATCGCGAATATCCCGCTGGGCCGTGTCTTGCGAGCAATGGGCCATCTTTGCCCATTTGGACGATGTGAGTTTTCCCTCATAAGCCCCATCCAGAAGCTTATTCAACATAGACTTCTGACGTTCGTTCAGGGCAAGTTGGACATGGGTCTTCCAGAATTGATCTTTCCTGAACACCGTGGCCAGAGAATCTCCTGCGCCGCCAATAGCCCGGCCCAAACATTCCAGGAACCACTTCATCCATTCGGTTATATCGAGCGTGCCTTTTTGGGTTCGCTCCAACACCTCGTAGTAATCCTTTCGCTCCCGGCGAATTTGCGCGGACATGCTGTAATAGCGTTGCGAGCTATTCTCCGAACGTGCCAATGCCCAGTCCGCAATGGCCCGGGCAATGCGTCCATTCCCATCATCGAAGGGATGGAGCGTCACGAACCATAGATGCGCCTTCGCGGCCCTAAGCACGGGATCAATGTCGTTGGGCTGGTTCGCCCATTCAAGAAACGCCGCCATTTCAGTTTCCAAACGGTCCGCGGCCGGAGCCTCGTAATGCACGCGCTCGCGCCCGATGGCGCCGGACACCACCCGCATCGGCCCCTTGGCGGCGTCCCGCCACAGGCCCACCTGAATATCCCCGGAAGGTTCAGGAAAAAGGGCCTTGTGCCAATCGAACAAGCGCTCCTTGCTAAGAGGCTGGGCGAAGTTCTGCGTGGCCTCGAGCACCATCTGCACTACGCCGTCCACGCGGCGGTCGCTTGGCAAAAGTCCTGCAATGTCCAGCCCCAACTTCCGCGCGATGGAAGACCTCACTTGATCGGAATTGAGGATCTCCCCTTCGATTTCGCTGGATTTCACCACGTCGTCCGTGAGCGTCTTCAGCAAGGCTTCGTTGCGTTGGGAAAATCCCAAGCTTTCCATCCGCCCAATAAGGCGGCCCTGCCTCAGGCGCACATTTGCCAATAGGCCTAACAAAGCCCCTTGATCCCACCTGAAATTAGGCCAACCCGCTAATTGATGTATATATTTTGTCATTCTCCGCACCCCATGCGTAGATTATATAACCTTATATTGCATATTTCAAGTTTAATCTCCGCCATATATGCGGATATTATCGCCTTTATTCTCCGCCCATCGGGCCTGTTCCGGTGTCGACTCCCCCTCATCTCCTAGCCCGAGTACAGGGCTAAGATCTCGCCCGACGGGCTAATTGCTGAAGATAGGAGCTACTTCGACAATTTGGCGTTTATGAAGCAGTTGGGTGTGATCAAGTAGCTATAGGGCGAATATTCGGTAGGGGCTAGGGCAGTTCGGCCCGCTCGCATGACCAGAGTCTCATGACGCATCTCCGACCCTTTTAATTGGTCTTTTCCCGGACGATGTCCTTATAGGACAGGATCGGGAAATCGCAGGGCATCGTGGATCTATCGAACTCCTCGCGGAACTCTTTCCCCCTGAGGTCGCAGGCCCCGGTCACCAGATCGCGGAACTCCTTGATCAAAATATAGGTCCCCTTGTCCGCAGAAGCGGCGACGGGAGACCTTGGAACTCCCTCATAGACATAGACCTTCCCGCCCCGGAAGCGAAAATCTTCGATCCTGTCGGTCACGTCCACTCTTCGATAGCCCTGTTCCCTTTTATCGAGTTTCACCAGCTCTTCATCGGTGATCAAATACAGGATGCCGTTGATCCGGCCCTTCTTCTTGGCATAGATATTGAGCTCCGCCGCACCGACGATCGGAACGCGTTCAGCGTCGCGCAGGAAATAGACATCGATCCTGGGGGCTCCCGCCGCGATCGCCTGAGGGTCGTTGAACGGGCGAACGCATGTCCACATCCTCTGGTAGCCCCCGAGATGGACTTCGTGGATCGGACCGTTATAGGGGTGCCCCAACGTCTGCTCGAGGCTCGGCAGGGAGATCAAGGAGCCATAGGCGACGATCCCTGCGGAGCCGTGGGGTATCTCGAGCGTGCGTTTTGCTTTCTTCGCACAACCGGATAAGGAGGACAAGGACAGCATCAAAACGCAGAGAATTGCGCCCAGATATCTTTGAGCCATCGGATCACCTCATTTCCCCTTCCGAGAGGAGGGTATCACCGCTCATCTTTAGATGACCAATCTTCTCCACGTCCATCGGGTCAGATTGGCTCGCCCACTGCAGAGACGGAGGGCCTTTCTAACCTCGTGCTGGCAGACGGCGGAGGAATGGTCGCACGGCTTTCCGGTCAGCAATGATCCGAGCGGAACCAAGGCCCGGACATCCCCCAGCTGACCAACGGCCCAGATCGCCCGGTTTCTGTCCTTGAGTGGAATACTCTCTGACATCGCTACGCTTATCAGAGCTTCAGCGGGATCGCCGGGAAAGCTCAGCCGGGCCGTCCGGACGGCTTCTTCAACGCCCGAACCGATGACGAAGCACATCCCTCCGTAGGCGATAACGACAAGGCCCATGGCGACCGCCAAGCCTGCCGCAACACGACGGCTCTTTTTCCCCAGTTCAGCCGTCATGCGATATCCCTTTTCCCCGAGGATAGTTTACTGCGGATTGGAGGTCTGTGCAATGTGCCCAAGGCGTGCCGAAACAAGCATTAGATGATTGGCGTCTTTATGGCGCCTTTGAACCCGAAAAGGGCTTAAAATCGCTCAAAATCGCCTAAGCCATTTTCGCCGGATCGGAGGGGCGATCTCGGGCCTAAGTGACTGATTCCCTAGGGGGTAATAGGGGGGATTAGAATGGCGTGCCTGAGAGGATTCGAACCTCCGACCTTTGGATCCGGAGTCCAACGCTCTATCCAGCTGAGCTACAGGCACGTATGAGGGTCGGTGCGCGGTATTTTATACCTTAAACGGGCTCGGAAGGCAAGAAGACGGACGGGTCGACGCGGAGGAGCTCGCCCACGGACTTGAAGGCCCGCGCCCACGCCGCGGCGTCCTTTTGGCCCTGGTTTTCTTTTAGGGCCGCCTGGCCAAAGATCGCCTTCCCGGTCGAGAAATAGATGTTCTGGCTCTGCCAGAGATCGAGGCCGACATCCAGCCGCTTCAGGACGGTGAGGACGCCCTCGATCTTCTCGAGCCCGGCGACATCCCCGGGCTTCTCGGCACAGGCGGCCATGAGCGCGGCGACCTTCTTGCTGGCGACGTAGCTCAGGGCCTCGCCGTCGGGTCTGAAATCCCAAGCCTCATATTCCTTCGCCAGCTTGCGCAGTCCTATGAGATCGATGTCCGGGGTATCCATCAGGCGTCGGAGATCGGTGTTGAGGACGAACACCGCCGGCGCCGACAGGGCTTCCGGGAGGGGGATCAGCATCTCCCGCATGGCCTGCATGATGGCGTAGTTCGACTTGAAGATCTGGCGGAAGTCCGCCTCGAGGCCGCCGAGGTTCCCCTCCAGGATCTTGAACAGGATCTTCCGTTTCTCTTCCGTGAACAGATGCCAGAGCGTGTAGATGCGGGCCCCGAAGTGCTGATCGATGAGACGGACGACCGAGGCCATGTCGTTCTTGCCGAAGGCCTCGCCGATCGTCCGGCACATGGCCTTGAAAGCGGCGTCCCCGTCGTGTTCCCGGACGCCCGCCGTGATGTTCTGGTCGCCGAGATGGAGGACGGCGTAATCGACGGTCCGCTCCTCCCAGGTGGCGTTCGATCGCAGCCGGACCTTGCCGAGGACGAGCTTCCGCGGCCCCGTTTCCTTCCTTTCGCAGACGTCCGCGTCGACCGTATACTGCCCGGTCCTGACGGCTTGAGGACCGGCCTCGAAAAGGGAGGACACCGCGAAGTGGGCGCCGAGGCGAAGGAAATCCACGATGGCTGGCCTGACGAGCTTTTCGTAGACGACGGCGCCGTTCTTGTGCCGCGGCACGTTGCTCCGCGCCTCCGCCAGGATGGCGAGGTAATCGGGCTCGAGGTCGGCGCCGCCGATGTCGCGGATGAGCTGCATCGTCCGCGCGGCGTATTGGATGACCTGGACGGTCTCGACGTTGGAGATATCGTCGAAGAACCAGCCGTCGCTCGTGAAGATGAGCATCGCGTGCCGCTCCATCTCGAGGAGCTTGAGGACCCTGATCTTGTCCTGCCCGGAGAGGCGGCGCTCGATATGACGGGCGAAGAAGGATTCGACGGACGCGGGCGACCTGTCGAGAACGACCCGGATGTAGTCGTCCCGGACCGCCCAGGGGTCCGGCGCGTAGGCGCCCAGGCCGGATTCGAAGGCCGCCGCGGCCTTGGCGCCCAGCCAGTCCATCGCTTCCCGGAGCGGGGCGCGCCATTTCTGGCTCCAGCCGGCGTGCGCACCGGAGCTGCACGTGCAGTCGCGCGTCCAACGTTCGACGCCGTGGCAGCAGCTCCAGGAGGAGTCCTCGGCGATCATCACCTCGTCGGCCGGCGGGAACCGCTCCAGGTATTCGCCATAGATCGTGATCTCCGCGAGCCCGTTCTTCTCGATGTATTGAAGGGCGTAGGCCAGGGCCATGTCGCCGAAGCGGTGATGGTGCCCGTAGGTCTCGCCGTCGGTCGCGATGTGGACGAGTTCGGGGCCCTTCGCTTCCCCGGAGAAGCCGGCTACGAGCCTTTTCGCGAAAAGATCGCCGTTCCTGAGGAGGCTGCCGAAAGCGAGATCGTGGGAGACCGGGCCGTTATAGAAGAAGAGGGCGATCGTCCGGCCCGAGGGCAGCCGGCAGAGATAGGGCTTCTTCGGATCGATCCGGTCCCCGCTCACGTCCTGCCACTCGCCGCCCCCGATCGCCCTGACCTGGGAAGCCTGGCGGGGCGCCAGGACCGTGAACAGGATGCCCTCGCCGGCCATGATGTCGAGCGATTCGAGGTCGACCGCCGTCTCCGGCAGCCACATCCCCTCGGGCTTCCGGCCGAACCGGGACTCGAAGTCCCGCATGCCCCAGACAACCTGAGTCCGCTTGTCGCGGCTTGTGGCTAAGGGCATGATGATGTGGTTGTAGGCCTGGGCCATGGCCGTCCCATGGCCATGGAACCGGGCCCGGGCCGCCTTGTCGGCCTCGAGGATGGCCCGGTAGGTCTCGGGGCTAGAGCGCTCCATCCAGGAGAGGAGCGTCGGCCCGGCGTCGAACGAGATCGAGGCGTAGTTGTTGACGATGTCGACGATGCGGTCCTTGGTATCAAGGATCCGCGACGCCGCGTTGGGCGCGTAGCACTCGGCCAAGATACGCTCGTTCCAGTCGTGATAGGGCGCCGCCGAATCCTGGACCTCGATCTCCTCGAGCCAGGCGTTCTCCCGCGGCGGCTGGTAGAAGTGGCCGTGGACGCAGATGAAGCGGTTCACATCTCCCTCTTGAAGACGAGGACGCCGAGCGGCGGGAGGGTCAGGCGGAGGGAATGGCTCCGTCCGTGGCGCGGCTCCGCGACCGCCTCGACCGCGCCGAGGTTGCCGAGGCCGTGCCCGCCGTAATCCTTGGCGTCGCTGTTCAGGATCTCTTTCCACGGGCCGCCGGCGGGAACGCCGACGCGATAGTCGCCATGGGAGACGGGAGTGAAGTTGCAGACGACGAGGATGAGGTCCGGCGTCGACCGCCCCTTCCTCAGGTAGCTGACGACGCTGTGGTCGACGTCGTTGAAATCGACCCACTCGAACCCGGCCGGCTCGACGTCGAGCTCGTGGAGGGCCGGCTCCCGGCGATAGAGGTCGTTGAGGTCCTTGACCCAGCGCTGGACGTCCCGGTGCGTCTGGTGGTCGAGGGCGTTCCACTCCAGGCTCTCCTCGTGCGTCCACTCCTTCCACTGGGCGAACTCGCAGCCCATGAAGAGGAGCTTCTTGCCCGGGTGGGTGAACATGTACCCGTAGAGGGCCTTGAGGTTGGCGTATTTCTCCATCTCGAGGCCGGGCATCTTGCCGACGAGCGAGCCCTTGCCGTGGACGACCTCGTCGTGGGACAGGGGCAGGACGAAATTCTCGGTGTAGGCGTACCACATGCTGAAGGTCAGGTCCTTGTGGCTGAACTTGCGGAACAAGGGGTCCTTGCTGAAGTAGGCCAGCATGTCGTGCATCCAGCCCATCTTCCACTTGAGGCCGAAGCCGAGGCCGCCGAGACTGACGGGCCGGGTGACCATGGGCCAGGCCGTCGATTCCTCGGCGGTCGTCTGGATGCCGGGGAAGGCGCCGTAGGCGACCTCGTTGAGGCGCCGGATGAGGCTCAGCGCCTCGAGGTTCTCGCGGCCGCCGTAGCGGTTGGGGATCCACTCCCCCGCTTTCCGGGAATAGTCGAGGTAGATCATGGAGGCCACGGCGTCGATGCGGAGGCCGTCGGCGTGGTAGCGGTCGAGCCAGAACATGGCGCTGCTGATGAGGAAGTCGCGGACCTCGTTGCGGCCGTAGTTGAAGATGGCGCTCTTCCAGTCGGGGTGGAAGCCCTTGCGCGGGTCCTGGTGCTCGTAGAGGCTGGTGCCGTCGAACTGGCCCAGGCCGTGCCCGTCGGTGGCGAAGTGCGAGGGCACCCAGTCGAGGATGACGCCGATGCCGTAATGATGGAGCATGTCGACGAGATACATGAAGTCCTGCGGCGTCCCGTAGCGGCTCGTCGGCGCGAAGTAGCCGATCGTCTGGTAGCCCCACGATCCGTAGAAGGGGTGCTCCATGATGGGCATGATCTCGACGTGCGTGAAGCCCATCTCCCGGACGTATTCGGCCAGGAGCGGGGCCATCTCCCGATAGGTCAGCGAGCGGTTCCCTTCCTCGGGGACGCGGCGCCAGGAGCCGATGTGGACCTCGTAGATGGACATGGGGGAGCCGAGGGCGTTGGCCTTGGTCCTTCCGGCCATCCACTCCGCGTCGCACCAGCGGTAGTCCAGGTCCCAGACGACGGAGGCGGACCGCGGCGGGGCCTCGGAGTAGAAGCCCAGGGGATCGGCCTTTTCAGACCGGGGGGCGCCGCGGACCTTCGAAGCGATGGCGTACTTGTAGAGGGCGCCCTTGCCGGGGCCGGGGATGAAGCCCTCCCAGATGCCGGAGCCGTCCCAGCGCGCGGCCAGGGGGTGGCGCGCCGCGTCCCAGCCGTTGAAGTCGCCGATCACGGAGACGCGCTCGGCGTTGGGGGCCCAGACGGCGAATTGCGTGCCGTCGCGGCCGTCGACCGTGAGAGGGTGGGCGCCGAGCTTGTCGTAGAGCTTGAAGTGGTTGCCCTCTTTGAAGAGGTAAACGTCAGCGTCCGTGAGGAGGCTCGCGCCGTGAAGGACCTCGGATTTCGGGCTCATGGGCGTTCGGGGGTCAGGCGGCGTCCCTGCCCGCCTTGACGATCCTCGCCCACTCGTCTCGGAGGGTCACCGCCCGGTTGAAGACGAGGGCGCCGGGCTTCGAATCGCGGCGGTCGGCGCAGAAATAACCCAGGCGCTCGAACTGCCAGCGGCTCTCGGGGACCGCCGGGGCCAGGGCCGGCTCGAGCTTGGCGCCGGGGATGACCTCGACGGACTTGGGATTGAGCGTGGCCTTCCAATCGACGCCCTCGGCGACGCTGGACGGGTCGCGGACCGTGAACAGCGTGTCGTAGAGGCGGACCTCGGCGTCGATGGCGTGGCGCGCCGAGACCCAGTGGAGGGTCGCCTTGACCTTCCGGCCGTCGGGCGGCGAGTCCCCTCCCCGGGTCGCAGGATCATAGGTGCAGCGGAGCTCGACGACGTTGCCGGCCGCGTCCTTGACGGCCTCTTCGCACTTGATGAAGTAGGCGTACCGGAGGCGGACCTCTTTGCCGGGCGAGAGCCGGAAGAACTTCGGCGGCGGGTTCTCCATGAAGTCGTCGCGCTCGATCCAGAGCTCGCGCGCGAACGGGACCTTGCGCGTCCCGGCCGCCGGGTTCTCGGGGTTGTTGACGCAGTCGAATTCCTCGACCTTGTCCTCGGGGTAGTTGGTGATGACGACCTTGAGCGGCCGCAGCACGGCCATGACCCGCGCCGTCGTCCGGTTCAGATGCTCGCGGACGCACATCTCAAGGAGGGGCATATCGACGATGCTGTTGTCCTTGGCGACGCCGATGATGTCGGCGAAGTTGGCGATGGCCTCGGGCGTGAAGCCGCGGCGGCGGAAGCCGGAGATCGTCGGCATGCGGGGGTCGTCCCAGCCGGAGACGAGCTGGCCCTCGACGAGCTCGAGGAGACGGCGCTTGCTGAGGACCGTGTGGCTCAGGTTGAGCCGGGCGAACTCGATCTGCTGGGGATGGTGGACGCCGAGCTGGTCGAGGTACCAGTCGTAGAGCGGCCTGTGGACCTCGAACTCGAGGGTGCAGATCGAATGGGTGACGCCCTCGATGGAATCGCTCTGGCCGTGGGCCCAGTCGTAGGTCGGATAGATGCACCAGTCGTCGCCCCGGCGGTAGTGGTGCTCGCACCGGATGCGGTACATGAGGGGATCGCGGAGAAGCATGTTCGGCGAGGCCATGTCGATCCTGGCCCGCAGGGTCTTAGAGCCGTCCGGGAACTCGCCGGCCCGCATCCGGGCGAAGAGGTCGAGGCTCTCCTCGACGGTGCGGTCGCGGAAGGGGCTCGGCCTGCCGGCCTTGTTCACGGTGCCCCGGTACTCGCGGACCTGCTCGACGGTCTGGTCGCAGACGTAGGCGACGCCCTTCTTGATCAGGACGACGGCGTAATCGTAGAGCTTCTCATAGTAATCGGAGGCGTAGTACTCGCGGTCCTCCCAATCGAAGCCGAGCCAGCGGACGTCGTCTTTAATGGCGTTGACGTACTCGATGTCCTCGGTCTCGGGGTTGGTGTCGTCCATGCGGAGGTTGCAGAGGCCCTTGTAGTCGCGGGCCAGGCCGAAGTTGAGGTGGATGGACTTGGCGTGGCCGATGTGGAGGTAGCCGTTGGGCTCGGGCGGGAAGCGGGTGTGGACCGTGGTGAAGCGGCCCGTCCGCAGGTGCTCGTCGATGATGTCGCGGACGAAGTTATGCGCCATTCGAGGCTCTCCTCATGCGGGCGACGACGCGCTCGCGGCCGAGGACTTCCATCATCTCGAAAAGGCCGGCGCCCTTGGTCTTGCCGCTGACGGCCATGCGGGCCGGGTGGATGATCGGGCCGGCCTTGACGCCGCGCTCGTCGGCGAACTCGCGGAAGACGATCTCGATCGCGGCGTGCGAGAAATCCGTGATGCCGGCCAGGCGGTCGGCCAGGAGCCGCAGGTACTCGCGGCTCTCCGGCGACTCGAGGTGCTTGCGGCCCTCGTCGTCGAAGGCGAAGTCCTCGCGAAAGAAACAGTCGGTCATGGCCGGGAATTCGCTCAGGGTCTTGATGCGGATCTTGTAGAGGTCGAGGACCTTGGACAGATAGGCATCGGACGCGCCGGCCGTCGGGATGCCGGCCGCCTCGAGGTGGGGCTTGAGGAGCGGGACGAGGCGCTCGTTCGGGGACTTCATGATGTACTCGGCGTTGAGCCAGCGGAGCTTCTGGATGTCGAACTTGGCCTGGACGTCGTTCATCTCCGAGATCTCGAAGAGCTTGACGGCCTCTTCGGGGGGCATGACCTCGCGGCCGTCCTTGGGCATCCAGCCGAGGAGGATGAGGTAGTTGGCCAGGGCCGAGGGCAGGAAGCCGTCGCGCTTGTACTCCTCGACGGAGACGCCGCCGTGGCGCTTGGAGAGCTTGGCCCCGTCCGTGCCGAGGATGAGCGGCATGTGGCCGAAGCGCGGCGGCGTCAGGCCGAAAGCTTCGTAGAAGATGATCTGCTTGGGCGTGTTGCTGATGTGGTCGTCGCCGCGGAGGATGTGGGTGATGCCGAGGAAGGCGTCGTCGACGACGCAGGAGAAGTTGTAGGTCGGCGAGCCGTCCGATTTGATGATGACCTGGTCCTTGATGGTGTCCGATTCGACGGCGATGCGGCCGTGGATGAGGTCGTCGAAGGCGATCGTGCGGCCGGGCGCGACCTTGAAGAGGAAGGCGTCCCCGTCCTTGTAGGCCTTGCCGGCGGCCAGGAGCTCCTCGGCCTTCTGGCGATAGACGTCGAAGCGCCGGCTCTGGAAGAGGGGCTCCTCGTCCCAGTCGAGGCCCAGCCACTTGAGGTCCTCGAGGATCTCGTCGAGGAAGCGCGACTCGGAGCGCTTGAGGTCGGTGTCCTCGATGCGGAGCAGGAACTTCCCCCCGGCGTGGCGGGCATAGACCCAGTTGAAGATGGCCGTCCGGGCGCTTCCGATGTGGAGGAAGCCCGTCGGGCTGGGGGCGAATCGTACGCGGACCATGGTTTTTTCTCGCTTATTCGTTCCGGCCTGCGGATGGCGACCCTCCCGGGACGGGGAAGGCGCATGCTGGCCTATCGTTTATATCACAGGCGTCGGGGCCCGGGCAAGGCGCCCTCAGAAGGGGTCAAACCTATACTTTTGCACTTTTTTGGGGCGCCCTTGGGCCGAAAGTGCAAAAGTATAGGTTTGACCCCTTCTTGTTCTTATTGTATATCACGTTTGTTAAGGAGGCCCATGGAGGACAGGTTCCCGCTGCTGGAGAAGTTCGGTAAAAGATGAGTTTAGAAAGAAGGGGTCAAACCAGGTTTGACCCCATCTTGAAGGAGGCGTTATGAGAAACAGGCTCGTCACATTCTCGTTTGTATTCCTGCTCGCCCTGACGCTCGTCCCCGGCCCGGCGTCGGGCGCGCCCGCCAAGGTCAAGATCGCCAAGGAGAAACAGGCGGTCCTCGACTGGTTGGCGAGGCAGGAAACGGTCGAGAGATTCGGCAAGATCTCGGACTCGATCTGGCAATACGCCGAGCTCGGGCTCCAGGAATTCCGGTCCTCCAAGCTCCTGGCCGACACGCTCGAGGAAGCCGGCTTCACCGTCGAGCGCGACCTGGCCGGGATGCCGACCTGTTTCGTGGCCACATACGGCTCGGGGAAGCCGGTCATCGGGCTCCTCGGCGAGTTCGACGCCCTGCCTATGCTCTCGCAAAAAGGCCGCGCCCCCAAGAAAGATCCTGTCGTCGAAGGCGCGCCCGGCCACGGCTGCGGCCATAACGCCATGTGCACGGCCGCGGCGGCGGCGGCCATCGCGGTCAAAGAGGCCATGGTCGCCCACGGCATCAAGGGCACGATCAAGGTCTTCGGCTCGCCGGCCGAGGAGATCGTGGCCAGCCGGCCCTACATGATCCGGGCCGGTCTTTTCGAGGGCGTCGAGGCCGTCATCGACAACCACAGCTCGAGCGGCTTCGGCACCGGGTACGGCGTCGACGGCAACGCGCTGTTCTCGACCATCTTCACTTTCAAGGGCAAGACGGCTCACTCGGCCGGCGCGCCCTGGGTCGGGCGGAGCGCCCTCGACGCCGTCGAGATCATGGACGTGGCCACGAATTACCTGCGGGAGCACCTCCCCCTGTCCCAGCGCCTCCACTACGTCATCCTCGAGGGCGGCGAAGCCCCCAACGTCGTTCCCGACAAGGCCAGCGTCTGGTACTACGTCCGCAACACCGACGGACGGCTCGAGGACATGTACCGGCGGGTCGTCGATTGCGCCAAGGCCGGTGCCCTGGCCGCGGGCGTCGAGCTGGCCTCGATGCAGGTCGTTAGCGCCATCCACCAGCGTCACGCCAACAAGGCCGCCGCCGAGCTTTTCCAGAAGAACATCGAGCTCGTCGGCATGCCCGCCTGGAGCGAGGAGGAGCACGCCTTCGCCAAGGCCCTCCAAAAGGAGCTGGGGGCCGAGCAGAAAGGGATGCCGCTCGCGGTCGATAAGCTCGAGGCTCCCGCGACCGGCCGCGACTTTGTTGGCGGCGGTTCGTCCGACGTCGGCGATGTGACGCTGATCACGCCCACGGCGACCATCACCTTCCCCGGCGCGGCGCCGGGCGCCATCGGCCACCATTGGTCGAACGTCGCCTGCTGGTACGGCTCGACAGCCTGGAAGGGCCTGAACGCCGGGGCCAAGGCCATCGCCGCCTCGACGATCGATCTCCTGACCAAGCCCGAGGAGCTTGCCAAGCTGAGGAAAGAGTTCGACGAGTACGCCAAGACCCACCCCTACAAGCCGTTCCTGCCGGCCGACGCCAACCCGCCGAACGATCTCAACAAGGAGCTCATGGACAAGTACCGCGGCTTGCTGGAAAAAGCGCTGGAGATCAAGTAGAAGAAAGAAGGGGTCAAACCTTAATTCTTATAATTTCCGAGGCGACCGCGCTGGCTCCTCCGGCGAAAATTATAAGAATTAAGGTTTGACCCCTTCCTGATTTTCCCTTACTTGTAGATCGGCGTGACGTCCATGTTGAAGAACATGAACGACCACTGGTCGGTCAGGTCATCGATGGCCTTGCTCAGGTTGCTCGAGCCGTGGCCGGAGCGCGTCTCGATGCGGATGACGACGGGCTTGGCGCAGGCCTGCTTCGCTTGGAGCGCCGCCGCGAACTTGAACGAGTGGGCGGGCACGACCCGGTCGTCGTGATCGGCCGTGGTCACCATCGTCGCCGGATAGCAGGCGCCGTCCTGGAAGTTGTGGAGCGGCGAATACTTATAGAGGTACGGGAAGTCCTTCTCGTTGTCGCTCGAGCCGTACTCGACGGCCCAGCCCCAGCCCACGGTGAACTTGTGAAAGCGGAGCATATCCATGACGCCGACCGCGGGGAAGGCGACCCCGAAAAGGTCGGGCCGCTGGGTCATGACGGCGCCGACGAGCAGGCCGCCGTTCGAGCCGCCGGCGATGGCCAGCCGCTCCGTCGAGGTGTACTTCTCGCTGATCAGGTACTCGGCCGCTGCGACGAAGTCGTCGAAGACGTTCTGCTTCTTGTCGAGCATGCCGGCCTTGTGCCAGGTCTCGCCGTACTCGCCGCCGCCCCTGATGTTGGCCAGGGCGTAGATCCCGCCGTTCTCGAGGAGGATGATGTTGGCGGCGCTGAACGCGGGCTGCATGCTGATGTTGAACCCGCCGTAGGCGTAAAGGAAGGTCGGGTTCTTGCCGTCGAGCGCGAGCCCCTTCTTGTGGACGATGAACATCGGCACTCTTGTGCCGTCCTTGCTCGCGTAGAAGACCTGTTTCGTCTCGTACGCGGCCGGGTCGAACTTGACCTCGCTCTTGCGGAAGACCTCCGAGGCGCCGGTGGCCGGGTCGAACTTGTAGATCGTCGGGGGGTAGGTGAACGACGTGAACGTGTAGAAGAGCGTCTTCTCGTCGCGCTTGCCGCCGAAGCCGCCGGCCGTGCCGAGCGCCGGGAGCTCGATCTCGCGGACGGGCGTCCCGTCGAGCTTGTGCTGGTAGATCTTGGTATTGGCGTCCTTGAGGTAGTTGCAGAACATGAAGCCGCCGGCCGTTCCGGCCCCGCTCAGGACCTCGGCCTTCTCGGGGATGACGGTCTCCCACTTCTCCTTGGCCGGGTCGTTCGGATCGACGAGGACGACGCGGAAGTTCGGGGCGTCCTCGTTCGTGTAGACAAGGATCTTCCCGTCGACGACCTCGACCGGATAGCTGTCGTAAGCGAAGCCTTTGACGAGGAGGACAAGCGGCGCGTTCTTCTTCGCCAGGTCCCTGACCCAGACCTCGGAGCCGCTCGTGCCTTCCGAGAGGATGAGGAAGAGCCACTTCTCGTCCTCGGTCGTTCCGGCGCTGACGTAGCGGAGGGGATGCGCCTTGTCCTCCCAGACGAGGACGTCCTTCTCCTGCGGGTCGCCGAGCTTGTGGAAGAGGACCTTCTGGTACTCGTTCTTGGCCTTGAGCTCATCGCCGGGCGCGGGCTTGTCGTAGCCGCTGTAGTAGAAGCCGTCGCCGTGCCAGGCCGCGCCGGAGAACTTGTTCCACAGGATCCTGTCGGGCAGCTCCTGCTTCGTGGCGATCTCCACGACCCGGATCTCGGACCAGTCGGAGCCGGCCTCGCCCCGGCTGATGGCCAGGTATTTATCGTTCATCGAGGCGCCCATGATCCCGATCCGGACCGTGTCGTCGGCTGAGAGCGCGTTGGGGTCGATGAAGACCTCGGGCTCGCCGTCGAGCCCCTTCTGGACATAATAGACCGATTGGTTCTGCAGGCCGTCGTTCTTGGTGAAGAAGTAGTATTCGCCCACCCGGAACGGCGACGAGTAGCGCGGGTAGTTGAAGATCTCGGTCAGCCGCGCCTTGATCTGGGGCCGGAAGGGGATCGTGTCGAGGTAGCCGAATGTCACCGCGTTCTCGGCCTGGACCCAGGCCTTGACCTCCTCGGCGTTGTCGTCCTCGAGCCAGCGGTAGGGGTCGGCGACTTTCGTGCCGAAGTAATCGTCGACCTGGTCGACCTTCTTCGTCTCCGGGTAGGCCAGCCGGGCGGCCTCTTTCTTGCAGGCCGCGAAGGCCAGAACGATGGAGAAAAGGATCAGTATGAGCATTGGCTTTTTCATTGGACCTCCGTGAGATTCGTGGGCCGAGTTTATCACATTTTCCGGCGGGCGACGAGGTCCTGGCCCCGGTAGGTCACGACCAGCCCGGTGACGCGGCCGGCCCCGTCCCGCTCGAATCTGACGCGCACCGGGGCGGCTTTGGCGAAGAACGAGTCCGGCGAGTCCGGAAAGATGTCGATCTCCGGGAACCCGGTCGCGGCCACGGCGAGCCGGTCCCCCGGGAGCGTGATCACGACGGTCTGGTCCGGCTTGACCTCGTAGACGCCGACGAACGCCCGGAGCGCCTCGATCCCGAGCGGGATCTCCGCCCACTCGGGCGGGGCGGGAGCGGCGTTCGGGAACGGCACGGGCTCGAGAGGCTTTGTGTCCGGCGCCGGGCCGGCGGCGCCCGTCCGGGCGGCCAGGATCATTTCCGCCAGCTTCCAGATGTCGCGACCGGAGACGCCTCGTTCGTCATCCGAGGCCGCGAGATGGACAAGGACGAATTCCGCGCCGGGAACGACCAGGACGAATTGGCCGTAATTGCCGCTCGCCGCGAATTTGTCGTAAGCGTCAAGCGCGGGATAGGCGGCCAGCCCGCCCTTTGGGTAGATCCACCACATGAGGCCGTAGCCCGTGCCCGGCCGGATCTCGGAATGAACGCGCGTGCTCTCGGCCACCCACTCCCGCGACACGACTTGATGCCCGTCCCAAGCCCCCTGCTTGGCGAACATCCAGCCGAAGCGGGCCAGGTCCCGGGCCGACATCCGGAAAGCGTGGGCGGGATGGGCGGACAGCGTCCGCTCGAACTGCTCGTAGCCGTCGGTGACGCGGAAGTCCTCCATGCCGAGCGGCGTGGCGATGCGCCTCCCGAATTCCTCGAACAGCCGCCGCCCGGTCGCGAGCTCCAGGATAACCCCGACGACGTTGAAGTCCCAGTTGTTGTAGAGCCAGGTCGCGCCCGGCTTGACGCTTCCCCGGACCGGCCTGTTCGTCTTCATGTCCGCTGTCTCTTTGGCCGCGGGGTGGTAGATGCCCGAGCGGGAGCCCAGGAGATCGATGACCTTGGCCTTCTTCTCGCTCTCGAGGAGGGGCGGAGCGTCGTCGATCCCGAGCTCGGCCAGCGTCTTGCCGGTGTCGAGCTTGCCGTCGGCGACGGCGACGCCGGCCAGGGCGCTGACGAGGCTCTTGCGCGCCGAGTAGAGTTCGAACCGGCGCCCGATGTCTCCCCAAGCGGCCACGACGCGGCCGTCATGGACCGCCATGACGGCGTCCGAGCCGATCTTCTCGGCGAAGGCCCGGGCTTCGGCCAGCTTCTCGAGCGACCAGCCGGCCTTCTCCGGGGCCGAAAGCTGACGCCACGGACCGGCCGCCGGTCCGGTTTCCGCGGCTAACAAGCCGACCATGGCCAGGACCAGAAGGGCCATGCTCTTGCGGAGGGCTGTGATGGACTTCATCGCTCACCTCTCTCGGGGGGATGATAATCTTTACGCCGGGAGGACGGGAAATGTTGCGTCCAAGCCGCGAAACGCGGTCGACGCGGTCAATTCTCGCCGAAATCGACGTCATCGGCCAGCTCGTTGATATCGATCTCGGTGTTATAAGGGAAATAGGCGGCGAGCTGGCTGCACGCCTCGCCGATCCCCTTGACCAGGCCTTCGGTGAATTCGCCCCTCCGGAAATGATCCGACATCAGGCCGGCGACGCAATCCCAGAATTCCTGGCCGACCTTGGCGTGGATGCCCTCGTCACCGAGGACGACGAACTTCTTTCGGGCCGGGACGATGAAGAAGAGGATCGCGTTGCGGTCCTTGGTCTTGGCCATCCCGAGCCTGACGAAGGCCCGCTCGGCGGCCGGGCGTACGGGGCCCCAGAAGAACCGGGCCACGGAGACGCGCACCTCGCCCGAGGTCGCGCGTTCGGCGGCCGCGATGGCCGCCTTGACCCGCCCGATGTCGATCGTCTTCAAGAGCCGGTGACGGCTGTGCACGGTCATCGCTCCTCCTCCCCTACCACCCGCCCGAGGCGCCGCCGCCTCCGGAGCGTCCGCCGCCGCCGCTGAATCCTCCGCCTCCCCCTCCGCCGCCGCCCCAACCGCCTCCGCCGCCTCCGCGTCCGCCGCCGCTCAGGATGTTGATGAGGAGCCAGAGGGCGAGCGAGGGGTTGGTGATGAAGACGATGATCAGAATGAGGATGATGATCCCGGTGAAGACGCTCTTGACGGCGGATCTCCCCCGGGACACGCGCGGGGCCGACTCCCCGGCGGCGGCCTCGTCCCCCGAGATGTAGCCGATGAGGGCGGTGACGGCCGCGTCCACGGCTTCGTCGGGCCGCCCGGCCCGGATCCCGGGGGCGAGAATGTTGTTGATGACCCGGTAGGCGTAGATATCCGGGACCTCGTCCTCGAGACCGTAGCCGACCTCGATGCGGATCTTGCGGTCCTCGGCGAAGATAAAAAGGATCAGGCCGTCGTCGAGGCCCTTGCGGCCGACCTTCCAGGCCTCGAAAGCCCGGACCGCCCAATCCTCGAGCACGGCGTTCTCGCCGAGCGTCCGGCCGATCCAGACGAGGAGCTGGTGGCCCGTTTGGCGCTCGTAATTCTCCAGGCGCGCGTCGAGGGCCTCGAGCGCCGGCCGGGAAAGGAAGCCGGCTTCATCAGTGGCCCAGCGGCCCGGGGCCGGCGGGATCTTCTCCTGGGCCGCGGCAAAGGATACGACAAGCGCCCCGGCCAGAGCCAGGAAAAGAAGCGGGCGGCGAAGCCGGGCTAAAGGCATGAGCGGATCAGCCTGGACCGACTAGAACTTGACCTTGGGAGCGGTCTCCGCGCCGGCCTGGGACTTGAAGTAGGGCTTATCGGCGAACTTGCCGAAGAGGCCGGCGATGATGGACGCGGGGAACCTGTTGCGGCGGGTGTTAAAGGTCTGGGCCGCCTCGTTGAAGCGCATCCGCTCCTGGGCGATCCTGTTCTCGGTGCCCTCGAGCTGGGCCTGGAGCTCTTTGAAGTTCTCGGTGGCCTTGAGCTCGGGGTACTTCTCGACGACGACGAGAAGCCGCGACAGAGCCGAGGACAATCCGTCCTGGGCCTGCTGGAACTGGGCGAGGGTATCGGGGGTCAGCTGGCCGGGATTGACCTGGACCTGGCCGACCTTGGCCCGCGCCTCGGTCACGGCCGTGAAGGTATCCTGCTCGAAGGCGGCCGCGCCCTTGACGGTCTCGACCAGGTTGGGGATGAGGTCGGCCCGGCGCTGGTACGTGTTCTCGACCTGGCCCCACTGGGCCTGGACCTTCTGGTCGAGCCCGACGAGCGAGTTGTAGACGCTCGTTACATATACGGCCCCTATCAGGCCGACCACGAGGACAATCATGAGGCAGCCGAGTGCAAATTTCTTATTAGCCATTGCGGTCACTCTCCTTTAAAGCGGTATTCTATCATACGGGGCGCCGGGGCGGCCGGTTTTTTGATATAATCAAGCCCGTGAGAAAGATCGCCCTCCTGACGAGGGACTGCGGCGGCGTCAACGCGGCCATCCGGGCCGTCGTCCGGACGGCGGTGGCCCGCGGGCTGGCCGTCGAGGGCGTCATGCGCGGCTACGAGGGGCTCATGTGCGGCGATTTCATCCCCCTCGACCGCCGCTCGGTCTCCAACATCATCGGGCTCGGCGGGACCATCCTCAAGACGGCCCGGGCAGAAGCGTTCTGCGACGAGGCCGGCCAGAAGGCCGCCCTGGCCCATCTCCGGGCCCGCGGCGTCGACGGGCTCATCGTCATCGGCGGCAACGGCTCGCTCACCGGGGCCCGGGTCCTGGCCGAGCGATACGGCTTTCCCGTCGTCGGCATCCCGGCCACGATCGACAACGACGTCCCCGGCGTCGAAAGCGCGATCGGCGCCGATACGGCCGTCAACGTGGCCCTCGACGCCCTGGACAAGATCAGGGACACGGCCACGTCGCTCGAGCGCATCTTCGTCGTCGAGGTCATGGGCCGGAAGTGCGGCTGGCTCGCCATGCAGGTCGCCCTGGCCGGCGGCTGCGAAGAGGTCCTCCTGCCGGAAAAGGACATCCCGTTCGAGGCCGTCTGCGAAGAGATCAAGGAAGGGAGCCGGCGCGGCAAGGCGAGCTGGATCATCGTCGTCGCCGAGGGCCGGTCTTCGGCCGCGGACGTCGCTTCGGCCGTGACCGCCGCGACGGGGCTCGAGACCCGCATCGCGGTCCTCGGCCACGTCCAGCGCGGCGGCCGCCCGACCGCTGTCGACCGCATCCTGGCCGCCCGGCTGGGGAACGCGGCCGTCGAGGCTCTGGCCGACGGGCGGACGGGCGGGCTCGTCCACCTCGTCAGCGGCCGGGCCGAGTTCCTCTACTTCGGCGCGGCCGGCGACGTCAAAAAGACCGATATCGAATCCGACTACCGCCTCCTCAAGATCCTGTCCTGACCCGCGCCCCCGATTTAAGGGTTGACACCTGGGCGGGGATGACATACTTTTCCTTCTCGCCATGATTACCTTGCGGAGGTCCCCCATGCGTATGTCCCAGCGTTCGATCCTTGCCGTCACCGTCGCCGCGCTCGTCGTCGGCTCCATCGCCGCCGCGCCTCAGCGCAAAGCGCCGGCTACGACGGGCCAGAAGAAGATCGAGAACACCGCGCCGGCCCTGCGCTTTAAAGCTTTCGAGCAGCACCAGGCCATGAGAGCGAGCTCGCCCTTCAAGGACGTCAGGTGGCGCTTCATCGGGCCGTTCGATGTCGGCGGCCGCTGCACCGACGTCGCCGTCCCCGCCGGCAGCCGGACGGTCTTCTACGCCGGGGCGGCCACGGGCGGCGTCTTCAAGACGGTCAACGCCGGGACGACGTGGGAGCCCATTTTCGACGACATGCCGACGCTCTCGATCGGCGACCTGGCCGTCGCCGAGTCCGACCCGAACATCGTCTGGGTCGGGACGGGCGAGGCCAATATCTTCCGGGCCTCCGAGGCCGGCATCGGCGTCTACAAGTCGACCGACGCCGGTAAGACCTGGAAGCACATGGGGCTCGAAGGGACGTATACCATCGCCCGCGTCGTCATCCACCCCAAGAACCCCGACGTCGTCTACGTCGCCGCCACGGGCCACGAGTGGACCACCAACCCTGACCGCGGCGTCTTCAAGACGACCGACGGCGGCGCCACCTGGCAGAAAGTCCTCTTCGTCAACGATCGGGTGGGGGCGAACGACCTCGTCATGGACCCCCAGTCGCCCGACACCCTCTATGCCGCGACCTGGAACCGCACTCGCAGGCGCTGGAGCGACCCGGTGCCCGGCGGCGAGGACGGCCTGTTCAAGACGACCGACGGCGGGAAGACCTGGACGCCCATCGACGCCGGCCTCCCCGATACGAACTTCACCGGCCGCATCGGCATCGACCTCTGCCGGACGAACCCGGCCACCCTCTACGCCTATGTCGACAACCACACGCCCGGCGCTGAGCCGAAGCCGGGCGAGAGGGACTCCTACGGGCGGCCGCTCCAGCGGGGCATCGTCGGCGCCGAGGTCTACCGCTCCGACGACGCCGGCGCGAGCTGGCGCAAGGTCAGCCCGCCGGGCATGGAGCGCTTCGGTGGCACCTACGGCTGGGTCTTCGCCCAGATCCGCGTCGACCCGAATTCGGCCGAGACGATCTACATCATGGGCCTGGGCCTCTCGAAATCGACCGACGGCGGCAAGACCTATCAGTCCCTCAACTATATCGGCCTCCACAGCGACCACCACGGCCTGTGGATCGACCCCAACGACAGCAGCCACCTCATCAACACCAACGACGGCGGCGTCAACATCTCCTACGACGGCGGCAAGACCTGGCGGGACTTCCACGAAGGCATCCCGGCCGTCCAGTTCTACAACGTCGCCCTCGACAACTCGACGCCGTTCCGGGCCTACGGCTCGGTCCAGGACCAGGGCACGTACCGCGGCCTCATCCCGCTGAGAAAGCCGACGACAGGCGCCCCGGCGGCCGGCCGCAGGCGCTTCGGCATGCCCCAGCCGAAGTGGGAGACCGCGCCGGGCGGCGAAGGGACGATCATCGCCGTCGATCCGTCCGATCCCAACACGGTCTATTCATCCTCCTTCTACGGCCGCCTCGAGCGCTCCGTCTATAAGGACGGCGAGTGGACGAGCAAGGAGATCTACCCCAAGGCCGCCGAGGGCGAGCCGGCCTACCGCGGCCAGTGGCTGGCCGCGACGGCGCTTTCGCCCCAGAACCCGCTCGTCGTGTATCACGGCTTCCAGTACCTGTTCCGGTCCATGAACAAGGGCGAGACCTGGGAGAGGATCAGCCCCGACCTGACCTACAATAATCCCGACCAGCAGGGCAAGTGGCCCTATGCCATCCCCTTCGCCACCATCACCGCGGTCGATGAATCGCCGTTCAAGTTCGGCCTGATCTACGCCGGCACGGACGACGGCCGGGTCTGGGTGACGAAGACGAGCGGCGACAGCTGGACCGAGATCACGGCCGGCCTGCCCTACAACAAGCACGTCTGGAAGGTCGTCGCGTCGAAGTACGACCAGGCCACGGTCTACGTCACCCTGGTCGGGCGCCACGACGACGATTTCAACCCCTACATCTTCAAGTCCCCGGACTACGGCAAGACCTGGGTCTCCATCGCGAACAACATCCCCGGCGGGCCGGTCAATGTCGTCCGCGAGGACCCCAAGATCAAGGACATGCTTTACGCGGGCACGGACACCGGCGTCTATGTCAGCCGGGACGCCGGCCTGACCTGGAACGTCCTCGGCACCGGGCTTCCGACGAGCTACGTCTGGGATATCGCCATCCACCCGCGCGACAACGCCCTCGTCATCGCCACGAACGGCCGGGGCATGTGGATCATCGACGATCTCGCCCCGGTGCAGAGCGCGGCCAAATAGCGCCGGGCATGAACGTCGTCAGCATCATCATGGCCGGGGGCCAGGGCAGCCGGCTCTATCCGCTGACCAAGGTCCGGAGCAAGCCGGCCGTGCCGGTCGCCGGCCGGTTCCGGCTCATCGACATCCCCATTTCCAACTGCATCCACTCGAACGTCCGCAGCATCTTCGTCCTGACCCAGTTCGCCAGCGAATCCCTGCACCGGCACATCTTCACGACCTACCGCTTCGACGCCTTCCACCGCGATTACATCACCCTGCTCTCGGCCCAGCAGACCCTCGACAACAGGAACTGGTACCAGGGCACGGCCGACGCCGTCCGCCAGAACCTCGATTTCATCGAGGACGCCGGGGCCCTCGTTCTCGTCCTCTCGGGGGATCACCTCTACCGCATGGATTACCGGAAGTTCATCGACTTCCACATCACCTCGGGCGCCGAGATCAGCATCGCCGTGACGCCCGTCCGGGCCGAGCAGGCCCACGAGTTCGGGGTCATGAAGGTCAACAGCCGCGGCCGCATCACCGAGTTCCGCGAGAAGCCCCGGGACCCGGCCGACGTCGAGAGCATGCGGGTCGATGAGAGCGTCTTCGAGCGGTTCGACACGCCCGCCAACGGCCGGACCCACCTCGCCTCGATGGGCGTCTACGTCTTCAGCCAGAGCGTTCTCCGCGGCCTCCTCGCCCACACCGACTCCAAGGACTTCGGCAAGGAGGTCATCCCCCACGCCATCGGCGAGAGGAAGGTCTGCGGCCATTTCTTCGACGGCTACTGGGAGGACATCGGGACGATCCGGAGCTTTTTCGACGCCCACATGGACCTGACCCGGCCCCTGCCGAAGTTCGACTTCTACGACGAGGAGCGGCCGATCTTCACCTATCCCCGGTTCCTCCCCGGCTCCAAGATCCTCGCCTCGGACGTCGAGAACGCCATCCTCTGCGAGGGCAGCATCGTCAACCGCTCGCGCATCCGCGACGCCATCGTCGGCATCCGCTCCCGCATCGGCGAGAACGCCGTGCTCGAACGGGCCGTCATCATGGGCGCGGACTTCTACGAGTCCCGGGAGGACATCGCCCGAAACCTCGATCAGGGCCTGCCCGCCGTGGGCATCGGGCGCGATTGCGAGATCCGTGACGCCATCGTCGACAAAAACGCCCGGATCGGCCACGGCGTCAAGCTCGTCAACGCCCGGGGCGCGGCCGCCGAGACGGCCGACAACTACTCCATCGTCGACGGCATCATCGTCGTGCCCAAGGGCGCCGTCATCCCCGACGGAACGATCATCTGAGCCCGGCCGCGCGGAATAGTATGTCCGCAGGGACTTAAAATTGGATACGGATTCCGGCCTGCAGACTGACGCCGCTGAAATCGACGACCGCCTGGCGGGGCTCTCCCCCCGGCCCGTCGGGCGGCGAGTTCTGGACCATGATCAACCTGGGCGAGCCGGTCAGCATCGGCACGGATTCATAATAGAGGATCCCATGCTCGGAGAACGGAGCCCTGAAATCGCTCGTGAGCGCACTCGAACCCTCCAGGCCGCGGAACCTGGCATATCGTCCCCTGGCGTCGAGACAGAGGAATAGCTTTCGCGACAGCTTGTACTCGAGGCCGATCCCTCCCTGAAAGCCGATGGGGGCAGCCTTCTTTTCGGTCTGAGTGGTGATGTCGATATATCCGGCTTCTGTATCCATCGCCTGATAAGCCATCCGCCATACGTCGCTGTAACGCGCTCTCAGGTAAACGGATGCTCCGGCATCGGCGTTGAAGTTGAATGTCCTGTTCAGAGGAATGGTCAGATAGAGCCCTAGCCGGATCGGCAGAGCGGTCAACGTGGGATCGACATCGAGGCTTGCGTACGGGCCGATGACGTCCGGAATAGAAAGAAACGAGCGGGAAGCGCGTGAGATCCGCAGGTAGCCGACGCCGAGGCCCAGGCCGAGCCGCGGCGTGAGTTCATAGATGATGTCCCCACCGAGTTCAAAACCGTTATGCGCGGCCCGATATCCGAATTCCGACGCGCCCCATTGGGCTTCGCGCCAATCGAAGTAGGCCTGAGTCCCGGGATTGATGTCGCCGGCCGAGAGATAGGCCCATCCACCTTGGAGCCTCAGGCTAAACTTGCCGTCGGCAGAAGCCGGCCCTGGGAGCACGCTTAGCGCTATCCCCATCCCTGCGATGGCGATCTTCCATTTTTTCACGCCCTCTCTCCCCTCTTATATCTATTATCTATATAGAACGAGGGGCCTCTATGTCAACATAATGAGAGAGGACTTCCCGCATGCCGACGGTTCCTGTTCGGCTCAGGAAATGTAGCCAGCGGATCGCGGGACAGGCCCCGCCTAAGGAGCGGTCAGGCGCAGGAAAACGGATTCGAGGTCCGGCGCGGTCCGGGCTGAGCGCAGGAGCCGCCACTCCCGAAGCCCGGCATGGGCGATCGTCTCTCCCCGGCGCAAAACGATGAAGCCGTCGGCGATCCTCTCCATCTCGGCCAGCATGTGGGAGCTGAGAAGGACGGTCGTCCCCGCCTCGCGCAGGGCGCAGAAGATGTCCCGGACGCACTTGATCGAGGGAGGGTCAAGCGCGGAAAAGGGCTCGTCGACGACGAGGAGGTCGGGGGCGAGGACGAGGCTCTGCAGGTAAGAGAACTTCTTGGCGTTCCCGGCCGAGTAGGACCCCGGACGCCGCCGAAGCAGGCCCGGATCGAAAAGGAGGCTCCTCGCGGCGGCCAGCACCGAGGCCCCGAAGTCGCGGCCGTTGCCGGCGGCATGGCGGCCCGCCCCAGGCCTGGCCAAGCCGAGCACCGCCCACCCGTCGAGCCAAGGGAAGAAGGCGGGGCGGTCGGGAACGTATCCGATGCGGCCGGGCGCGATGGCGACGGTGCCCGAATCGGGCCGCAGGAAACCCAGGACGAGCTTAAGGGTCGTCGTCTTGCCCGCACCGTTCTCGCCGAGCATGGCGGTGATCGTCCCTTTCTTCGTCTTGAAGCTGACGCCGCGAAGGGCCTCGGTCCGGCCGAACCGTTTGGCCAGCTTGTGAACTTCGATCATGGACGCCCCCTATTTCCTGATCTCGAGCCGCCGCGTGAGCCGGGCCTGGGCGAGAAGCGCCAACCCGAGGCCGGCCAGGACCTCTCCGGCGAAAACGGACAGCCGGCTCGAGACGATGACATTGGGCAGGACGGCGACAAGGGCGCCGAAAAGGGCCTTGGGCCCGAGACCGGGGAAGTGGCCCGATGCCGCATAGTCGAGGAGTCCGGCCCGCGAATCCGCGGAAAAGACAAGCCCGAGGACGGCGGCCGACTGGGCCAGAAGAATGACCAGCACGTTCGAACCGGCGCGCAGGATGTGGCTCAGGACGCCGGCGAGGGCGACATAATAGAGCCCGGCCACGAGGGCCAGGACGAAACGGAGGACGAAAACGGACTCGAAGCCCCCAGCGGCCAGGCCCCAGGCCGCGAACATGCCGAAGAGCGCCGCGGCATAGGCCCCGACGGCGGCGGCCAGTACGAAGCCCTTGGCCATGAGATAGCCACGGAACCGTCCGCCGAGGAAGAGGACGTTCTCGAGGGCGCCGCTTTCGACGTCGGTCCGGACGGTGTCCTGGGCGGCGACGAGGAACACGTGCGGCAGGAGGAAGAAGAAGAACTTCGCCGCCGTCCCGTACGAATCGGTGAGGCCGATCCAGACGACGAGCGCCGGGAAGGCCGCCGCGGCCACCGCCGCGAGCGGCGACGAGACGAGACGCCGGCGCGTGACGCGCCAGGTCAGTGCGCGAAGAGCCGTGTCAGGCATTTCGTCAACTCCTCCCCGCGGGACCGGGGGCCGAGATACGGGTCGTCCCGATAGACTTCCTCCGTCCCCACGAGGAGGGCCCTGAAGGGGACGGCGTCGACCTTGAATTTCCTGAACAGGACCTTGCGCCGGTCCAGGACGACCGGCGACGTCCAGGCGTGCTTTTCCAGGAAGACCTCGAGGTCGTCGCGCAGACCGAGCGTGACGCCGACGACGGCGACGGGCCAGCGTCCCTTGTCGAGGAGATAACGGGACTCGAAAAGCTCCTCGTAGCAGACGGAGCACTCGGTCGAGAAGAAGACGAGAAGCACGGGCCCGGAGCCGGCGGGGGCCGCCTCCTCGAGGCTCGAGCAGATGCGGACGTCGACGGCCGCCCCGGCCCCTCCCGTGAGACCCGCGGCGATGAGGGCGGCCGCGGTGAATATCGGAAACTCGGGTCTCATCGGCCGACCTCGAAGATCCTCAGCGAGCCCTCGTCGTCGACCGCGAACACGCGGCCGTCGTCGACGAGAAAGCGATGGACCGCGCACGGCAGCTCGATCCGGGCCTGAAGCCGCCCCTGTCCGTCGATGACGGAGAGCGCGCTCCCCGGCCCGAGGTCCCTTCGGTCCACGGATTCGGGCGCCGAAAGATAGAGGAGCTCCCCGTCGGAGGCCGCGGCCCAACAGAAGCCGTCGAGCCGCAACGCTCCCCGTCCGGCGGACAGGTTGACGGATATCGAGGCGTATCGCGCGTCGACGTCGATCTTCGCCAGGAGGGCCCCGGAAGCCGAGAAGTTCCGGACCGTCCTGTCGCCGCTCCGGTAGACGACCCGGAACTCGCCCCGTTCTCCCGGGCACACCAGGACCATGTTACGGAAGGTGTCGGCGATCGGGTCGGAGGAGGCGCTCGCCTCGAGCCCTTCCCAGACGAGGCGGCCTGCCCTGTCATAGATGTGGAGAAGCCGTTCTCCGGAGCGGCGGCCGGTGGGGTTCGACGTTACAAGAAGCCGCTCCTCCCCCAGGGCGAAGACCCTGTCGGGGGCGAAGGGGACCTTGAAAGCGCCGCGCACCGTTCCCCCTCCGTCGAATGTCTGGATCCGGAAGTTGAGCTTGTCGGCGACGACGATCGCGTTTCCGATCGCGGCCACGCCGGAGGGGAAAGACAGCTCGCCGGGGCCCGCGCCTTTGCGGCCCACGGATCTCAGGAACCGGCCTTCCTTCGTGAAGACCTTGACGGCGCAATCCATGGCGTCGGCGACGTACAAGCAATCGGCGCCGACGGCGAGCGCGAGGGGCCGGCCGAGCACAGCCTCGTCCGCATCGTTCGCGACGGCGGGAACCTCCACGGCTTTGCGGCTGGGGACAGACCGGCCAGCGCCGGGTTGCGGGAGGGCGGCCCCCTCCGGACTTGGGAGGGCCGTCCCTATAAATAGAGCCAGAACGACGGCAACCGCTCCAGTGTGCCTTGCCACGCTCATTCGACTCCCCTCTTTCCCGGTTTTGGAGAGGGCCCCCGACGCCGGGGGCCCCTCCGGCTTCCCGGTCAGATGCCCAGCATGCACTTGCCGAACGCGATGTCGCAGGCCGTCAGCAACACCATGACCTTGTACCAGGGAGCGTCCATGTTGAGGGTGTACTCCCGGCATTTCATGTGGTTGTTGTTGCAGTCGGTCTGGTCGTTCAGCTCGCGGGCCGCGGCGAATGGAACGACCGCGGACACGAGGATGAGCCCGGCCAGGGCCAAGATCGCCAACTTTCTCATCGGCTTTCTCCTTTCGCCCTTCTTAAAAGCAAGGCGCATGCCAGCGACCGGCCCCCAAGTTCGGGGCCCAAGCCTCTAAAAATAAAGGGGTGTGAAAGACAGACCTCAAGGCGTTCGTAAGCGCGGGTTGACACAGTCCGGGGAACCGGGCTCCGGCCCGTCGCTCCCCCTTTACCCTATTTCATCATCGGGATCTTGATGCCGTTCTTCTTGGCGCAGGCGATCGCTTCCGGGTAACCGGCATCGGCGTGGCGGGCGACGCCCATGCCCGGGTCGACCGTCAGGACGCGCTCCAGCCGCCGCCCCATCGCACTCGTCCCGTCGGCGACGATGACCATCCCGGCGTGGATCGAGAGCCCGATGCCGACGCCTCCCCCGTGATGTACAGACACCCACGAGGCCCCGCTGACCGCGTTGAGCAGCGCGTTGAGGACGGGCCAATCGGCGATGGCGTCCGAGCCGTCCCGCATGCCCTCGGTCTCGCGGTTGGGCGAGGCGACCGAGCCCGTGTCGAGGTGGTCGCGGCCGATGACGACGGGCGCCGCGATTCTCCCCGTCTTGACCAGCCGGTTGATGACGGCGCCGAAGCGGGCCCGCTCGCCGTAGCCGAGCCAGCAGATGCGCGACGGCAGCCCCTGGAACTTGACCTGGCCGTGGGCCTTGCGGATCCAGCGGGCCAGGGCCTCGTCCTCGGGGAACTCCTTGAGCACGGCCTCGTCCGTCGCGTAGATGTCCTGAGGCTTCCCGGACAGGGCCGCCCATCGGAACGGACCCTTGCCGAGACAGAAAAGGGGCCGGATATACTCGGGCACGAACCCGGGGATGTCGAAAGCGCCGGCCACGCCCGCCTTCCTGGCTTGGCCGCGGATGTTGTTGCCGTAGTCGAACGCCCTGGCCCCCCGCTTCTTGAGCTCGAGCATGGCCTCGACGTGGGCGGCCATGGCCGCATACGAGCGGCGGATATAATCGGCGGAGTCCTTCTTCCGCAGCGCCATCGCCTCCGCGTAGGGCATGCCGTTCGGCACATAACCGTTGAGCTCGTCGTGGGCCGAGGTCTGGTCGGTCAGGACGTCCGGCGTGATGCCCCGGCGCACGAACTCCGGCAGGACGTCGGCGGCATTTCCGAGCAGGGCGATCGAGAGGGGCGCCCCCTTTCGCACGGCCTCATTGGCCAGGCGCAGGGCCTCGTCCAGGCTGCCGGTGGAAACGTCGACATAGCGCGTCTCGAGCCGCCGCTCGATCCGGTGCGGGTCGACCTCGACGACGATAGCGACGCCGTCGTTCATCGTCACGGCCAGCGGCTGGGCCCCGCCCATGCCGCCGAGCCCGGCGGTCAGGGTCAGCTTGCCCTTGAGCGAGCCCCCGAAATGCTTCCGGCCCACTGCGGACAGCGTCTCATAGGTCCCCTGGAGGATGCCCTGCGTGCCGATATAGATCCAGCTGCCGGCCGTCATCTGCCCGTACATGGTCAGGCCGAGCGCTTCGAGACGGCGGAACTCATCCCAGTTGGCCCACTGGGGGACGATCATGGCGTTGGAGATGAGGACCCGCGGCGCTTCGGCGTGCGTCTTGAACACCGCCACGGGCTTGCCCGACTGGACGATGAGCGTTTCGTCGTTCTCGAGCTTCTTCAGGCTGGCCACGATGGCCCGGTAGGCCTCCCAGCTCCGGGCGGCCCGGCCGGTGCCACCGTAGACGATGAGCTCGGCGGGTTTCTCGGCGACCTGGGGATCGAGGTTGTTCATGAGCATCCTCAGGGCGCCTTCCTGGGACCAGCCCTTGGTCGTCAGCCGCGAGCCCCGCGGAGCCCGAATATTCGTGATCGGACCACTGGATATCTTCGCCATTTTTTGTCTCCTTTGACACTTTTCGCTGGCAATATATCATAGCCGCGCGGCACGATACAAAACCGATAAGCGCTTTTCTCCCGAGACCGGGCCGGCAGTAAAAAATCGTTGACCCCGGCACGAATCTGGTATACATAAGAATCGGAAAAGGAAGACATCCGTGCCTTGCACGGTCAATTTGCGAAGAGGGCTATGATCCAAACGCACATCCTCGTCATGCACCCGTCCTCGGGGGAGGCCGATCGTCTGGCCCGCCTGGCCCGAAAATACGGGCCCGTCCGGTGCGAAGCCGATCCCGAGGAGGCGCTCTCCGCCTTGGCCGGGGCCGACGTCGCGGCCATCGTCATCGACGCGTCCTTGGCCGGCTCGCACACCCTCAAGGCCATGGTCCGCCCTCCGATCGGGGTCCTCATCGTCGGCGAGGACGAGGGCCTGATCTCCCGCGCGGCCGACGAGTGGCCGCAGGACGTCGACGCCGACTTCTGCCGCACCTCCCCCGCGGAGCCACGGGAGCTGCCCTTCCTTCGGACGCTCGGGCGCATCGTCGAGCGGGCCCGCCTCAAGGAAGAGGCGGCCTCCCTGCGGCGCTCCAACGGTCTCCAGGAGGCCAAGGTCAAGGACGTCCTGGACGAGATCAGCGAGATCAAGGGCCTGCTCAACTCGGGCTTTCTCCGCGAGGTCGAGAAGCGCCTGGCCATCGAGTCGCGCTACGTCGGATCCCAGAAGGAGCGCCGGCGGGTCGAGGCCATCCTCCGCCGGATCTACGGGGCCGACGACGTCAGCAGCCTCCTCGACATCGTCCCCGAGATCCGCGACATCGTCCAGGCCGGGAGCGTCTCGGTCTACATCATGGAGGAGAGCGAGGCCATCGGCCGCTACCTGAAGCCGCTCGTCTGGGACAACGCCTTCCTGACGCATTCGGATTTCTCGAAATACATCGCCCCGCTCGAGGCCCAGGACTTCGCCGCCTCGGTCGCCCGCTTCGGCCACGACATCAACGTCTCCAACCTGTCCTTCGACCGGCGCATGAGCAAGCGCTACACGTCGCTCCTCAAGACCGCGCCGCGGAACCTGCTCGGCGTGCCCATCATGCACGGGCCCAAGCTCATCGGCGTCCTCGAGGTCATCAACAAGACGGTCGCGGGCCGGCCCGAGACCTTCACGCGCGAGGACCAGCAGATCCTCCGCGGCCTGTCCGATCACATGGCCATGGCCATGACCAAGCTCAACCTCATCCAGTACGATCCCCTGACCGGGCTCCTCCGGCCGGAGCCGTTCTTCGAAAAGGTCCTCCAGAAGGTCAACGCCCTCAGCAAGCGCCGCCGCGAAGAAGGCTCCATGGCCCTGGTCATGGGCGATGTCGACTGGTTCAAGGCCTACAACGACCGCAACGGGCAGGAGGCCGGGAACCGCCTGCTGCGCGAGCTCGGCCACGTCCTCAAGCTGGCCATCCGCGAGGAGGACCTGATCTGCCGCTACGGGGGCGAGGAGTTCCTCTTCTTCCTTCTGGGCGTCAAGGACGTCGAGGAGGCGGCCCTGCTCACGGAGCGCATCCGTAAGAGCGTCGAGGACCATTATTTCGAGCTGCAGGAATTCCAGCCGCGCGGCAACCTGACCATGTCCTTCGGCGTCACCGTGTTCCCGAAGAGCCTCGGCGATCCGTCCTCCGTTCTGACCAAAGCCGAGCTCAAGCGCCTGGCCGGGGAGGCCGACCTGGCCCTGGCCGAGGCCAAGGGCAAAGAGCGCCCGGACCTCGTCGCCCGCGGCGCCTCGGACGCCCCCGGCGGCAAGAACCGCGTCTGCAGCTTCGTCTGGCAGGAGCTCGGCGAGGCCGGCAAGCCCGGCGCTCCGCCCCGCGGCGGGCTGGCCTTCCGCGAGAAGCGCAAGTATGACCGCTACAACGTCTCGACGCCGTTCCTCTTCCGGCAGAACGGCGGATTCAAGGTCGCCAAGACCGTCAACATCAGCCTCGAAGGCGCTCGCATCGTTTCCGACACCCCCCTGCCCTCGGACCCTCCCGTCGACACGATCCTCGTCATCGAGGACAGGGCCACGGCGTTCAAAAGCGAGGTCATCTACTCGGAAAAGGGCGGGGGCGAGCCGGGCTTCTTCTACACAGGGGTGAAGTTCCGGGACCTGAGCTCGGGCGAGATCAAGGGCCTCGAAGACTATCTCGCTAATTTCCGGAGACGCGAACCCCTCCCCTAGCTGCGCGCGGGCCGGGCGCGGCTATTCCTCTTCGATCTCCCGCTTGAGCGCCAGAAGATAGGGCAGCCGCGGCTCGATCCGGGCCTGGAAGAGCTTGCGGATCTCACCGACGGTGGATGAGAAAGAGGCGAAGTCGTCGAGGTTGCTCCAGTTCTCCATGCTCAGCCGCTCGAGCAGCCGGCGCAGGACTTGGGTGTTGATGGCATCTTCGGTGACGCGGGGCAGCGTCCAGGAGCTCTTCTCGCACATTTTGACGACGCGCAGGAAGAGGGCCCGCAGGCCCTCCTGCCAGTTGATGAGCTCCTGCTTGATGAAGAACTGGTCCTTGGGTGATTCGGTCTGGCCGAGCTTGACGGTCAGCCGCTGGCTTTCCTCGAGCGTCCGGTCGACGGCGGCCAGGAGCTTCTCCGGGTCGGCCACGATCGTCCGGTCCTTCTGGAAGTAATGGATCTCTCCGCTCCCGTTCGCGGGCTCCGTGCGGCGGTAGGATTCGATGATAGCCGCGGCCTCGTCCTCGCCGATGTCGCCGGCGGGATCCGGCTCGCGCGGGGTCTCCTCCGGCCGTTCCGGGGCCGCAGGCCCGGCGATGAGGTCCCGCAGCTCGGGGAGGTCCGCGGCGGCCTTGCCCGCGGCGGCGTCCATCACGGCGATATCATCCTCCGCGGCCGGCGCGCCGCCCAGGCGGCCGAGGCTCGCGGCGGCCGATTCGATGGTCAGGAGCTCCTTGACCTTGCGCAGCTTCTCGAGCTCCTCATCGAGATCGATCCCGAGGGGCTTGGGCTCCTCTTCCAGGACCTCGGCGACGATGCCGAAGCGCTCGCGCAGGTCGTTCTTGAGGAAGGCGGCCCGCTCCGAGGTTTTGGACCTCAGGGCCTCGAGCCGGTCCTGGATCTCGTTGACGCGCTTGATCTCGTCCACGGTGGATTTGGCCAGGCTTTCGATCTCGGCCTGGAACTTGAGGACTTTCTGGCAGCGGTCGCGGGCCTCGTTGAGCAGGCCGGCCCGCTGCTCCTCGAAATCGCGGACAACGACGCGGTAGTCATCGAGGGCGGTCTTTTCCTTGTCGAACTCGCGCTCGATCTCCTCTTTGCGCTTGCGGGCCGCTTCCTTTTCCCGATTGATGCGTTCGACGAGATCCGAATCGACATCGCGGAATTTTTTCTGGAGGATGCGCTCGAGCTGGTCTTCGACTTCCTGGATGACTAGAGAGGAATCCCTGAAAATGTTCGGGTCGTGTTCCATGTCCGCTCCTTAACCTAGGCGTGACTATTATGATGACTCGGTCGCTTCAATGTCAAGGGTGAAATGGCTCAACTTGAACGCCGAAATGAAAAGATGTATAAAAAAGCTCAATGCGCGAAGCCGAGGTCGTATTGATCGTCGAAGATGACAAAAAACGGGCAGAACTTTGCGCATTTTTGTCGAGATTCGGCATCGAGGTCGACGCCCGGAAGAGCCTTCCGAAGCCGCCCGAAGCGATCGAGGTGCGGCGGCTGAAGAAGGAGCTGGCGCGTCACCTCCGCAAGTCGCGGGAGCTCGAGGAAGCCTACGACGCGACGCTCGAGAACTTCATGGCCGCTCTCGACCTGCGCGACGTCGAGACGTACGGCCACTCCAAGACGGTCGCCCGCTACACCCACGTTCTCGCCGAAGCGACGGGGATCCGCGATCCACAGAAGCTCGAGAGCATCCGCAAGGGCGCCCTTCTCCACGATTCCGGCAAGATGGCCATCCCCGACTCCATCCTGAAGAAACCCGGCCCGCTCGCCCCCAAGGAATGGGAGGTCATCAAGCGCCATCCCGCCCTCGGCTACGGCCTGGTCCGGGACCTCAAGCTCGTGCGCGAGGTCGGCGACATCATCCTCTGCCACCACGAGCGCTATGACGGCTCGGGTTACCCGAAGGGGCTCAAGGGCGAGGCCATCCCGATCGAGGCGCGGATCTTCGCCGTGGCCGACACGCTCGACGCCGTCACCTCCCACCGCCCCTATCGCGCGCCGCGGGACTTCAAGGCCGCGCGGCTCGAGCTCGAGGCCAACGCCGGCCGCCAGTTCGACCCCCGGGTCGTCGACGTCTTCCGCGGCATGGACCTGGCCGTCTGGGAGAAGATCCGCTTCGAGACGACGCGGCTCATGCCGCCCTTCGACGAATCCCGCTTCCCGATGTCCACGCGGTAGGTTAGAAGAAGGAAGGCCCCATGAAGAGATCCCGGCTCCTGACTTTCCTCCTCCTTGTCATCGCGGCATCGGTCGCCCTCGCGGGCTGCGGGAAGGCGGATGACGCCGCCCGGATCGCGCGCGTCGAGAACGGCCTGCAGGCGCCCGTCGTCATCAAGGGCGACCCGGCGGGAAACATCCTCGACCGGATGAAGCACTACGGCGTCCCGGGCGTGAGCGTCGCCGTTTTCGACAGGGACCGCGTCGTTTGGGCCAAGGGGTACGGCGTCATGGACGTCGACACGAAAGAGCTTGTCACCGAGAAGACTCTCTTCGTCGCCGGTTCCATCAGCAAGCCCGTCGCGGCCATGGGGGCCTTGGAGCTCGTCGAAGAGGGGAAGATCCGCCTCGACGATAACATCAATGCCGTGCTGACCACGTGGAAGCTCCCCGAGAACGAGCTGACCGCGGAGCACCCCGTGACGCTCCGCCAGCTCCTCAGCCACAGCGGCGGAACGACGGTCCACGGCTTCCGCGGCTACGCCGAAGGCGAGGCCGTCCCCTCGATCACGGACATCCTCGACGGAAAGGGCAACTCCCCGGCCGTACGCGTCGACCTGGAGCCGGGCAAGCAAATGCGCTATTCCGGCGGCGGGGTCACCGTCATGCAGCTGGCCCTTACCGATGTCGAGAAGGCGCCCTTCCCCGAGATCCTCCGGGCCAAGGTCCTCGAGCCGATCGGGATGACGAGCAGCTCATACGAGCAGACTTTCACGCCGGAACGGCTGAAGCTCGCCGCCTCGGGCCATAACCGCCAGGGCCAGGTCATCCCGGGCAAGCGCCACACCTACCCGGAGATGGCCGCGGCCGGGCTGTGGACGACGCCGACCGACCTGGCCAAGTTCGCCATCGAGGCCGGGCTCGCCGCTCGGGGGAAGTCGAACAAGGTCCTGTCGAAAGAGACGGCCGGGCTCATGGTTAGGCCCCAGATCACGATCGGCGGGGACCGCGAGATGGCCCTGGGCCTGTTCCTCGAAAAACGCGGCGGCGAGACCTACTACGGCCACGGCGGCCAGGATGAGGGCTTCGTCGCCCAGCTCATCGCCAGCCGCGACGGCGGCTACGGCGCGGCCGTGATGACCAATTCCGACGGCCGCTCGGGCGCGCTCATCGGCGAGATCCTGAGGGCCGTCGCCGCCGAGTACGGCTGGAAGGGCTATCTTCAGGCCCCGCTCACGGCCCTGACCTTGGACCGGAGCGCCCTCGAGGCCTATGTCGGCCGGTACCGCCTGGGCCCCGACGACGTCGTCACCGTGTCTCTGAAGAATGGCGGGCTCGTCGCCCGGCCGTCGGACCAGGATGAGATCGAGCTCGTGCCCGTCGCCGCCGGCGAGTTCGTCAGCAGGGACGCCCCGGTCCGTCTCCTGTTCAGCCGGGCGGCGGAGGGACCGGCGAGCGAACTGGTCATCGTCACGGCCGGCGGACGGCAGACGGCCCCGCGCATGGCCCTGGGGCAACGGGAGCCGATCGAGCTCCTCAGGGAAGGCCGGCTCGAAGAGGCCGCGGCCGCTTACCGGGACCTCTGGACGAAGGACCCGAAGAACCGGGCGGTCGCTGAAGAACGGATCAACAGTCTCGGCTACACCTTCCTCGGAGAGAACAAGCCCGACGCGGCGGTCGTCCTCTTCGAATTCAACGTCGAGCGCTTTCCCGATTCCTGGAACGCGCACGACAGCCTCGGCGAGGGCTACGCCGCGGTCGGAAAGACGGACCTGGCCATCAAGAGCTACGAGAGGTCGCTCGAGCTCAATCCCGGCAGCGCCGGGGGGCGGGCCATGCTGGAGAAGCTGAAGAAGAAGTAGCGTCGTTTTTATTGACCGCCCGTCCGCCGGGTGCTAACATCTTTTCTCTTGAATCCCACTCGCTCCTCGCCAGTATCGCGCCCAGATAAGGTGCTCGTGCGTGGCTAACGGCGCGGGCTGGCGGCCCTTTCTCCGCTACGACGAAAAACAGGACCGGCCGCAGCTCAGCTGGGCGCTCGTGCGGCGGGCCATGGCCTACGGCCGCCCCTACTTCGGGCGGATCGCGGTCATGCTCGGCCTGATCCTGATCATCACCCTTCTCGGGCTGGCCCCGCCGCTTCTCATACGGAACCTGATCGACCAGGCCCTGCCGCTGCGCGACATGCATCGCCTGACCCTGCTCGCCCTGGGCATGCTGGCCGTGCCCCTCGTCAACGGGCTGCTCGGGGTCGCCCAGCGCTACCTCGGCGCCTCCGTCGGCGAGGGGGTCATCCGCGACCTGAGGACGGAGCTCTACGACCATCTCCACCGCATGTCCCTGCGCTTTTTCACCCACACCAAGACGGGCGAGCTCATGTCGCGGCTGAACAACGACGTCATCGGCGCGCAGAGGGCGGTCAGCGGGACGATCGTCGACGTGTTCACGAACTCCGTCATGCTGGTCAGCGCGCTGGTGGTCATGCTGAGGCTCGAGTGGCGCCTGACCCTCCTGGCCATCGCCGTCCTGCCGCTCTTCCTCGTTCCGGCCCGCCTGCTCGGCAGGAAGCTGCGGACGATCGTCCGCCAGCAGATGACGCTCAACGCCGAGATGAACGCCATGATGGACGAGACCCTCAACGTCAGCGGGGCCCTGCTCGTCAAGCTGTTCGGCCGCGGGCCCGACGAAGTGTCCCGGTTCCGGGGCCGGGCCGAGCGCGTCCGCCAGGCGGGCGTGCGTCAGGCCTACATGATGCGCTGGTTCTTTCTCACGGTCAGCCTGATCAGCGCGGTCGGCACGGTCGTCGTCTTCTGGGGCGGCGGCCTGCTCGTCCTGCGCGGCGCCGGTTTCACCATCGGCACCATGGTCGCTTTCACGGCCTACCTGGGCATGCTCTATGGGCCGCTCTCGGCCCTGACCAACGCCCGCATGGACCTGGCCACCTCGCTGGTCAGCTTCGAGCGGGTCTTCGAGGTCATCGACCTGCCGCTCGAGATCGCCGAACGGCCGAACGCGAAGACCCTCAAGACCGTCCGGGGCCATGTCCGTTTCGACAACGTCTCGTTCAGCTATGTGCCGGACGACGCCGCCGAGGAAGCCGCCGCCGCCGGCCTGGCCGAGGTCGTCCGGTTCGGCGGCCCCCGCAGCCCGGCCATGGCGGCCCCTCCCCTGTCACAGGAGGGAGGCAAGCTGAAGAGGACCGGGGCGAAAGTGAAGGGCGGGAACGCCGCGCCTCGGGCCCCGGCCGAACGCAGCTGGGCCCTCCGCGACATCAGCTTCGAGATCCGGCCGGGCCAGCTGGCCGCGCTCGTGGGGCCGAGCGGCTCCGGCAAGACGACCGTCACCTACCTGCTGCCGCGGTTCTACGACCCGACGGAAGGCACGGTCAGCATCGACGGCCACGATCTTCGCGACCTCGCTCTGGGCACCTTGTCGGAACAGATCGGCATGGTGACGCAGGAGACGTTTCTTTTCAACGATAGCATCCGGGCCAACCTCCTCTACGCGAAACCCGACGCCGGGCCGGCCGATATCGAAGCGGCCTGCCGGGCGGCCAACATCCACGACTTTATCGCCGGCCTGCCGGAAGGCTACGACACCGTCGTCGGCAACCGCGGCTACCGGCTCTCGGGCGGC
>Ga0214473_10000066_pt1 | contig 147559 bp, 140 predicted proteins | sample RVTome_7_FD_203509 | JGI IMG/M metagenome (GOLD analysis project Ga0214473, IMG submission 203509) | Soil microbial communities from uranium-contaminated site in the Upper Colorado River Basin, Wyoming, United States - RVT98D197 | ecosystem: Environmental > Terrestrial > Soil > Contaminated >...
GCGAGTTTTGCGGAGAGAAAGCGGGTAAGTCAGAATTTAACACAACGGGCATACTGTGCTGCCAAAAGTGCGGAGGATATCTTTGCGATGAGTGCGCCGTATACGGTTTTGATAACCTGCCCAGGTGCGAAGAATGCCATTCTGAATTCATGAGCGAATGCGATGATTGTAAGGGAAACAAAGAAGCGCATAATTGTGAATACTGTGACTATTGCTAACAGCAGGAATCTGAATCAAGATTCCTGTTTTCTATTTTACGGACTTGACTAATCATTCAAAAGATGCTATAATTAACCGTTGTAGTTCTTTATTATTATTTGTGCAACAAAATCCAAAAAACGACGAGGGAGGTATGCTATGTCGAGACTATGGATAATTGTACTGATAGCGATAGTTATAACGGTGACCACGACAGCTTCTGCTCAAGAAGTCTGGAGAAAATCCATAATGATGGATGATCCTGTCTTTTCGGAGAATTACTCCGCTGAGATACCGGGAGGGAATTGCTCCGTCGTCGTTAAAAAAGACGGCACAGGCGTGCTTCTTTTCGCCTACGATTATCACTGGCATAACAAGGTCGCGTATAATATGGTTAACGTAAGCAGTGATGGCAATAAGCTTTCTATAAAAAACCAGACGTGTGTAATTACTAATGAAGGCGACCTTCATTATGGCAGCAATTACTATGTATTTGAGGTAAAATGTATGGGGATTGCCCGTCAGCTTCCCCCAGAGGTTAAGGAGAAGTTTTACGGTTATGGCGGCATTAACTACTGAAGAACGACTAAAGCAAAAGATTACGAGAGGCGGAAAGCTTTTCCCCGCCTCTTTTTTATTTTCCTGAAAAAAATAACTTACACCCACATTCTAGAATACGGGTGTACTTTTTATTTTATGTGATATTTTTAATATTTTGGTGTATAATAGGTAGTATAATAAATGCTATGGATCTCGAAAAATTATTCAATCCCGAATCAATCGCGATTGTCGGGGCGACGGACGAAGACGGGAAAGTGGGAACGGCGGTTTGCAATAATATTTTAAATCTTGGCTATACCGGCAAGGTTTTTTTAGTGAATCCTAAACACGAAAAATTATTCGACCGCGAATGCTATCCGGACATAGAAAGCATTAATGAACCGATTGACTTAGCGATAATTGCCATTCCGGCAAAATTCGTTTTGGAAGTGATTAAAAACGCTTCGGATAAAGTTCACCCCCACACCAATAGTGGGAAAACCTCACCTCCAGCCAATAATAAAAACATTGGTGTAGGGGTGAAGAATTTTATTATAATTTCTGCCGGATTTTCTGAAGTTGGCGATGAGGGAAATAAACTTGAACAGGAAATTTTGGAAATCGCCAAAGAAAAAGATTTGAATGTTTTGGGGCCGAATTGCCTCGGCTTCATCGTTCCCAAATTGAAATTGAACGCTTCGTTTGGCGGAGGCATGCCTAAAGCGGGAAATATTTCCTTTGTTTCCCAGTCCGGAGCCCTGATCTGCGCTGTTTTGGATATTTTCAAGAGCGAAGATTTCGGATTTTCCAATATTATTTCTATCGGAAACAAAATGCAAATTGATGAAAGCAGTCTTTTCGAATATTTAATTCAGGATTCGGAAACAAAAGTAGTTGGAATGTATCTGGAAGGAATCAGGGATGGGGGAAAATTCAGGGAATTGGCAGAAAGAATATCTAAATCTAAGCCGGTGATAATTCTTAAGGCCGGAAAGACAGAAAGATCCCAAAAAGCCATCTCGTCGCACACGGGAGCTTTGGCGGGAAGCGAGGAAATAATAAAAGCACTTTTCAAAAAATCCGGAATCATTGAAGCGGATAATTTTTCCGAATTTTTAAGTCTGCTGAAATTAATTTCCTTGTCTCATCCTTTGTCCAGCGAAAAAGTTGCGGTTATTACCAATGCCGGAGGACCAGGAGTGCTTACTACCGACGCTTTTTCCGGAAAAGAAATAGGGTTAGCTGAATTTTCAGAAGAAACAAAAAACAAACTTCGGGAATTTCTGCCTCAGGAATCTTCGGTGGAAAATCCAATCGATCTTTTAGGAGATACCCAGGAAGACAGATATGAAAAAACACTGGAGATAATAGACAAGGAAAATATTGGCGGAATCGTCTGCGTTCTGACTCCGCAAGAAAATACTCCGGTGAAAAAAATAGCCAAAAAAATAATAAAATTTAAAGGCAAAACAAGCAGGGCCGTCGCTTCTGTTTTTTTGGGAGGAGAAAAAATTAAAAAAGCAGCCAGTCTTCTCAAAAAAGCGGGGATTCCCAATTTTTCTTTTCCGGAAGAAGCGATCAGATCACTGGATAAGTATTTTGTATGGGAAGCCGGCAGGAATAAGGTTGAAATACGCAAAAATGAAGCAGGAGTTAGCCTGGATTTATCAAGTAAGGCTAGAGGGATTATTAAAAAAGCAAAATCAGAAAACAGAACCGCTTTGTATTTCGGCGAAGCCAGCGAAATTATGGAATTATACGGAATCAGAACCGTCGGATTCCAGGAAATAAATACCAGTGAAGAATTAAAAGTTGATTTTCCGATGGTTATGAAAGTAGACAGCGAAAAAGTTCTGCACAAAACCGACAAGCAGGGATTGATTTTAAACATAAAGAATGAAGAGGAATTCCGGAAGGCTTATCAAAAAATGTCCGATAATTTCCCCAAGGAAAAAGTTATCATTCAGCCTATGCAGGAAATTAAAACCGAGCTTATTTTGGGAATCAAAAAAGATGAAACAGTCGGTCCGGTTGTCGTTTTCGGCTTAGGCGGAATTTATACTGAAATTTTCAAAATGGTTGATTTTATCCTTCTTCCGGCAAGCTCAAGGGAAATAGAAAATATCGTGATGAAAAGTCCGATAAAGTTTTTATTCAAAGAAAATAGGGGGCAAAGCGCTTATAATCTTGGGGAAATTTGCGATATCTTGTTTAAATTGTCCTTGCTGGCAGGAGAAATTGAAGAAATAAAAGAACTTGATATCAATCCATTGCTGATTTATAATGATAATCAAGAAGCTTTGGCAGTGGATGTTAAAATAATAATTTAATAAACAAAAATATGGATAAAAAAAGAAAGATTTTGCTTGTTGACGACGAAATTCCAACAAGATCTATGTACGCTGCTGTTTTTAAAAATGCCGGGATGGAAGTAGTTGAGGCGGAGGATGGGCTCGAAGGACTGGATAAGGCGACAAAAGAAATTCCGGATGTTATTTTTACCGGAATTATAATGCCGAAAATGGACGGATTTCAGCTAATGGAAGCGCTGAAAAAGAACGTCGCCACAGCCAGCATCCCGATCCTTATTTCTTCTCATATGGGAAGAGAGGAAGACAGGCAAAAAGCCAATCTTTTGGGAGCGAGATATTTTATTGTAAAAGGGTTTTCCACTCCCAAAGAAGTGGTGGAAAAAGTGAACGCTCTTTTTTTGGGAGGAAATGAGTATCGGCTGGAAATTGATGATTCTTCCCTGGACGCCCAAAAGCTATCCCGCGATTTCGGACTCAATAATCTTAAATGCCCGGAATGCAAAAATAAATTAATAATCAAGCTTACCGTGGGAGAAAATAAACAAGAAATAAAGACAAATTTAATCTGTCCTTCTTGCGGATGGCAATCAAAATAACCGAAAAACACAAATTACAAATTCCAAATAACAAACAAGCCTCAAATTCCAAAATTACAAAATTTTAAAAGTTTGTATTTTGTTATTTGTTCGGTTTTTGTGTTTTGCAGCTTGGAATTTTTATTTTTGAGCGAACGCAAAAAGATTGCTTTAACCTATGAACTGGAAACTGAAAGAAAAAGTTGGAAAAGAAAATACTGGTTTGCCGAAATTGCATCCGGTGATTTTGCAGATTTTACTGGAAAGAGGAATTGATACCAGTGAAAAAATCAACGATTTTTTGTATCCCGATTATAGCAAGGGTCTTCTTGATCCTTTTTTGTTTTCTGCTATGGAAAAAGCGCTTAAAAGAATCGAAAAAGCCCAAAAAAACAAAGAATTAGTCGCAATTTTCGGAGATTATGACGCTGATGGAGTAACTTCTTCTATTATTCTCAAGGAAGCCCTGGATGCGCTTGGAATCAAATCGACAGTCTACATCCCCGACAGGAAAATAGAAGGATATGGAATGAACATCAAAGCCGTCGAAGAATTCAAAAATCAAAAGACAAATCTTATCATCGCTGTTGACTGCGGAATCACTAACTATAAAGAAATTAAAAAAGCCAATGAACTCGGAATGGACGTGATTATCGTTGACCATCATTATGTCCCCGCTAAAATTCCTGATGCTTTTGCCATCATAAACCCACACCAGAAGAAATCAGGTTATCCCTTTCCGGAACTGGCCGGAGTAGGAGTGACATTCAAGCTTGTCCAGGGAATATATAAAAAGTTTTTCCCGGATAAGGCTGACCAGCTCAAATGGATGCTGGATATCGTGGCAATCGGAACGGTAGCCGATTGCGTCCCGCTTATAGAAGAAAATCGGATAATAGCCAAATTCGGGTTAATTGTCCTGTCTAAAACAAAAAGGGTCGGGCTACTGGAGCTTTTTCAGGTGGCCCGCCTGGAGATTGATGAAAATAATATTCCCAATACCCGAAAAATTTCTTTTCAAATCGCGCCCCGTATCAATGCCGCCGGAAGAATGGAACACGCTAACACGGCTTTTAATTTGATAAATGAAAAAAATCAGCCTGCGGCCAGAAGCCTGGCGCTTGAATTGGAAGGAAATAACCAGGCGCGCCAGAAAGCCACCGCTCAAATAGTGGACGAGGTAAGAATCTTGGCGAATAATATGTTCAGGGACAAAAAGTTTATTTTTGCCGTCGGAGAACATTTTCCGATTGGAATAGCCGGTTTGGCGGCGGGAAAAATAGCTGACGAATTCAACAAGCCGGTTGCCATTTTAAATAAAGGCAAAGCCGAAAGTATCGGGTCATTTCGAAGCATTCCTCAAGTGAATATCATCGAGATAATTGAAAAATGCTCTGATTTTTTGGTAAAATTCGGAGGACACAGACAAGCCGCAGGAATAACGATAAAAAACGATAACCTGAATGACTTTTTTGAAAAATTTTCCGAAATTATCGAAGACGAATTAAAAGACAAGGACATTTCTCCGGTAATAAAAATTGACGCTGAACTTTTGCCTAAAGATTTGGATTTTGAACTGGCCGAGAGCCTTCGAAAATTCGAGCCGTTTGGAGAGGGAAATGAAGAACCGTTGTTTTTGATGAAAAATTTGGAAGTTAGCGAGCTAAGAACAGTCGGAAGCGGAGAAAAACATTTGAAGTTATCTTTAAAAGCCACCGATGGAACGCCAAAAATTTTTGAAGCTATCGGATTCAATTTTATTAACGGATTCAGCCATTTAAGAATAGGCGATAAAGTCGATACAGTTTTCACAATTTCCGAAGATAACTGGAACGGAAATAAAAAAATCCAGTTGAAATTAATAGACATGAAATTACTATGATTTGAGCATTTGGTTATGGCAAGCCATTTTCGGAGGCGCGATTCTAATCCGCCAGCTGGCGGAGTCCGGCATTGCGCCGGAGTAATGGCCTTAACAGAAGCAAATGCTTAACTCATAAGTACTAAGCAAATTAGATCATGCGCATTGCATTGGTTCACGATTATTTAGTCCAGTATGGAGGTGCGGAAAGGGTATTGGAATGCTTTTCCGAGCTTTTTCCTTATGCTCCGATTTATACTTTGGTTTACGATAAGGATGCGATGCATGGAGCCTTTGAAGAAAAAGATATCCGGACCTCCTATCTTCAAAAAATTCCTTTTGCCAAAAAACAGCATCGCCTTTTTCCAATTTTGATGCCGAGCGCCATAGAACAATTTGATTTTTCCCAATATGATGTTGTTCTTTCTGATTCCTCCAGTTTTGCCAAGGGAATTGTCACCGGACCGAAAACGCTTCACATTTGCTACATGCATACGCCGATGCGCTATGCCTGGGATGATTGCCAAAAATATACCGACGACTTCGGGTTCCCGAAACTAATTAAAAAATTTGTTCCTTTTGCCATGAACTATATCCGCCTATGGGACAAGGTAAGTTCTGACCGCGTTGACAAATTCATTGCCAATTCCAATTTCGTTTCTAAGAGAATTAAAAAATATTACGGAAAAGATTCGGAAGTAATAAATCCGCCTGTTTCAATTAATAATTTCTTCATCAGCGAAAATCAAAAAGATTACTTCTTGATGGTAGGACGGCTTATCGCCTACAAAAGGCACGACATCGCCATTCAGGCTTTCAACAGGCTTGGATTATCGCTTAAAATAATCGGGAGAGGTCCGGAAATAAAACGGCTTAAAAAAATGGCCGGACCGAGCATTGAATTTCTAGGAAGAGTTTCGGATGAAGAGCTTCCAAGATATTATTCCGAGTGCCAAGCCTTTGTTTTTCCCCAGGAAGAGGACTTTGGAATTGTAGCTATTGAAGCTTTCGCTTCCGGACGCCCCATAATCGCCTTTAGGGGCGGAGACATCACGGAGCATATGGAAGAGGGGAAAATGGGAGTATTTTTCGAAAAACAGAATCCCGAAGAAATAGTCAGAGCCGTTCGCAAGTTTAAAACGATAAATTTTGATAAAAACTATATCAAAGCAAACTCTTTGCGATTTGACAAAGAAATATTTAAAGGTAGAATAAAGGAGTATGTCAGCAGAGAATTAGAAAATTTTAAATTCTAAGCTCTAAATATTTAATTCATTTGTTAATTTGGCATTGATTTAAAATTCAAAATTAAAAATTTATAATTTCCAATATATGGATTTGAAACAATATCTAAAAATATTCCTAAAAAACCGGATTTGGTTTTTAATTACCATCCTTTGCGTAATAGTCATAGGAGCGGTTTATGGAAAATATAAAGAATCAAGGCCGGTTAGCTATCAGATTTCGCTTCTCTTGAACGTGACAAGATCGGGCACACAAACAACCGACGCTTATCGCTTTGATGATTTTTACCGCCTTCAGGCTGACGAAAAATTCGCTGACACAGTCGTAAAATGGCTGGTAAATCCGAGGATAGTAACCGATATTTTTAACGAAAATGGAATGATCTCCGGAGGAATAGACTTAAAGAAACTGTCAAAATTTTTTAAGCCGAAGAGGCTGTCTTCCCAGACTATTGAAGTGAATTTTACCTCTAACAGCGCTAGGGAAGCGCAGGATCTTTCAGAGTCGACAGTGAAAGCGCTAAATTCAGAAATAAAAAGCTTGAATCAATATCAAAAGGAAGACAATTGGTTTAAGATTGTCGGGGATGAGCCGGTAATCAAGGAATATAAAGTGGATTGGAAAAATGTTTTCCTGGTTTCTCTGATTTTAGGAGTATTTTTGGGTATTTGGACGGTGCTAATAAGGCATTACTTGACTAGACAATAGGAAACCTGCTATAAGAAGGTATGAAAATCGGGGTTGATATCAGGTGCCTGCAGGAGGGAAGAAAAACGGGAGTGGAAGAATACACCCTGAATCTTTTAAATAATGTTTTTGAGTTAGACAAGAAGAACAAATACGTTCTTTTTTTAAATTCTTTCAGAAAATCAGGGATAGGGCTTGAATGGGCAAGGAAATATCCCGATGTCAAAATAAAAAGTTTCCATTATCCGAACAAACTTCTGAATCTTTGCCTTTGGTATCTGAACTGGCCGAAGCTGGACAAGCTTATTGGAGGAGTGGATGTCTTTTTCATGCCGAATCTGAATTTTTGTTTCTTGTCCCGAAAGGCAAAACTAGTATTAACCGTTCATGATCTTTCTTCTGAGTTTTTTCCGGAAAATTTTTCCTGGAAAAGAAAGCTCTGGCACTTTCTTATTAATCCTAAAAAACTCTGCCAAAGAGCAAAAAAAATAATTACTGTTTCAGATTCGACCAAGAATGACGTCGCTAACTTCTACAAAATAAGCCCGGAAAAAATAGAAACTATCCGCAGTTCCGTTTCAGACGAATTCGGAGTAATCAGCAGGAATGAAACGAAAATGATCGAGGTCAAGAAAAAACACAATCTGCCTTATTATTTCATTTTGTATTTTGGAACAATGGAACCGAGAAAAAATATTGTTGGAATAATCAGAGCCTACAATCAGTTTCGCTCTCTCAAGAATCAGGAACTGGATAAATACAAGCTGGTGATTGCCGGAGCCAAAGGCTGGAAAGAAAACGGGATATTAAAAGAAATTAAGAAATCTCCTTTCAAAAATGATATTTTTAATATCGGCTTTATAGATCCCGGCGAAAAACCGCATCTTTATAATCTGGCGTCACTCTTTGTTTATCCGTCTTTTTTTGAAGGATTCGGCTTTCCTCCGCTGGAAGCGATGAAGTGCGGAGTTCCGGTGATTTCTTCCAACAATTCTTCTCTTCCGGAAATAATCGGTAATGCCGGAATTTTAATCGATCCGGAACGGCCGGATGAAATTTGGAAGGCCATGCGGGAAATCCTGCTGAACAAAGATTTTAAAAACAAATTAAAGGAAAAGGGGCTTAAAAAAGCCGGCAGTTTTGACTGGAAAACCTCCGCCAAAAAGTTTTTAGAGGTGATTGACAAAATAAGAAAATAATAATAAATAACCCGACAAAATAACTAAGGAGGTGGGGCTTGAAAGAAGAACAGCTAGAAGAAAAGGAATGCCCAGAATGCTATGAAATGGGAAAGCCGGTCATAGTCGGAGAGCATCGCAGGATGGCATGCGCGTTTTGCGGGCTGTTAATAAAGGAGGCTCTCATTATCACAATCATAGATGAGTCTGCATTGTTGGAGTTCCCTGAAAAATTCAGGAAACTATTTGCAGGATTAAAATTTATTGCCGAGCCAGAAGAAGAGGAGGATCAGCAACAACTTCTGGTATACAAAGATCTCGTGATAGAATCATTGGAAAATGTTTCTGTGATAGCTGCTCTCTGGTTTTCAGTTAGCTTCAAAACAGAAGAGTATGTACCCTTTCCTAAAAGTTCTGTAGGAATCCCTGAGCATATCATCATCCGAGATCCAGAAACTCATCTAGAAGTGCCCGGTCTTAACTAAGCTAATCCACCGCCAAAGTGAATTTAGGTTTTATGGTAGCGCAGAAATTCACTGAGGCGGTTTTTTTATTTCCCAAAATGCAATATACTATATACAAGATACTAAATACTAGATGCCAAAATGCGTATTGGAATTGACGCCCGGTTTTATGGGCCACTGGGCAAAGGATTAGGAAGATACACCCAAAAATTAATAGAAAATTTGGAAAAGATTTCCGCTTCGGACAATCAGTATTTTGTTTTTCTCCGCCAGGAAAATTTTGATGAATACCGGCCTAAAAACAAAATTTTTCAGAAGGTTTTAGCCGATTATCGCTGGTATAGCTTTTCCGAGCAGCTAAATGTGCCGAGGATTCTCAATAAATACAATCTGGATTTAGTTCACTTTCCCCACTTTAATGTTCCGCTTCTTTACCGAAAAAAATTCATCATAACCATTCACGACCTCATTCTTTTGCATTTTCCCACCACAAAAAACACTACGCTTAATCCAATTTTTTATTGGCTTAAATTTTTGGCGTATAAAATCGTTATCAAATCAGCCATCAGGCGTTCAAAAAAAATAATCGCGGTTTCCAATTTCACCAAAAACGATATTTTAAAGCATTACGCTGTTCCTCCAGAAAAAATAACTATAACCTACGAAGCGGCTGATGCCAATGGGAAAAACAGTGTTTTATCTCAGGATAAAATTTTAGAAAAATATGGTATAATGAAACCGTATATAATGTATGTCGGAAACGCTTATCCCCATAAAAATCTGGAAGCGTTGGTTTTGGCGTATCGAGAAATAAAAAATAAAAATCTGCAATTGGTTTTAATCGGGAAAGAAGATTATTTTTACTCAAGATTAAAAAGGTTAGCAGAAAAAGAAAGGATAGGCAATGTTGTTTTTGCCGGATTTGTTCCCGATGAAGAACTGGATTTTATTTACAAAAATTCGCTATTTTATATTTTCCCATCGCTCTATGAAGGATTCGGGCTTCCGCCTCTTGAAGCAATGGCAAAGGGAATTCCGGTAGCCGCTTCGGACATTCTCTGCCTGAAAGAAATTTTAGGAGAAAACGCTTTCTATTTCGATGCCAGCAGAAAGGAAAATATTTTCAAGGCCATAACTGAATTTTCAGAAAATAAAGAACTGAGAGAGAAATTGGCAAGAAGGGGATTTGAGCTGGTGAAAAAATACAGCTGGGAAAGAATGGCCAGAGAAACGCTGGAAGAATATAAAAAATAAGCAAATTATGCCAAGGAATAATATTATTCCGCAGATGTTCGACATTCGTCCGGTTGATGAGACCGGCAGTTTGGATTGGGAAAAAATTAAAAAAGTAGAAAGGGAGCTGAAAATAGAAGTGGAAAAAATAAGAAATGAAATGGCGAGGAAGAATATGACGGGAACAGAAAATTTTGAATATTCAGAAAAAAAACCCTTTGAATATTTTTCAAAAATAAACTATCGCTATCAACCCTTTGAGACGAATATTTATAGGCTGGGGGAAAAATATGCCGGCGAAAGCGACCCCGTTTTTCACAAATGCTCTTTCATCCCAAGAACCAAAAAGCCTCGTGATACGCCGGAATCAAAAGAAGTTCTCGAATTTCTTAAAGATGAAAATGAATTTTTAAAAAAACCCAGGCCGGCCAAAACAAAAAAAATCAGAGAGAAAAAACGAAAGCCGAAGGGGGATTTTGTTTTTTCCGATCTTTTCTTCCCAGCTAAATTTTCTTTTAATTTCAACCCTCAAAAAACCGCTTTTCAGTTTGCCGCTATTTCTCTTTTTGTCGCTTTAGTAATCGGCATATCCGCTTTTGGAGCTAAGGGACTTTGGATCAAAGAAAAAGTTATGGGTGTCAGCCAAAATGGATACTCAGACTTAAATTCAGCTATCGGAAGCATAAAAAACCAGAATTTTGAAACCTCAAGCGCAGAATTTGAAAAATCCTATGAAAATTTTTCCCAAGCCTCAAAAGATTTGGATGAAATGGGAAAGGTTTTTATTGAAATATCAAGATTTCTTCCTTTTTCTTCAAAACTTTCCTCCGGAAAAAATTTAGTTGAGGCCGGAAAACACGTTGCGATTGCCGGAAAGGCGATTAATGAGATAATGAAAATCCTAAATTCAGTTGATAATCCCTTAGGGAATAATGGAAATGAAAGCATTTCTCTTTTGGAAATATTCCGATCGACGCAACAGGAAACAAAAACAGTAAACGAGGAGCTTCAGCAGGTTCAAAAAAATTTGGATAAAATAAACGCCGATGATCTTCCCGATGACAAAAAACAGCAATTCATTTCCCTTAAGGAAAAACTTCCTTTGATTAACGGGATTGCCGGCGATTTTCTGGATAACAGCGGAATATTTGTCGATCTTTTAGGAGGAAACGGGCCCCGAAAATATCTTTTCCTTTTTCAAAATAACCAGGAAATGCGCGCTACCGGAGGATTTATCGGAAGTTATGGCCTTTTAGATATTTCCAGAGGAAGAATCCGAAATTTTTTTATTGATGGAATTTTTAATCCTGACGGGCAGCTTCAGGAAAAAATTGTTCCTCCGAAGCCAATTCAGAAAATCAGCGCTGCCTGGAGCTTACATGACAGCAATTGGTTCCCGAATTTTCCGTCTTCAGCCAGAGAGGCGATTAATTTTTTTGAAAAGACCGGCGGACTGACAGTTGACGGAGTAATTGCCCTTACTCCGACGACAATGCAAAAACTGCTGGAAATAACCGGACCGATTGAAATGAAGGATTACGGCATTACAATAGATAGCCAGAATTTTATTGAGAAAACCCAGCAGGAAATTGAAACGGATTATGACAAGGAGAGAAACGAGCCAAAAAAGATTTTATCCGATTTGGCGCCTGTTATTCTTGATAAAATTTTTAACGCCCGAGACACAAAAAGCATTTCCGGAACCTTTATGGCTCTCTCTTCGGGACTTTCTGAAAAACACATCCTCCTTTTCTCTCAAAATGAAGATTTGCAAAAAATAATTTCAGAAAAAGGCTGGTCGGGAGAAGTGCTTAATACCCAAAAAGATTATTTTAGCATTATAAATAGCAACATTAATGGCTATAAAACAGATGGCATTATCAATGAATCCATAATCCATAAGGCAGAGATCCGGGAAGATGGATCGATTATTGACACAATAACGATTACCCGCCATCATAATGGAGGCAATTCTGAGTATGAATGGTGGAATAAGGTGAATGCGGATTATCTTAGAGTTTATGTTCCCCTTGGATCAAAACTTCTTGAAGCCGATGGACAAACGAGAGAAACGAATAATCCACCGTTAGATTACGATGCGCTTGGGTTTAAGAGGGATCCGCTAGTGGAGCAGGAAGAAAGCAATGTCCTAATTGATGAAATTTCCGGAACAAAAATATACGAGGACTCCGGAAAAACTGTTTTTGCCAACTGGACATACGTTAGTCCGCAGGAAACAATGACTCTCACATACAAATACCTGCTTCCGTTTAAACTAAGCGTGAATGCAGAAAAAAATCCCGTGAATTCCTATTCCCTGCTTGCGCAAAAACAATCCGGAAGTATCGGAAGTAATTTCACGTCAAGTGTAGAATTTCCCAAAAATTATAATATCGCCTGGAACTATCCGGAAAATTTAAACAAGAAAAACGGCGAAACTGCCCTGGAAACAAAACTGGATGTTGATAGGTTCGTTGGCTTGGTTTTAGTCAAAGAAGGAATATTAAATGATTAAGAAATTAGCTAACAGTAAAATACTTAATGGAAAACCGATGGAATCCATCACAGCGGCAGCTTTTATCATTGCCGTTTCCGGTTTCGCTAGCCGTTTTCTCGGCCTTTTTAGGGATAGGATTCTGGCTTCTCAGTTTGGAGCCGGAGACACGCTCGACGCTTATTATGCTGCTTTCAGAATTCCCGACCTGCTTTACAATTTGCTCATTCTCGGAGCTTTGAGCGCTGCTTTTATTCCGGTTTTCACGGGGCTCATATCCAACGAAAAAAACGATGAAGCCTGGGAACTTACTTCCGGAATTTTGAATCTGAATGTTCTTGTCCTCATTATTTTGGCTGCTATTTTTGCAATCTTCGCTCCGTTTTTCATGCATTTGATTACTCCGGGATTTTCAGGAGAAAAAATGGAATTAGCCATAAACCTTACCCGAATAATGTTCCTGAGTCCCGTTTTTCTTGGAATAAGCGCGATTTTCGGGGGAGTCCTGGTGTCTTTTAAAAAGTTTCTGATTTATTCTATTGCTCCGATTATGTACAACGTTGGAATAATTATTGGAGCTTTGTTTTTTGTAAAATTCATGGGTCCTAAAGGATTAGCTTTGGGCGTAGTTTTGGGAGCTTTTCTCCATATGTTAATTCAATACCCGGCTGTAAAATTTTCCGGATTTAAATTCAAGCTAATTTTCATAAAAGTTTTCAAAAATGAACATATGAGAAAAGTGATACGGCTCATGATTCCCCGAACAATGGGAATAGCTGTGAATCAAATAAACTTCTTGGTAATAACCATTTTCGCTTCCACTCTAGCTTCCGGAAGTTTGGCAATTTTTAATTTTGCCAACAATATCCAAAGTTTTCCTCTGGGACTTTTCGGAGTTTCTTTTGCAGTGGCTGCTTTTCCTTCGCTTTCCGCCTACGCTTCAAGGGGAATGAACGAAAAATTCGTGGAAAACTTTTCCAAAACTTTCAGGAAAATAATATTTTTCATTATTCCTCTCAGCGTTTTCATTCTGCTTCTTCGCGCCCAGCTTGTCCGCGTGATTCTGGGATCAGGACAATTCAATTGGGAAGATACGGTCCTCACTTTTGAAACGCTTGGATTTTTAACCGTGAGCCTATTCGCCCAATGCTTGGTTCCGCTTCTCACCCGGTCATTCTATGCCATTCATAACACCAAAACTCCTTTTTACATCGCCCTGGCTACCGAAGCAATTAATATCATTTTGGTTATCTTGCTAATCGGAAAATTTCAAGTTTCAGGATTGGCTATCGCTTTTTCCACCGCCAGCATTGTAAACATGGCTCTGCTCTTCGCCATTTTGCGCAAAAAAATCGGATATCTGGATGAAAAAAATATTCTAAATTCCGCTTTTAAAGTTATTTTAGCGGCAACTATCGCCGGAATGATTACCCAGATTCTAAAATATGCCATAGATCGAGTTGCTAATATCGACACATTTTTGGGAATATTCGCACAGTTAATAATTTCCGGAGGAGCGGGCATCGCTGTCTTCTTACTGATGAGCTGGGTTTTCAAGATTGAAGAATTCTTCCATTTCAAAAATTCAATTTCCAGAAAACTTTTCGGAGCCAGAGAATCAATCAATGAAATTACCGAAGAAACAGACGGGATGTAAATTCTTGCTTTTTACTAGATATTTGCTATCATCAAAATACCAAGGAGGACCAAGTTTTTGCTTGGTTTTTTAGTCCTTTAAAAATCTGGACAATGAGAATTTATTCTCTGAAATATACATTTGATAGTTCACGAAGTTAAAAACATACTTTAACAAAAAGGGAGGGAAGTGCTATGAAAGACAATGTGTTAGCTGAAGGAAAGACCAAAATTATTTGGTCAGTGAAAGGTAGATCGAGATTGGTAATTGTCGAAAGCAAAAACGACATAACCAAGAATGATGACCCCAGCCAGACCAAGGTGATGGTCGGAAAAGCTGAACTGGCAACGTCTACGACCTGCGCGGTGTTTCAGTTGCTAAAGGACGCAGGAATTCCTGTGGCTTTTGAAAAACGGTTGGGTCCGACAGAATTTCTGGCTCCCAAAGTGGAAATGATACCGCTAGAAATTATCTGGAGGCGCTATGCAGTTGGAAGTTTTCTGAAGCGTCATCCCGATCTGGAAATTTTCAAGGGAGGTCCGCCTCGCCGATTCCACCGGGCAAAATTTGAGTTGTTTCTTAAGACCACCAGCGGTGTGATCAAAAGCAAACATGGAGAACAGTGTGGAAAACTTCCCGATGACCTTGAAACCAAACGTCCTATAGACGATCCGTTCATTTCTAATCCTAATAATAGAGTATGGAATCTCAAACATCCCAAACGCCCGGAATGGGATAAAAATTCAAATCTCGGCCGTGATATACCTCAATATGACATCTTGCCAGAAAACATAACAGTGGAAAAGATCGAGATGTTGCTACGTCAAGTTGGCTTAGTGCTGGAAGGCGCCTGGGCCCAACTGGGATGTCGCTTCATTGACATCAAAATCGAAATGGGCATTACGCCAGACGGACAACTGGTAGTGTCCGATGTTATCGATGCCGACAGCTGGCGCCTTAGAGACGCCAACTGGAATGAGTTGTCCAAACAGCTTTTCCGCGACAAAGTAGACATGGATAAAATCGCGAATACGTACGCTTTGGTAGCCCGACTGGTCGAGCAGTTCCGGATTCCTAAGCAGGCCATTGTTATCTGGCGCGGATCCAAGGATGATCCGTTGCCGGAAGTGCCATCCGTGGCAGGCGTCAACATAGAAGACGTGATATTATCAGGACATAAGTCGCCACAACGTTGCCTCATTCATCTGGAAAAGATTCTCACCGTATTTCCCGAGGGCGGCGTGATTCTGGTCTACGTCGGAATGTCCGATGGACTGGGTCCGGTTTTATCAGCCAGGACTAACTGGCCCGTGATTGGGGTACCGACAAAAGCTGATGAGTTTCAAGACGATGTATGGAGCAGCCTCCGTATGCCTAGCCAAGTACCAATGGGCACTATTCTGTCTTCCAAAAACGCCGTGCTCATGGCTCTTGATATCCTGGCTCAGAAAAACCCAGCAGCCTACGCATACAGACAACTGGCCATCGAAGAGCTGGACGATTAGGCACAAATCATCGCCGCGAGGATAATTCACTGAACAGAGTGAACCCCCGCGGCGTATTTTTTTTACAGAAATTTATATTTTAAATCTATCTGTATCATTCCCGCACATCCATTCATTGATGAATGGATGTGCGGATGCATGGATTGATTTGAAAAAAAATTAAATTATACGCCTATTGAAAAAAGGCTTTTTTTAATATAGAATGAGAAACATATGCCCAGTAGTGAAATTTCGAAAATAATAATATACTATAAATATAGGGTAAAACAATGGGGGCTTGTTGCCATTATAAAAATCAGCTTGAATTCAAATTGAGCTAGTGCTCATTCGAAATTCTACTACTGGGTATGGCTCAAAACAGTATCCGAAATTTTGTAATAATCGCTCATATTGACCATGGGAAGTCGACTTTGTCCGACCGGATTTTGGAATTTACCAATACAATTGAAAAAAGAAAAATGAAAGATCAGGTTTTGGATCAGATGGATCTGGAGAGAGAAAGAGGAATAACCATAAAATTACAGCCAGTAAGGATAAAGTACAAAGAATATATTCTGAATCTGATTGATACTCCAGGACATATTGATTTCAATTACGAAGTTTCGCGGTCTTTGGCAGCTGTTGAGGGAGCAGTGCTTTTAGTTGATGCTACTAAAGGCGTGCAAGCCCAGACATTATCAAATCTATATTTAGCAATTGAACAGGGGCTAGAAATAATTCCGGTGGTGAATAAAATTGATCTTGCTAATGCTGATGTTCCCAAAACCAAAAAAGAAATCGTCCACATTCTCGGATGCAAAGAAGAGGAAATTCTGCTGGCTTCCGGAAAAACCGGAGAAGGAGTGGAAAAAATACTGGAAGCCATCATTGAAAAAATTCCCGCGCCGCAAGGCGATGCGGAAAAACCGCTTCAAGCGCTTATTTTCGATTCCAAATATGATTCCTACAAAGGAGTCCTGGCGTATGTCAGAATTATGAACGGAACAGTAAAAAAAGAGGATGAATTATTTATGACGGAAAATAAAAATGAGAGTACGGTAATTGAAGTTGGATATTTCAAACCGGAGCTTAACGCTTCAGAAACTCTGAAAGCCGGGGAAATCGGATATATTGCCACTGGCTTCAAGAGCGTCGTTAACTGCAGAGTAGGAGACACAATAACTTTGGTTAAAACGAAAAATGATGTGCGGAGTTTGCCCGGATACAAGGAAGTCCGGCCGATGGTCTATGCCAGCTTTTATCCGATCGAAGGCGACGATTATAATTTTATGCGCGACGCTTTGGACAAGCTTAAACTCAACGACGCCGCTTTCGCTTTCGAACCGGAAAGCAACAAGGCTTTAGGCAGGGGATTTCGCTGCGGATTTTTAGGATTGTTGCATCTGGAAATTATCCACGAAAGGTTAAAAAGAGAATTTAATATTTTTCCGACCATCACTACTCCCAGTGTCGTATATGAAGTGCGACTTAAGAATACTAATGAGATAGAAAATATTTATTCGGCTTCCGATATGCCGGATCCTTCTGTAATTGAAGAGATTTCCGAACCGTTTGTAAAATTGGATGTTATTACTCCCTCAATATATCTCGGGCAAGTGATGGAGCTCATGATAACTGTCCGGTCAATTTATAAGAATACGGAATATATTGACGAGGAAAGAGTATTATTATCGTTCGAAGCGCCGCTCATGGATGTCATTATAAATTTTCACGATAATCTGAAAAGTGCCACCTCCGGATTCGCTTCAATGAGTTATGAGTTGATTGGATATCGTCCGCATGATTTAATCCGCTTGGATATTCTGGTTGCCGGAGAAAAAGTAGAAGCTTTTTCAAGAATTGTTCCCAGAGAGAAAGCTTTCAGCGAAGGAAAAGCGACCGTGGAAAAACTCAAAGATTCCATTCCGCGCCAAAATTTTTCCGTAGCGCTTCAAGCGGCTGTCGGAGCCAAAATAATTGCCAGAGAAACTATCAAAGCTTTCCGAAAAGACGTTATTGCCAAATTATACGGCGGGGATGTTTCCCGCAAGAAAAAGCTTCTGGAAAAGCAGAAAAAGGGGAAGAAAAAGATGAGAAACATCGGAAAAGTAAACATTCCGTCCGAAGCTTTTTTGGCAGTTTTGAAGAAATAGCCCTATTCTGCTATAATATCTTTATGCATACAAACAAAAGAAAAAGGAGGATGAGGATCATTTGGACAATTATTACTATCCTGGGAGTAGTTTCAATGGTGGCTTTTTCTCTGGCTCCGCTTATTAGAAATTATTAAAAATTAAAATGAAAAAAAGGTCCTTTTTTTCAATATTATTAACAATTATTGGGCTTCTTGTTGCCGGATGGATTTCTTATTATGCTCTGAAGGAAAACAAAAGAAGCCGTCAAATTGAAAGTGAAATAGAAATTCTCCGCCAGGAAGCAGAAAAACTCCGCCAAAATAACCAGGATATGAGCGAAAAAATAGGATATTTCGACACCCAGGAATTTCAGGAAAAAACTGCCAAAGAAAAACTCAATCTCCAAAAAGAAGATGAGAACGTTGCCATTATAAAGCCCAGTCCCGTGCTTCAAAATACGGATAATAGTGAGGAAGCCTTTCGCCAAAAAGAAATTTCTGCTCCGGAAGCGCCCAATTATCAAAAATGGTGGGATTATTTTTTTAAGTACTAATATGGAAAATAAGCCAAAGAAGACTGCTGACAAAAAAAGAGAGGTAGGGTTATCCATTATCGCTTACTCTGCTTTGATAATCGTAGCGGTTATCTTTATTATAATCGGCATTCTTATTTATGGATTTGGATTTAGCAATAATGCTATCAAAAAAATTGAAAAAATAGTTCCTTTTCCGGCTGTTTCTATAAATAACTTTCATTTCATATCCATAAGGAGCTTGGATGACAACCTTAATTCCGTCAGAAAATTTTATGAAAATCAAGATTTTTCCAAAGTGGGTCTCCGGGTTGATTTTTCCACGGAAAGCGGGCGGAAAAGATTAAAAATAAAAGAGAAGGAAATTTTCAGCAGAATGATAGAGGATAAGGCTATTGAAATTATTGCCAGGAAAAAAGGCATCAAGATTTCCAATGAAACGGTCGACCAGAATTTATCAAGAAAAGTAGAAGATTATGGCGGAGAAAATTTGACAAAAAATCTTCAAAGCCTCTATGGATGGACGATTCAGGATTTCAAGGATAAAGTAGTAAAACCTGACATTTATAAGCAAGAGTTGGAAAAACTCTTTAACAGTGAGAACTCTTCGACTCAGGAAGCAAAAGACCAAATTGAAAAAGCTAAAGCAGAATTGGACAAGAAGAAGGATTTTGAAGAAGTGGCTAAGGCATATTCCAAGGGATCCACTGCTAATGAGGGTGGGGAATTAGGATGGTTCAAGAAAGATCAGCTGATTCCAGACATTTCCGAGAAAATCTTTTCTATGGAAAAAGGCAAAAGAAGCGATGTTTTGGAGAGTTCGCTGGGATTTCATATTGTGGAAGTTGAAGATAGAAAAACGGAAAGCGGAGATGATTTGGTGCGAATCAGGCAAATTTTTTCACCCAAGAAGCTGTTTTCAGAATTTCTGGCGGAGGAAATGAAAAAAATGAAAATTCTTGTATTGCTTAAGGACTATTCATGGAACAAGGAAAATGCAACTCTGGAATTCAAGAGCGAAGATATGAAAAATTTCGAAAAAGATTTGATTGAAAATTCCCAAGGAGACGCATCGGTGCTGTTTTAATAATTAATAATAGTGCTAATTTATGCCTAAAGCTATAGTAAATGAGGAACTTTGCATCGGTTGCGGAACCTGCGAGGCTCTTTGTCCAAAAGTGTTTAAAGTGGAAAATGGAAAATCAAAGGTGATATCCAAAGATTGCGCAGACTGCAATTGTGAAGAAACCGCTGGAAGCTGTCCGGTAAAAGCCATTTCGATTGAATAAAAAGCTAGATGGACTTACGCGGAAAATTATTTAAAAATTACAAAATTATTAATACACTACGCTTTACAAATATACGAATTACGATTAGTATATTCGTAATAATTCGTAGTTCGTAAACACAAAGTGTTTTTTCACCTAAAATCACTCATTTACGCGATTTTATTTCTTGTGATATTGCAGATTAGTTTTTTAAATGAAAACTTAATTTGGCAAACGGGAATTTTTCTACTGTTTTTTTCCATTTGGTCCGCTAGAAAGATCGGCGGGAAATATTCTTTTTCAATCATCCCCGTTATTTTTTCAATTTCTTCCGTTATCCTTCTTTATCTTATTGATTTTCCTGCCGATCAGCAGGCTTTCATAATTATGGCTTCCGCGGTTTTTTATTTTATCCTGCTTGGAATTTTTCGCTTGAAAAGTTATTCAAAAGACCAGACCGCCAGAGGAATCGCTTCTGGAGGACTTTTGGCAACATTTTTCTTTTCCTACACAGGGTTCTACGGGCTATACATTAATTTTTCTATTCCGCTCTGGTTTTTAATGATTGTTTTTCTGGCGATAACTTTCGTTTTAAGCTATCATTATCTTGGCGCCATATCTTCGGACAAAAATAAAGTCTTGAGTTTCTCTGTTATTCTCGGATTTGCTATGGCGGAAATTTCCTGGGTAATAAACTTCTGGCCCTTTGGGTACTTGACAACCGGAGTAATTGCCCTTATTTTCTATTATATGTTTTGGGACATAGCCCAAAGCTATTTTACCCAAAAACTCTCAAAGAAAAAAATTGCCATCAACTTAATATTTTTCAGCTTGCTAATTGGATTGATTATTCTTACCTCAAGATGGCAATTGGCAGTATAATTCAAGATGCTAACAATAAGGTTAGCGAATTAGCATCATATTAATCATTGCTATGAAAAAATTTATTAAAATAATATTGTTGATGGCACTAATGCTTTTATCAGGAATAATCGGCGCTGCTGTTTTTCAGTCTTATGTTCTTCCAAAAGCCAGCGTTTCTCCGATATTTTCCAAGTTTGGATTATTTAAAAAAGCCTTGGAAAACGTGACTATAGTAAACAAAACCGAGCAGGTAACCGTTCAGGAGAATGATTCGGTAAACAAAATAGCTTCGCAGGCCAGCGCCTCTGTCGTGAATATAATTTCAATTTCCGAGAAAGAAAAGTCGCCTTTAAATCCTTTTCAGGGGATCAGGAATGGAACAGGAATTATTGTAGCCTCAGACGGGTTCATCGCAACCTACCGAACTGCTCTTATCGAAACTGGTGCCACATACAAAGTTCTGCTTTTCAACGGATCTTCTTTTGACGCAAAACTAACCGGAATAGACGAATTTACCAATCTTGCTTTTCTCAAAATAGATACTTCTAATCTCTCGTCTGTTCCTTTTGCCAATTCGGAGGATTTTTTTCCGGGAAAAAGATTAATTGCCATTGGAAATTCTTTTAAAGAATACCAAAACCGATATTCCTCCGGATTGCTTAGCAACATCAACAAGACTTTTAATATTGGAGGGAAAACCCTTTCCCAATCTGAAAAACTGGAAGGAATATTTGAAACCGACTTTCTTGATCAAAAAGAATATGTCGGGGGACCGGTAATTAATTATAATGGAGAGCTGGTCGGCATTATCGGCTCGCTCACAATCGATAATCAGGAAAAATTCTTTCAAATTCCTTCTAATATCGTGAAGAGTTCCATGGAATCGGCAATCCGAAACGAACTTCAGAAAAGACCCTATCTTGGAATTTATTATCTGCCCATCAGCAAAGCGTATGCGATTGCCAACAGTTTAAGCCGCGAAAAAGGAGCGCTAATTTATTCTCCTTCCGGAAAACAAGGACTGGCGATTATTTCCGGATCGCCAGCCGAAAAAGCGGGACTTAAAATAAACGACATTGTAATTTCTGTTGACAATAATGAAATTAATCTTGACAATCCATTGTCCGATCTTTTGAGCCAATATAAAAAAGGTGATGCGGTTGAATTCGGAGTTTTGCGGGAAGGGCAGGAAATGAAAATAAAAGTAAATTTGTAATAAAATATTATTGTCTTTATATTTTAAAACCCCGATATGATCGGGGTTTTTTCAAGCGATTAAATTTCTTCTTTTTGTTCTTTGGGACGGATAAATTTTATGTATCCTAAAACAAGGGCGATAATCAGCCCGACGGTTACAATCAGAAACCTGAATCTTGAATCCTCGCTCATAAGACCCCTGATTATGCTATAGGCAGTGGTGAAAACTCCTCCTAAAAGAATTCCATCCGCCATCATCTTGATTTTGGAGAAAAGCGCTAAACTGGCGATCATGATAACAATGGCAAAAGCCAGCGACATCATAGAAACGTTCCGACTATAAGGCCTTGAATCCTGTTGGAAGTTCCTCTGATCCTCGTTGAATTCTTCCCTTGTGGCTTTAGTTTGGGCATCTTCCTCGCATCCTGGTTTTACGGAATCTAGTTCAATCGGGTAATCGGGAGCTTTGGGTCCTGGATAAAAAGCATCGATGCCCAGTCCCACAAAAAGGGCGATAAGCAATCCCAAAAATAAAGTGTAAAGTAATTTTAATATCATAATTTTCTATTAATTATTATTCTGATGCAATTATAGCACAAAAATTTTTCTAAAAAAATGCCAGTTGCCCAGCCTTTGACATTTTTTATATTATATGCTAATATTGCGGGTTGGAAAAAAATAATGATTTAGCTGCTTTAAAAGGCCGAAAAAAATGAAAAAATATGATGATTATATATTGAATTATGAGTCTTTGGGGTTTTTTAGACGAACCCTGGAAATACAGGATTTTACCCAGGAAAATCTTCTTTTTGATTTTTCCAAAAGATTTGTGGATATATTCTTCTCCCTTTTTGCCCTTGCTGTTTTTTCGCCTGTTAGTGCTATAATTTATTTAGTTATAAAAATAACTTCTCCCGGTCCGGTTTTTTTCAGCCAGAGAAGGGCAGGGAAAGACGGGAGCGTTTTTTTCATCTACAAATTCCGCTCTATGAAAATTGAAACTGATCCGTATGAATATTCTCCGGAAATAAAGCAGAACAACAATATAACGACTTTCGGAAAATTCTTACGCGCGTCATGCCTAGACGAAATTCCCCAATTTTTTAATGTTCTTACTGGAGACATGAGCATTGTCGGGCCAAGGCCAGAAATGGAATTTATTGCTGAAAAATACAGTCTTCTTGAAAAACGAAGACTCTCCGTAAAGCCGGGAATAACCGGAATTTGGCAGCTTAAAGCCAGCCGCAAACAACTCATTCATGAAAATTTGCAATATGACCTTGAATACATTGAAAATATTTCGCTGGGATTAGACCTAAAAATAATGCTTCTTACTGTTTGGTTTATAATCAAAAAGATCATTAAATATGAAAAAGGCAGTCTTACTTATAGTTCAAAACCTTCCCGTTCCTCAAGATAGGAGAGTTTGGATGGAAGCCAAAACCCTGAAAGAAAACGGCTTTGAAGTTTCTGCTATCTCTCCAAGAAATCCCAACCAAGAAAAATTCGAAAGCATTGAAGGAATTTTTGTTTGGAGATATTTGAAACCTCCCGAAGCCAAAGGATATTTAAGCTATCTCTGGGAATATTCCTATTCTTTCCTGAATACCCTGTTTCTTGCTTTTAAAATATATTTTAAGCGGGGATTTTCGGTTATCCACATTGCCAATCCTCCGGACTTTTTTTTTGTTATCGCTTTATTTTTCAAGCTGTTTGGCGTAAAATTAGTTTACGACCAGCACGATTTGGCTCCGGAAATGTTTCTTTGCCGTTTTGGAAAAGAAAAAAATCATATTCTGTATAAAATCCTGCTTCTTCTTGAGCGAATGAGTTATGGATTTTGCGACCTGCACATCACTACTTGCGAATCAGGACAGGAAAAAATATTATCCAGAGTAAAAAATAGAAATAATAATTTCATTGTCCGTTCCGCTCCTGATCCTTTGCAAACCGAGGAATATCCTGAAAATAAAGAATCCGCGGAAAAAATTAAAGGGAGATTCAGGCATATTTGCAGCTATCTTGGAGTTATGGGCCCTCAGGACGGAGTTGATAAATTGCTTAAAAGCATCGGATTTATCGTTCATGATTTCAAAAGAAAAGATATCGGATTTGCGATTATGGGGGACGGGGACGACCTGGAGCGCCTTAAAAAAATTTCTTTGGACCTGAAAATAAGCGAACAGGTTATTTTTACTGGATGGGCGGACAATAAAACAATTTCTTTGTATTTTGGAATTTCCGATATCGGCCTGATGCCAGAACCCAAAAATGATTATACGGACAACTCTCTTCACAATAAAGTTCTGGAATATATGCTGGCAGGAATTCCTGTTGTTTCCTATGATCTTAAGGAGGAAAAAAGAAGCGCCGGAGAAGCGGCCATATTTGTGGAAAATAATAATGAAAAAGAATTTGCCAAATCTGTGCTTTATCTCATCGATAATCCGGAAAGAAGAGAACGGATGGGAAAAATAGGAAAAGAAAGGGCGGAAAAATTTTTCAATCAGGATTTGTCAAAAAAATCTCTTTTGAAAGCCTATAGATTTTTAATAGATAAATATTTACATAATTAAACGCGTAAATTTCAATAGTATTAGGAATTATGTGTTTGGCTATGACAATTCGCTTTTCGGAGGCGCGATTCTAATCCGCCAGCTGGCGGAGTCCGGCATTGCGCCGGAGTAAGCGGATTGGAAGAGTCAAACACATGGATTACACATGCATGAAAACATCCTTTGTAATTTGGGCGCGGGAAGTAAAACTTAATGAATTTCTGGCTCGTGAAATTAATGCCCAGACAATAATTTCATACAAAAAAACCTGGAAAGGATTCGACATTCCGGTTTTTTTTCGTTATTTCATTCAGGGATTTGACACTTACAAAAAACTGCGGGCGATGAAACCGGAAATTATTTTTGTTATGAATCCTCCGATTACCGCAGTTTTAACCGTTTATCTTTATTCCAAATTCAATAATTGCCGGTTCATTATTGATACTCACACGGCCGGATTTATTGACCGGAAATGGGTATTTTTTCATTGGCTTCACAGGTTTCTGGCTAAGCGCGCGTTTCTCAATACCGTTCATAATTATAAAAATTTGAAATTTCTTCAAAAATGGAGAATTGAAAACGGATATGTTCTGCAATTTTACAATCCCTCGCGGGAAGAAGTTATAAGCGAAAATTCCAAGCTTTCTTTGGAACTGGAAAATAAAATAAAAGAATTCTTGGGAATTAAAGTTTTTATGGTCAACCGATTTGCCGGAGACGACGCCTGGAAGGAAGTGATTGAAACAGCAAAAATTATGCCGGAAGCACTGTTTCTTCTGACCGGAGATGACAAGAAAATAAAGGAGAAAGAAAAAAATATTTTTCCGGATAATGTTATTTTAACCGGATATTTGAATCACGGAGAATTTATGAAGCTAATGGACAAAAGCGACGTTGTTTTGGCTCTTACCAAGAGGCGCGATACCGTGCTTTGGTCAATCCGGGAAATCATGGCGCTTCGAAAACCGTTCCTGACTTCGGACTCTGAAGTAATTAAGCATTATTTTTCCGAGGTGGCATTATTTACTAATCACCAGCCGGATGATATGAAAGCAAAAATTATCGAAGCTAATGAAAAAGCCGGTGAGATAAAAGAAAGGATTGAAAAATTTTTGGAAAAAGATGCCATCCGCTGGAAAAAAGACATTGAATTTTTAAATGAAGCTATCAGCAAGGCGAATATCAAAACTTAGTTTTGGGGAGTATTGCCATCTTCTGTAGAATCAAAAACCTTTTTAAATAATCCCAGATAGAGAGGAATGACATTGAGCGAAGAATATTTTTCGATATTCTTTTTTTCTTTTTCGAAAAAATACTTGGAATCAAATAACGATATCGACTTATCCCAATTTTCATAATCAACCAGAAATCCGGCATTCGATTCTTCAATGATTTCCTTGGCGGCAAGCACATCTCTGTTAACAATAATAGGAAGTTTTGCTCCTAAGTAATCAGCAATCTTCAAATATAGCATGACAGCTTTAAACTTTTGGGGAGTAGTCAGGCAAATTCCGGCATCGCAAGCGGAAAGATACAAATAGCGGTCAAAGGGAGGAAAAGATGAAATTCCAAAGTCCTTTTTTTCTTCAAGCCCTTTTTCCGAGGCTATCTTTTTTAATTTTTCCAGCATTCCTTTTGATTCATCCCTGGCATAATCTTCCTTTAGGAAAAGTTGAAAAAATATCCGCGGATCTTTTTCTTTCAGGCGTTTTACCAACTCGAACATTCTTTCAAATTCATACCAAATCTCGACTGTTCCAGCATAAACGATCACTCTTTTTCCTTTAAAACCAAGCTCCGTCCGCATTTTTTCCCGATCCCATTCCGGAGGAGGCAAAAGTTTGGCATCATAAAAATTCGGAATAACAACTAGATTGCCGTTATTCAGCCCGTAAGTTTCTTCAATATATTTTCTGAGGTATTCGGTTTCTAAAATAGCAGCCAAACTTTTCAGGATAGCTCTTTTTTCCAAAAAAGCGATGGGGGATGCGAACAAGATATCCTTCATTTTGCGATAATGCTTTCTTTCCGCCACATAAGCTCCGCGAGGACTATAGATAAAATTTATTTTCCAAAAATACCTTGCCCAGAGAAGAGCCGGAGCCATTTTGTAGTTTCTGGCATAAATCAAAATTTTGTCATTCTTATTTTCTCTTATAATCTTTTTCAATACCCTTAGCGATTTGAAAAAAAATTGTAATATTGAAGGAAGAAAAGTATGGCGGGGAATAATAATCTTTTCTGGAAATATGCCGTCTTTTTTTAATTCTTCTTCGGCTTTTTCGCGATATTTTTCCTGGCTGTCAAAACGACCAATGGTTTCTATCACGGAAACCGCATAGCCATTTTTTTTCGACTCAAAAACGACGGGCAAAAGCTGAGCCTGGATTACCCCATTCGTTATTGGCATTTCAGATATAAAAATAATTCTCTTCATTTTTCTCTAATGATTTTAATAATGCTATATTAGCACATTTTACGAAAATCATCCTGCTTGCGTACTTCCAATCAGATAAATATGATATAATTAAAATCAATGATTGACAAGTCCCCAAAACAGGAATAAGGTTTATTGTTTCCACAAAAAATAATTGCTATGAATAATCACGAAAAAAAATCAAATAAAAGGGCCGTTTTTTACGCTTACTTGCTTCTTTTTTCCTCTATACTGATTTTGTACAGCGTTGTTTTTGGACAGGCTGGAGAAAATTCCAGGCTTCTTTTGGGGGTTCTGATTTTTCTTTTGCTCTTATTGTTTTCTTATTTTAGTGTAACTGGAGCTTTTCTGGCTGTAATATTTTCTCTGCCTTTCCTTATTGGAGCTGATTCTTACCAGCTTAATATCGGGCAATTCCTTGATTTTATCGCTCCTAACATCGAATTATATGTAAATCCTTTCTCATTGGCTTGCATCTTTATTGTTTTCTTGGCAATTATTGAAGGCTCAAAGCGTTTTTTCAAAATACCAAAAGTGCCGCTTTTTTTTCTGATATCCTTTGCCATAATAATCAGCTTGATATCGTTCGTCCAATCAAAATATAAGCTAACCGGATTGGTATTTGAACTTTATTTTATTTCCGGATTCATGGCTTATTTTTTAGGCTATTTTCTTCTGGGATCAAAGAAAAATTACCTGAAAACAATTTTGGTGGTTATTGCTTCCTCATTGATTCCGATTGCGGTTGCCTTTTCACAATTGGCGGGCGGAACATATCTTTTTGAAGCTGATTCGGATTTGGGGAGAGTCCAATCAACTTTCCCTCATTCCAATACTTTTGGATCATTCCTGTTCGTTATCGCTACCGTATTTTTTGTTTCTCTTTTCGCCATAAAAATTATTTTCAAAAATCAAAAGGCAACAAAGCGTTTTGAAATTTTTCGTTTCATTCCTTTTATCATTATTGTCGGGTTTTTGATTCTTACTTATTCCCGGACTGCCTGGATGGGATTTGTGCTTGCGGTTTTGGCAGTCGCCATCATCAAGCCGAAAATCAGGATTCCTGTGGCTTTTCTCGGCTCACTTTCCGTTGGGGTCATGCTCCTTTTCCAAAAAACAAGGGACCGGATTTTCGGAGCATTTGAAAGATATATGTACGATCCGCTATATGGACGATTCGAGATCTGGGATATGGCTCTTTTTGAAGCCAGGAAAAAATTCTTAATCGGATATGGAACCGGATCATTTGAGGAGGTAATCAAGGAATCCCAGGGCAAAGATACCGGAAACGTTTACCCCCACAACGATGCTATCCGCTTTTCTTTGGAAAGCGGAATTCTTGGATTAATCGGCTATATTTTATATATGCTGGGAGCAATTTATTATTCCCTGAAAAGTTATCTGAAATTCCCGGCTGGAATCGAAAAAATTAAAATTTGGAATCTGGAAGCTGAGGTTGATTTCAAATTTTTAGGAATTATCCCGCTTCTTCTTTTCGGCATTATGATTTTCATATCTTTTATTGAAGCTCCTTCAATGGATTTCGTTTACCAGCTGCTTGCCTGGACAATTTTGGGAAGCTGGCTGGGAGTTAGCCAAAAATATTGGAAAAGATCTTAAATAAATATAAAGCGCTATGGATATGGATCAGATAAAATCACCGGACAAAAAAGAATACGATAAAATCGCAATGTGGCTTCTCAATACCGAGTGTAATTTTTCCTGTCCTTATTGTTTTTATGACGACTCCCAGAGAAGAATCAAAACCAAAATAGGGGATTGGGTTAGAAAAAAAATACCGGCCATCAATCTTTACCAGACATGCTTCATTACGCCGGAAGAAATCGGAAGATTCTTTGATGAAACGGGAGAAAGATGGTGGATAATGATATCCGGAGGGGAACCTTTTATTTATCCGAAATTTTTAGAAATAGTTGAACGCCTTTCCCAAAAGCATCTGATTACCATTGGAACCAATCTGGGACTTCCCGTTGAAAGTTTTATCCAAAAAATAAGCCCCCGAAACATCTGGTCGCTTTATGTTTCTATGCATCTTGAAGAAAGAGAAAAAAGAGGGCTTTCCGAAGATGAACTTCTGGAAAAAGCCAAGAAGCTGCGGGATGCCGGGTTTCGGGTGGAAATAAATTTCGTAATGTATCCTCCGCTGATTTCCAGATTTAAAGATGTTTATGAAAAATTCAAAGCGGAAGGATTCCGGCTGGAAGCGAAAGTTTTTCGGGGAATTTTCGAGGGAAAAATTTATCCGGAAAGCTATACGGCCGAAGAAAGAAAATTATTTTATGATTATATTCCATCCGAAATTGACAAAGCGGCCAGCTTTGAAAATTTATCTTTCCTGGGAGTTCCTTGCAGCGCGGGACAGAAACTTATCCGCATTAATCCCAACGGTTCGATTACGCGCTGTCCCCATGACCGGGAAAAACTGGGAAATATTTTCGAAGGCGAAATGAATCTTCACCAGAATATCAAAAAGTGCGCCGTTCCTCATTGCAAATGCACCTTGGCAATAAAAGAAAACTGCGTTGATTTTGAAAAAAGAAAATGATGATATAAATCACCAATCGACCCTAATCTATTCGCGAATACTCGCGAATTTTTTAGTCCTTTTATTATTACCGATTTTCCGCACTAGCGAAGTGCGTAGCAAATTCTAGCTTGCGAGCGTTAAGAAATTTTGTATCGAAGCAAAGCGTAGACTGAAATTTTAGCGAGCAAGCGTCAGAACTTGCCCAGCACGAGCCGTGCGAATAGTTTCTTTCATTCTGCTTTCTTTGCTAACAAAGAAAGCAGAAGATAAAATATAATGAAATAAAAAAATCCCTGGCTCTCTTGATGTTTCCATCTTGAGAACCAGGGTTCGAAACGCCTTCGAGTTATTCGATCAGTAGGGATACCACACGAGCCACTTCTGGCCCTTCCCCACTGAGGCCGGGCAAAGAGGTTGCCTCTCCACCTGCGCTCTTAACTCTTGAGCTGACGGACGCATGCCGTTATTGAGCCATGCCATTAGCGCATCCGGGTTCGGGAACAGAAGAGAAAATTTCCCTCCCTGAGAATCCCATCTGCCGTCTTCGCTGAACCACAGTTGTGCTCCTGGAGAGCGTAAGTTCGGCCTGATTTCAATGGCGTCCACTCCAGGGATTCCTTGAAATCCCCCCCCCGGATAGGTGTTGTTGTAGGTCACCCGCTGCTGCGACTGCTGCGGAGCCATCGACTGAGGCGGATACTGTTGGGAAACCGCGGGGGTAGTAGTACATCCCATCAACCAAGCTAATACAACGACCAAAGCCAGATTCCGTTTTTTCATTGTCTTGTACCTCCTTTGTTCGAACATTAATACCCTCTGGGTGATACTTCTCCCTGCTTCGGTTGCCTGGAATCATCCGCATCCGGATTCCAGACATCTCTACCGCAGGTAGCACAAGGTGCTTTTTCCACCTGTGCTGGCGCTGACGTAATTACCACTGTCCTAGGAGTTCTATGGACCACCTTCCTAGGATGATGCGTAGCTGGCCTACATTTGCAAATCCAGTTACCATCGGCAACGACGCCTGTTTGCCTTGAACCGCCATACAGCGATCCAAGAAGAAAGAAGGCTAATGCGATGATGACCATCAGCACCACCACCCACACTTTGTTGTCGTACCACTTTTTCTTTGTCGTGCTTTTCTTTTTCGTTGGCATAATGCCACCTCCTTCAAAAAGATTTTTTTTAAGGGAATCTTCTCCCTCTCTTCAGCTGTATTTTTAACTCCCTCCGGGAGTGTTTTTTTCAAACAACTCGAAGCTTGCGCTTCTTATTGATAGCGTAAAATATGATTTTGCGCTACCTAAAGAAAAATAAGCCTTTGTTAACAATACAACCTTATGCTTCCAAACTTCTAAATCTGGCTATCGGGTTTCTGCCGGCAGAAACGAAAACCCATCCGATTGAGAAAAACAGTCCGGCGACCGCCGCCACCAGAATATTCAGCCAGATATTCGGATAAGCCTGCTTTTCGAAATATACAGGACCGCTGATTTTTTTCAAGGTGATATTTTCATTTCCATGATATTTAACTCCGTTATCCTGAAGTTCGGAAATAATGGCTTCTGTTAATTTTTTGTTTTCAATTTGATTTTTTTCCAGAACTGTTATTTTGATAATTCCCGTATTCAAAACCGAGGAAACTCTGATGGAATCGTTCCAATTCTTAATTTGATCTTCAGGATTATCTCCGAGGCTTCTGGGAGTTTTTCCTATTTTTTCTAAAACGCCATTCATAAAATCGGAAGAGCTTATGATTTTTGTCATAATTTCACCAGCAAATTCTGAAGACTTGGAAGCCTGATAAGCATTAATATCTATATTCTTTTGCAAGATAAGGATGCTGGTTTCGCTTTTGAATTTCGGAGTGATCACGGAGCTAACCAAAAAGGTTACTGCTATAAAAAGCAGTATTGTAATAGTTATAGTTCCCTTATTTCTGGCTATATTTCTCATAGTTATTTCGTTGCCCGCAGTCATAATTTTCTGCTTAAGATTTAACTTTATATACTACACTACAATAAAAAATCTGTCAAGGGCCTATCGGTTTTAAAAAACTTGACAAAATAAGCTTGTTTTGATAAGCTAATCAGTTAATTTGATCATATGAAAATAGCTTTTATCGGACAAAAGGGAATTCCGGCCACTCAAGGAGGAACGGAAAAACATGTTGAGAATTTGGCAGTCAGGCTTGCCGAAATGGGACATGAGGTTTTTGTTTATGTCCGGAATCATTATACCGAAAAAACGCTGAAAAGCTTCGAAGGCGTAAAGCTTATTCACATTCCGAGTATTAATACAAAAAGTCTGGATACTATCAGTTATTCTTTTTTATCTACCCTGCACACGCTTTTCCGAAAATATGACGTCATTCACTACCAATCAATCGGTCCGGCATCGTTAAGCTTAATTCCGAAATTTTTTAAAAGAAAAACCGCTATATTTGCCACTTTCCATTATCGAAATTATCTCGACAAAAAATGGGGGTGGATTGCCAAAAAATATTTAAGATTTAGCGAGCGGATAACCTGCAGAGTTCCGAATAAAACCATCGTTCTCAAAAAAAGCCTGAAGCATTATATTTTTAGCAAGCATCAAGCAAGAGCCACTTACATTCCCAACGGCGCTGAAATCGAATATAATCCCAGCCTCAAAGCGCTGGAACGCTGGAATCTTAAAGACAAAAAATATCTTCTTTCAGTTGCAAAATCCAGCGAAGAAAGGGAGGAAAGAGGAATGCGATATTTGATCGAATCTTTTAAGAGTTTGGAAGAAACAAATAAATTAGCGAACAATTTTAAATTAGTTGTCATTTCTGAAGAAAATGATTCAAAAAATATCAAAGAAATGATCCGGGGAAGGGAAAGCATAATTTTAACCGAAAATCAGACGCGATCGACTTTACAGCAGCTTTTTTCCCACGCTTATCTTTTTGTCCAGCCCTGGAAATCGGAAGAATTTCCAATCTACATTCAGGAAGCCATGGGATATGGAACAGCCACGCTGGTGAGCGATCATCGGGAAAATATTGAGATGATTGGAAAATGCGGATTCACTTTTCACAAAAGAAGCAGGCAAGACCTGGAGGAAAAGCTGGCCTATTTAATCAATAAGCCGAGCGAGATTGAGAGAATGGAAAAGAACGCGAAGGAGAGAATCCGAAGGGAGTATGGCTGGGATTCGGTCGCCAGAAAAACGCTTCGAATTTACGAATCAATTCGGGAGAAAAATAATAAACCGGTTTTTAAAAAATTTCAAATTGAAAAGAAATCTTATGTTTAAAGCTTTAAAAAATTCAAATTTCGGCAAAGAGCGTCAGGGAAAATATTTCCTCTACTTTATCATAATCGCCTTAGCGGTTTCGGCAGTTTCATTTTTACTGCTTTTGGAAAAATACAAGCAATACGATTCTGAAATTTCAATTATCTTTGTTCCTAAAAGCGAAATAGCCGCCCGGGACGCGGAACGAATAATTGAAAATATGGAAATTTTGCCGACTAAAATGTTTTTTTATGATAGAATGGCCGCATACGACAAGGATATTGAAAATAAAATTTCCAGTTTTTCTGATGTCAAAGTAGAGAGAGAAAAGAACAGCTCTGTAATGAAAATATCGGCGCTGGCCAAGGGCAGAGAAGATTCAATTGCAGTTTCAAAAACTGTCACGACAACTCTTTTCAATGTTTTGGGTTTTTATTATAACATAAAAAAAGATGCGGATTTTCGAATAGTTGACGGCCCAATCACCCACGTTGTAATTACCAATTGGATTTTTATACTGGTTTACGGCTTGCTCGCGGGAATATTGTCATTATTTGTGATAAGTTTTATTTCTCAAAGTATTTTTAGCTATCCGGAAAGAAAAAAGAAAGCGAGTAATCTTTTTAAAATTTCCCAAAAAATCAAAGCTAAACCGGAAATATCGAAAATAAGGGAAGAGGATGAGGTGTATGAAATTAAAGCCAGTCCAAAAACCATTCCGGCTTCAACCAAGCAATCTTCCGCTCCGGAAAATTTGCCTTTCATTGATGAGGATTATTTCAGAAACAACATAATTAAGAGCGCGGAACCTGAACCAGAAATATTTGAAGAAATAGTGGAAATCGAAGAGCCAACGGAAATTGCTAAGGAAACAACGCCATCCGCTTCTGTTTCCGCCGACGCTGAAGCTACAGCGGATAAAAAAGCTATGACGGATAAAAAAACTGTAGCGGATAAAGAAGAACCCGTTGATTTTCACCGCGAACCGACACAAGAAGAATTAAAGAAAAGATTAAATCAACTTTTAAGGGGAGAACTATAAATTTTATGCCTAAAAAACATTCGCTAAAATTTTGGATTATATTTTGGTCAATAGCCGGATTGTTCCTTGTCGGCTGGTTTTTGTTTTGGCAGGTTAAGAATAAGGGATTTGAGTCGATCGTGGATAATCTTCCGGTTAATGATAAGTGGAAAAATTTAACCGGAATTGCCGATTATCTTCTGGCTCAAGACGGAAAAGAAAAAACTTTTATGGTGCTTTTCCAGAATAATATGGAAATTCGTCCGGGTGGCGGATACATTGGGTCTTTCGGAGTCCTGAGAATAAAAAATGGAAGAGTCGAGGAAATGCAAGTCCACGACCTTTCCAATTTCGACGGAAGAATTCCGGACACCGAAACTCCTCCGTATCCAATGGTAGAAACTCTTCACATCAAATCCTGGAAGCTTCGCGACTCGAATTTTTCACCGGATTTTAAAACCAATGCCGAAAAAGCGGAGTATTTCTATAAACTTGGACAAGGACAGGAAAATTTTGACGGCGTAATTGGAATTACCGCCAATGTTCTTACTTCGTTTTTAAAGGCCACTGGGCCGATTGAAATTGAAGGATATCCCGGAACTTATGCGGATGAAAATGCTATCGTGGCGCTGGAATACCAAGTGGAAAAAAATTATGCCGCCCAAGGAATCGAGAGGGGAGACCGAAAATCGGTGATGAATGACCTGGCGAAAGAAATTATCAAAAGGATTTCTGATTTAAACGTCTCTCAAAAAATGGAGCTCATGAAAATAATCCTTTCTGATTTGGAGAAAAAAGATATTCAGATATATTTTAAGGATTCTGACCTTCAGAAAAGAATTGAAGCGGTAAATTGGAGCGGGGAAACCGACCAGAGCTGGAAAGGAGATTATATCATGATCTCCGACGCTAATATGGGATCGCTCAAAAGCGATTACTATGTTAAGCGCTCTTTGGAATATTTTGTTGATTTATCAAAAGAAGTTCCGGTGGCTAATTTAAGGATAACTTATAGCCACACCGCCGAGCAGAAAGACTGGATGACCAAAGATTATCTGGATTATCTGCGCGTTTATGTCCCTGAGGGTTCCTGGATGACTGAATCCAAAAATACCGGAGTAATGAAATTTGGAAAAGAATTAGGGAAAACATTTTTAGGAAGCCTGATTTCCGTTCCGTTGGGACAGACCAAAACCATCGAATTTATCTACACTTTGCCGAAAGATTTCAAAGATAAAGTTTATGATCTTAAAATCCAAAAACAACCCGGAATTAATGACGTGCCGGTGAAATTGCATATAACTGATGGAAATGGAGCAAAAAAGGATTATGAATTTGTTTTGAATAATGACGTAGTTCTGCGCGATATCAAAAGCCAATAGAAATATCCGCGGAGAGATAAAATGATATGATCCAAAAAATCAAAAGCTACATTTTAAATAATAAGAAACTGCTTTATGAAAAAGCTGTAATTATAGCTTTAATTTTAGCTGTGGCTGCAATTCTTTATGCAAATTTAAAATTAGCGCAAGGTATGATTTTCACCGCAACAGAAAACGAAAAGGAAGCTCACGCTCAAAAAGTTTGCGAAACAATGAATAAGATTGATAATCAGACAGATTTTTTCCTTGGTAAAACAGGTGAGATCAGAAACCAAAAAAGCCATCTTAGCAAAAATCAGAAAAAGGAAATTATCAGAGAACTTAGAATAATTGAAGGCAATATCAGAAGCGAGGAACTTTCCTATTTTGAATTTTACGATAATGATTTTAGCATCAAATTCTTTTCTAAAAATAATGATACGGAAAGCGACAAGCTATTTTCTCAAATAACAAACCTGCCCGTCTACGGATACCGGGCAGTCGAATCAATGGAAGATTTGCTAAAATCAGATTATCCAAGCAATGGACAATTGGACGTTTCAGAAATAGGATTCAGTCTGTTAAAAGAAAGAATAAATTCTATAAAAAATAAAACGGCTATCTGCCATTAATTTTTTTGCCTTTTTAGTGAAATTATATTACCATTACTGTATAAGTAGTGGTAATTTCATATAATTTATGCAAGGAGTTGTTATAAAAAAACTAGAGAAACATAAGGACGAGCGAGGCTGGCTCGCGGAAATTTATCGAAGTGATGAATTTGATTTTAAGCCGACGATGAGCTACGTGAGCTCCACTAAAAATGGCGTCGTCCGCGGACCGCACGAGCACAAATTCCAATCGGACTGCTTTGTTTTTGTGGGTCCGGGAAATTTTGAGCTTCATCTTTGGGACAACCGGGAAGATAGCGAAACTAAAGGAGAATACCTAAAAATCGAAACTGGAGAAAGTAATCCGACAATGGTAATCGTCCCGCCCGGAGTCGTCCACGGTTACAAATGCGTATCAGAAGCAGACGCTTTTTGCATCAACCTGCCGGATAAATTATACAAAGGCGAAGGAAAGAAAGAAGAAGCGGATGAAATCAGGTGGGAGAAAGATAAAAACTCGCCTTTTAAAATCATATAACACATACATAATACTATGAGATTATTAATAACCGGCGGAGCCGGATTTATCGGAAGTAATTTTATTCATTACATCCTCAAAAAGTATCCTGATTATGAAGTTGTTAATCTGGATGCTTTGACTTATGCCGGAAATTTAGAAAATTTAAAAGATAATGAAGGCAATCCGAATTATAAATTTGTAAAGGGAGATATTTGCAATAAAGATTTAGTTAATGATTTAGTGAAAGACGCTGATTTGATTGTTCATTTTGCCGCCGAATCGCATGTCGATCGTTCCATTCTAGACGCAGAAAATTTCGTAAGAACCAATGTTTTAGGAACTTATAATCTCCTGGAGGCTGCCAAATCCGCCGGCTGGCGGAACGGAAACAAGCGATTTCATCATATTTCCACTGATGAGGTTTTTGGGCATTTGGAGCCAACTGATCTTCCTTTCAACGAAAACACTCCCTACGCGCCCAGAAGCCCGTACAGCGCTTCCAAAGCGGCCTCCGACCATCTGGTCCGGGCTTATTTCACTACCTATGGACTTCCGATTTCTATTTCCAATTGTTCCAATAATTACGGCCCGTATCAATTTCTAGAAAAATTAATTCCTCTTTCTATTACTAATTTAATTGAAAACGAAAAAGTTCCACTTTATGGCGACGGCCAGCAAATTCGCGATTGGCTTTATGTGGAAGACCACTGCGAAGCTATTGATTTGATTATTCAAAAAGGAAAACTCGGAGAAACATATTGTGTGGGAGGAGACAGCGAAAAAACAAATAATCAAGTTGCACTTCGAATTATTGAGCTAATTAAATCATCAAAATTATCATCTTCTGCAACAAGTGAAGAAAAAAGAAATTTTTATAGTAGCTGGATTAAATTTGTAAATGATCGTCCCGGCCATGATAAAAGATACGCTATTGATTTTTCCAAAATAAAAAATGAGCTAGGATGGAAACCGAAAGTAAGCTTTGAAGAAGGGCTTAAGAAGACTATTGAATGGTATAAAAATAACGAGAGCTGGTGGAAAAATATCAAAAGTGGAGATTACCAAAAATATTACCAGCAGAATTACTCCAACCGCTAAAACTCCCTACACCCATGTTCTAGAATATGGGTGTAAAAAATAAATTTGAGATAATTTGGAAAATATCTATGTCTGAAAAGAAAATTTTATTAGGATTAACGACCACCTGGGGATCAGATTGGAGAGAAAAAATTGAAGAAATCAAGAAATTTAATATAAAAGAGATTGCGTTGTTTCCAACTGCACTGAACGTTAACGAAAGACAGGATCTCTATGAACTTTTGCAAAAAACAAAGCTTCAGACAATACCTCATGTCCACTTAAGAGAGCAGGATTTTTCATCAGATGAAATTAGTTTTTTGATAAACAGGTATAAAACAAAAGTCTTTAATATTCACGCCTACGAATACAGTCTAGATTTCTTAAAAAAAACTCCGCTTTATGCAAACTTAATCTATATAGAAAATATAGAAGAAATTCCTGAAAATTTTGAAAACCTAGTGAAACAATCCGGAGGAATGTGCATAGATCTTTCTCATTATTATGATTTCGGAATTCTTCAAAAAGCTAGGGGATATGATACATTTCTAAAAATAGCTGACAAGTATAAGATAGGTTGTAATCATATATCGGCGATTAAAAAAACTATTCAGTATTTATATGATGCTCAGCATTATCGAAAAATAGCTGGATATAATGATCATCATTTCGATGATCTGTCAGAGTTTGATTATTTAAAAAATATTCCTAAAAAATATTTTTCAAACTATATTTCAATCGAACTGGAAAATCCATTTGAAGAACAGTTGAGAGTTAAGGAATATTTGGAAAAAATAATAAATAACTCATGAAAAAAATACTTATAATCGGTGCGAAGGGGATGCTGGGGCAGGAATTGGCTAAGATTTTTCGAAATGATAAAAATTACAAAGTTATTGCCTGGGATAAAGAGGATTTGGATATCACTAATGAAGTGGCGGTTAATAAAAAAATTAAAGTTATCCATCCGGAAATTATTATTAATTCTGCGGCTTATAATGCTGTGGACAAATGCGAAGATTCTAAGGAATATAAAATCGCGCAGAAAGTAAACGGGCTAGCGCCCGGTTATCTGGCTAAAATTGCCAAAAAATTAAAAGCGACTTTAGTGTACTATTCAACGGATTATGTTTTTAGCGGAGAAGATCCGGAAATTGAAGAACCGGGGGGTTGCACTAATTTTTGCGGAACTTGCGGATTGCATAGCGGATTTATGCCTCAAATCGGATATTTGGAAAATTCCAAACCCAAACCAATAAATAAATACGGTAAAACAAAACTTCTAGGCGAAGAAGAAGTCCAAAAAAATATAAAGAATTATTATATTATCCGGACTTCAAAAATTTTCGGAAAGCCCGCTAAAGCTGAAGGAGCCAAAAAAAGTTTTTTTGATACAATATTGGAATTAGGAAAGAATTCTCCATCTGGTGAAAAAAAGGTAAAAATTATTGATAATGAGGTCAGCTGTTTTACCTACGCGCCTGATTTAGCTCGAAAAACCAAGGAAATTCTGGAAGCTAAAAAGCCTTTTGGAATCTATCATGTAACCAATTCCGGAGCTTGCACTTGGTACGAAGCCGCGTTAGAATTATATAAGCAGAAGAAGCTCAAAACTCAAGTGATTCCGATAGATTCTTCCGATCTCAAAAGGCCAGCCAAAAGGCCGGAAATTTCAGTTTTGATTAATACGAAATTAAATCCAATGAGAAATTGGAAAGAAGCGCTGAAAGAATACTTAAAAAAATAATTTAAAAATATGAAGGGGATTATATTAGCCGGAGGAACAGCCACACGACTTTTTCCTCTTACGGCCACAACATCAAAGCAACTCTTGCCGGTTTATGACAAGCAGATGATTTTTTATCCGCTCAATACTTTGATTAAAGCCGGAATAAAAGAAATTTTAGTTATTGTCGCTCCGGAACACAGCGGGCAATTTCTAAATTTGCTCGGATCTATTTTTAAAAATCACGGGGTAAGCATTTCTTTTGAAGTCCAAAAAATTCCCAGGGGATTGGCCGATGCTTTTATCATCGGAGAAAATTTCATTGATAACGACAATGTCGCAATGATTTTGGGAGACAATATTTTTGAAGATGATTTTTCCGAAGACATTAAGAACTTCAGATCCGGAGGAAAAATATTTGCCAAAAAAGTGAACGATCCGGAAAGATCCGGCGTTGTAAAATTTGATGAAAATAATAAGGCCGTTGAAATAGTAGAAAAACCGAAGAAATGGATAAGCGACTATGCTATTCCGGGACTTTATATTTATGACAAACGGATTTCAAAAATAGCTAAAAAGGTAAAGCCTTCGGACAGAGGAGAAATAGAAATTACCTCTATTCATAATTACTATCTTGAAAGAGGAGAATTGGAAGTAAGTATTGTTAATGGCGAATGGCTGGATGCCGGAACTTTTGATTCGCTGTTGGAAGCTGGAAATATCGTTAAGGAAAAAGAAATCTATAAAAAGTTTGACTCGCTTATCGAGACTGCCGTCGCCGAATTTAATGAAGAACTGAAAAATATCGCTAAAAAGAAATTATTATAATTAAGTTTTCATATTAAAACAATTATGGCAAAGATAAAAAAAGCAATTATTGCTGTCGCTGGTTCAGGAACCAGGCTTCTCCCCGCCACCAAGTCAATGCCCAAGGAGATGCTCCCAATTGTCGATAAGCCGATTATTCAGCTGGTTGTCGAAGAAATGGTGGAGGCCGGAATTGAAGATATCATCTTGGTAACCAAATGGGACAAAAAACCGCTGGAAGATCATTTTGACCACAGCACTGCCCTTGAAGATGACCTGAAAAAAAACGGGAAAAAAGAACTTTCAAAAATGGTAGGAAATCTTGCGGAAATGGCAAATTTTATTTATGTCCGCCAAAAGGGACCGTATGGAAATGCTACTCCTATTCTTTCTGCCGCCAGCTTGGTGGATGATGAGCCCTTCGTTTTCGCTTGGGGCGATGATTTGGTAAAATCAAAAACTTCCTTTACTAAACAAATGGTGGAGGAATATGAAAGAACCGGGAATTTGATGATTGGGGTCCAAGAGGTGCCAAGGGAATTTGTGAATCGATACGGAATTGTTAAGTTAAGAGAAGGAACCAACGAAATCGAAGATATTATTGAAAAACCAACTATTGAGGGAGCTCCGACCAATCTCGCAGATTTCGGAAGAATGATCTTGGACCAGAAATTTATTGATATCTTAAGAGAAACTAAATTGGGAAAAGGAAACGAGCTCTGGGTGACTGATGCTATAAAAGCATACGTAAAAGAGGGCGGAATATTTTTGGCGAAAAAAATTGAGGACGGGGAATGGCTCACAACCGGAGATCCGTTGAATTATTTAAAGGCAACATTGCAATATGCATTCGAGAGGAAAGACATCGGGAAGGATTTAAAAGAATACGCCAGGGAACTCCTCTGTGAAAAATAAAAATAAAGCAGATTGAATAATAATTTATTAATTATTTTCATCAGCTTATGTACTGGATTTATCTTACTATTTTCATTTTTGCAGTACTTGTTCCTGATATTGTTCCGCATGGTTCGAGACTATTTTTTCTTGGAGAAGAACAGTTTGAAGAGATCTTAATTTTCATTCTCGGACTTACCGGATTTTTGCTTTTTAGGTTTAAAGAAAGACAATCTAATGTTAACCTGAAAGAAAAAATAAAATTTCAGAAAGAAGTCAGCCGAACATCCAAAAGCCTCAATGACACATATTCTTACATTGGGGAAAACAACAGGAAACTGGATATCATGAAAAATATCTCCAACAGCCTTTTGGAAATGAGCGAATCGGATTCCAGCAGAGGGAAAAAGTTTTTTGATGAGCTGATGGAATCAATCTATATTCTGGGAAAGTCAAAGAAGTTTGTTGTTCGTTTCATAAATGCCAAAACCGGAGAAACTGAAAGAGAAATAAAAAGCAGAAAAAGAGCTTTCTTTAAAATCGGCAACAAGGAAATAATCAAAAATTTAGAAAGAGAGAATAAAAGTTTTACGGAAAACAACTACCATTTCGTCATAACCTCCCCCAGAAAGATGGGAGAAATTGTTGCGGCTATCATAATCTCAAAAAATAATCAGCAACAGAAAATCGAAGATTTGGATATTTTAAAATCCTTGGCATCGCAATCTTTAATCGCTTATTATTACTCAAAAAATCTTAAGCTTTGATTAAATAAATTTTTCTGATATAATATAATCATGAGAGTGATCTTACTAAACGACATAGAGAGCCTGGGGAAAAAGGGAGAGCTCAAGGATGTTTCTGACGGCTATGCCCAAAATTTCCTTCTTCCCAAAAAAATGGCTGAAATTGCTACTTCTGAAGCTATTGAAAAACTGAAGCAGGATCAGAAAAAAATCCAGGAAGAAGAGAATAAATTGGAGGAAAGTCTCAGAAGAATCGCTTCCGAAATCCAAAATAAAAAAATAACCTTGAAAGCCAAAGCGGAAAAGGAAAAACTTTTCGGGTCAATCGGGAGAAAAGAAATAGCTTTGGAACTAAAAAAGCAGAATTTTGAAATAAAAGAAGAATTCATCCTGCTTAAAGATCCGATTAAGAAAATAGGAAAATCCGAGGTAATAATAGACTTCGGGAAAAATATCAAAACAAAAATAACAATAGCAATTGAAAAAGCTTAACATTCAAAGAAATTTCCGCTTTGTTAATAATAATCAACAAGGGGGTCGCGACGGGGGTCGCGGCTCTTTCTAATAAAATTAAATTGGGAATAAAAAATTAAATGAAAAAGAGAAAATACATATTCGTCGTCGGGGGAGTAATGAGCGGGGTTGGAAAGGGAATTACTGCTGCTTCGATTGGAGCGCTTCTTAAGGCGCGGGGATTTAATGTCACGGCGCTCAAAATTGATCCCTATATCAATATGGATGCCGGAACGATGAACCCGACCGAGCACGGCGAGGTTTTTGTCCTGGATGACGGCGATGAAACCGACCAGGACATGGGAAATTATGAAAGATTTATGGGCATTACCCTTTCCCGAATAAATTATATGACTACAGGGAGGGTTTATGAAAGCGTTATCCACCGCGAAAGAAACCTTGAATACGAAGGGAGATGCGTTCAGGTTGTTCCCCACATTCCAATGGAAGTTATCTCGAGAATAGAAAAAGCTTCGCAAAAAGCTAATTCGGATATAACCATAGTTGAAATAGGAGGAACTGTGGGAGAATATGAAAATATACTTTTTTTAGAAGCCATCCGCATAATGAAACTGAAAAAACCTGATGATATTATAACAGTTATGGTAAGCTATCTCCCGATTTTGGAAGAAATGAAAACCAAGCCGACCCAGCACGCTGTCCGAACGCTGAATGGTACCGGAATTCAGCCGGATTTTATTATTGCCAGAAGCAACACATTTCTAGATAGGAAAAGAAAGGAAAAAATTTCTCTTTTTTGCAACGTTCCTGACAAATATGTTATCAGCGCTCCTAATACTGAATCCGTTTATGATGTTCCGATTAATTTCGAACGGGATGATATCAGCCGTCTGATTCTCAAAAAACTGGGGCTTAAGCCTAGAAAAACAGATCTTAAGGAATGGTATAATTTATCAGAAAGCATAAAAAATGCCAAAGGAAAAACCAGAATCGGCATCGTGGGAAAATATTTCGGAACTGGAGATTTTGTTTTGGGCGATTCATATATCAGCGTAATCGAAGCTCTAAAGCACGCGTGTTATAAGCTCGGAGTGAAGCCGGAGATTGACTGGATAAACAGTGAGATGTTTGAGAAAGAACCGGAAAAAATCGAAACGCTCAAAGATTATAATGGAATTTTAGTTCCAGGCGGATTTGGTTCCCGGGGAGTCGAAGGAAAAATTTCCGTTATAAAATACTGCCGGGAGAATAAAATTCCCTATTTTGGCCTTTGTTATGGAATGCAGTTAGCCGTAATAGAGTTTGCCAGAAATGTTCTCGGGCTTTCCGACGCAAATACTACTGAAGTTGACCGCGACACCAAAAATCCGGTAATTGACATTATGCCCGAGCAGAAAAAGAATCTGGAAGATAAAAATTACGGCGCCACCATGAGGCTTGGAGCGTATCCCGCCACTATCAAAAGAGGAACGATCGCCTTTGACGCTTATGAAAAAACCAGGATTTCCGAAAGACACAGACACCGATGGGAAGTTAGTCCGGAATATATTGAAAAATTAGAAGAAGGCGGGTTGGTATTCTCCGGAAAATCTCCCAGCCGAAAACTCATGGAAATCGCCGAACTACCGAGAAAAATTCATCCGTTTTTTCTGGGAACCCAATTTCATCCGGAATTTAAATCAAATCCGATTAAATCCCATCCGCTGTTTTTAGAATTCATAAAAGCAGGCTTGCAGAAATAAAAAAATGTGAATTATCCCGCCATAGCGGGACCCCGCCTAGGCGGTGGAAAATCATGAGTCAGAGATATCTGTGATAAAATAAAAGAGCGGATACAGGTCGCTCTTTTATAAAAGTTTTTTTCAAAAATTTATACAACGCTCACAAAATTCCTTCTCACCAGTTTTCCGGTAAAGTTTTTTATTTTTTTCGTTTTGAATTTTACCGTTCCATCCTTGAGAGCAAAAAGCGTGTCATCTTCACCGCGTTTTACGTTTCTTCCCGGATGCCATTTGGTTCCTCTTTGGCGAACAATAATATTTCCTTTTTTGACTTTTTGATCGCCAAAAATTTTAACGCCCAGCCTTTTAGAAATTGAATCCCGTCCCAAGGCTGTAGAACCACCAGCTTTTCGATGCGCCATATAATTAAATAATAAAAACAGTTATCAATTAAACAAAAGGAATTATAACAAAAACCGGCATTATGTCAACAGAAAAACCTAAAAATAAGCTTTTTTTGAAAACTAAGGAATTTTGGCTTAAAAATGAACAAAAAATCGTTCTGATCTTCGGCTTAATTTTAGTGGCTATTTTAGCTTTTGAAGCGGGAATTATGAAGGGCCAAAATTCTTTAAAATCGGCTCTAGTTATAGAAAAACCAGCTCAATGCTCTTCGATACCAAATACCTCTCAAGATAGCCAAAAAATGCAGAATTTGACGTCTGGCGATGTTTCCACTAAGATAGGGGAGGAAACTACAAAAAGCTGCCAATTTGTGGCCAGCAAAAATTCGGATAAATACCACAAAAATACCTGCGCAATAGGCAAAAAAATAAAACCGGAGAATAAAGTCTGTTTTGACACAGAGCAGGAAGCAATAGACAAGGGACTAAAGAGAGCCGGGTGCTGTTTTAAATAAAAAATATGAACAACTGTATTTTTTGTAAAATAATAAAAGGGGAGATCTCTAGCCATAAAGTTTATGAAGACAGACATACTCTCGCTTTTTTAGACATAATGCCTACAAACCCCGGGCATACTTTAGTGGTGCCAAAAAAACATTTTTCCAGTCTAGAAGAAGTTGACGAGGAAACGTTATGCCAAATGATAAAAACGGTTAAGAAAGTTGGAAAGGCTTTGAAAAGCGGACTGGAAGCAGAAGGATATAATGTTATGGAAAATAATGATGCAGTTGCCGGACAAATTATTCCTCATCTCCATTTCCATATTATCCCGAGAAAAAAAGGCGACGGACTAGCGCTTTGGGCTCAAAAAAAATATACCGATGGCGAAGAAGCAGAAAAAATTTCGGAAAAGATAAAAAATGTATTGCAAAAAATAAATTGAATAATTATTAACTTATTTTTATCATGACCAAACCTAAGAAAATGGTAGTGATATCGCTCGGCGGATCATTAATTGTTCCCGGTGAAATTGACTCTCGATTCGTAAAAAACTTCAAAAAATTAATTATTGAATATATCAAAAAAGGATATAAATTCATTTTAATAACCGGCGGAGGTAAAACTGCCAGAAAATATATTGAGGCTTCGGTAAAAGTGGGCAATAGCGGAGTGACGGATGACGACAAAGATTGGCTGGGAATTCATGCTACCCGAATGAACGCTCATTTTATGAGAACTATTTTCAGGGATTACGCCCACCCGAGAATCAACACTAATCCTCATGATCTTGAGGATTTTTATAATTTCAAGGAATCGGTTTTAGTTGCCGCCGGCTGGCGTCCGGGATTTTCCACTGATTACGACGCAATTATTTTAGCTAAGTATATGAACATCAAACAGGTAATAAATCTTTCCAATATCGACTTCGTCTATGATAAAGACCCGAATAAATTTCCCGATGCCAAGAGAATCGAAAAAATTTCCTGGAAAGATTTTCGAAAAATTGTCGGGGACAAGTGGGATCCGGGAATGAACGCTCCTTTTGATCCGATTGCCTCCAAAATCGCCCAGGAAGAAAATATTGAGGTAGCAATAATGAACGGGAAGGACTTGACTAATTTAGAGAACTATTTAAACGGAAAAGAATTCAAGGGAACGGTGATAAAATAGATTAACCTGACAAATTTATTGATTTTAAAGATATCGATTGGTTGCCTGTGCGACTGGCTGATACCTTTTTTATTACTTGATTTATTTGCAATGAGTTGGTAGAATAAGTTGATTTCGAAACAGTTCGTTGACAATTAGCCTTGCTAAAAAAGGCAATTTAGCGAAGAAAAGATAGATTAAATGGCAATAAAAACGTATATCAAAAGGAGGGAACAACCATGAAAGAAATAAAAAAAATAAGGATTCAGTTGCCAACGACAATCATCAATACGCATGCTCACGGCAGAGATATGGAAGAGGAATATAAAACAACCGCTGAGCAAGTCCTTCGGGAGTCCTTGCTGGGCAATATTAGTATTTCGTTTTTTATGCCCAACACCAAGCCGGCAATCACTGACCTGGATGTTCTTAAAAACTATCTGTATATCATCGAGAAGGCAAAGGACGTTCTGAATATAACATCAAAGCAATTTGTGTACTTCGGAGTAACCGAAGATAATCTTGCCGAATGTTCTAAGGCGCTTGAATATCCGGAAGTCATCGGCCTCAAGGGTTATCCTCTTGGACCAAAGGGATTTGTCACGACCGGCACTTGCGGTTTTCGCAACAACACAACAATGTTTGAAGCAATGAAGATGGCCTCTCAGAAAAACAGGGCTATTGCCTTTCATTGCGATGATCCCCAGGTAATCGAGCGGGAGGGAAATTCCATTTGGGCCGAAGTAAGCTACGTTAAAAAAGTCATTGAGATTGTCCAGATGGTTCCCGATGTCAAGATTGTCATCTGCCATGTTTCCTGCCAGAGAAGCGCTGAACTCATCCTGGAAGCCCAGGAGGAAGGACTGAACATCGCGATAGAAATCAGCCCTCGCAATCTCTTCTTCTCAAATGAAGCGTGGACGCAAAATCCGAAAATCCACAAGAATTTTTATCACTGCTACAACGTTCTTAGGAGCTGGCAGGATGTTTTATTTCTTCGCCATCTGATAAGCGACGAAAATAATCGTATGATACTCATCGGATCAGATGACGCTTGCCACACGGAGGAAGAGAAACTGCTTAAGAGATTGGGAGGAATGCCCGGAAACATGGAAATGGTTCCGGCAATCGTTACCTTGGCTTATGCAGACAAATCAGTAATCAACCTCGACAGTTTTCGCATTCCAAGCAATGAGATATTCGATATCTCAAATAAGCAGGTAGCACGTCTTTTAAGCCACAACGCAGCCGATTTCTTCGGCATCGATATTGATCGAGATACCGAAGAATACACACTGGAGGAAAGAGTAGTTGATTATGACTATAACAATGGAAAGGTAGTCAACCCATGGAAAGGAACAGAACTTCTATTTCCAAGGAGGAAAAAATGATAATGCTCCCAGGCAGAGTCAAATTCAAAAAAATTATGCTTGACTGTGTTTTTGGCCACTCTGGTTCAGGAATATGGCAGTATAAACTTAAATCTCCTGCGTATCGGAGATTAATTAAAACTGTCATCGAAACAAAGACGCCCGTCGGAGCAAAGTCAGCAACACAGCCCGAAAGAATCGGTAATTACAGAGAACTCAATCCTCTTACATGGTTCAAATACGTGAAAAGGATTGAGAATAAGACGGGAATTCTAAACGCAATTGGATTGACTAATCATGGTGCCGAATACTGCGCGCGAAGAATACTTGATTCTATAAATCTCGGCATTGATGTCAAACCGAATCTGTATATAGATTTCAGTAATGGAATCAAAGCGGCAATCGAGAATACCCGGCAAGCTTTGAACGCTTATAAATTAATTCTTGGTGATCACTTCAATTGCCTAATCAAAAATGATTCCTGCCCTAACTCGGGCGAGGACATAGCAAAAACTATCGAGTCTAATATTGTCCTTACCCAATGGATTAAAAACAACTATAAAGGAATCCTCGTGGTTGATAAAGTCAGCATTATCCATCCCCTTGAAATGCTGAAGGAGCTTGAAAGAATGGGCGCTGATGCAATTATGGGAGTTAATTCGATTCCCTTTGCCAGAATATATCCTGATAAGAAATCCCCGATGTGGAAAGTTGAAGGAGGCGGAGTTTCTGGAGCGCCAGCTTTCAAGCAAGCTTATGCGTATAATAAAGAAGCGCGGAAGCAAGTTGATATTCCATATTTCATGGGATGCGGAATCACAAACAAGGATAACATTCAGGCATATCTGGATATTGGAGCTGACGTCTGTGCAATCTGCAGCTGGGCTGCCCTTCGTCCGGGAGAAGTGGCCAATATCCTTGAAGAGTTTAACGGATAGAAGAAAATAAGCCGGGTAGTTCTTGCGAGAACTGCCCGGATTTTTTTATTTTTTCAAGTATATTGTATCTTTCAAGTGCTCAACATGCCTCTTTTTTAAGAATGAATACAGAAGAAAATAAAAACCAATGGCAATTGCTCCGGCGACGATGAAAAATCCGACCAGGAGCGGAAGAGCAACATCGGAAAAAATAGAAAGACTGAAAAGAATAACTTCTTTTACCGTATCTGTATGCCTGTAATTTTGAAACTGATTAATTAAATTAGAATAATTTTCCCGAAAAATGAAACTTCCTATTCCTGCCGAAAGCGGTAAAACCAAAAAAGTCGTCCACATATTGGTCGCTAAAACTCCGGCTGTGGCTGATAATTTATTCAATCTGAAAATAGTAGCAAAAAATAAAGTGGAGAATATTCCTTCTCCCGGAAATATCCCCAAAAAAACACCCAGCGCCGTACCGGCTGCGATCTTATTGGGCGTATCGTCTATGAGGAAAAACTGCTTTAAAAAGTTTTTTATCTTTTCTCTCATGAATTATGCATCTATTGACAAAATAAAATTTATAATATACCTTTAAGTCAAGTATTGGCAGGGGACTGGCCTTGACCTGACCGGACGGAACATCGTCAAAACCTAAAAGCGGGGCTGCTATCATGTGCGCACATGGTAGCTTTTTATTTTTTCTTTACCGAAAAATTCTTTGACTCTTTGTCCACTATTTTCGCTTTTTCAATTTCTTTCTTGGCTTCAAAGGGCAGAACGTCGAGGATACTTTTTAGTGCAATTCCATCAACTTTCAAAACGTTTTCCCATTTATCCAGAGGTTCCAGAATTTCCCGGATTCTTTTTTCATCATATTTATAAGTTTTTCTCAAAGTTCTGGCAATCAATCCGTTTTCTCCGAAAACCCGCTCCACGCCTTCCTGGTCCATATATTTTGAAATCTGCTCCTCAAGATTTAATAGTTGGGATTTGAGAGTTGAGAGCTGAGATTTATTTTTAATATATTCAGCGATGATTTTGTTAATTTTCTCACTGTCCATTTTTCGCACTTCCTTAAACTTGTGCTTCCACATCGGACAGATATTCTGGTATCCGCACCAGTCGCAAAGGGGATTAATCTGCGCGTTAAATTTTCCTTCTTCAATTTGCTCGATAACCTCTAGAAATAAATCATCAATTTTTTTAAGTTGTTCAACGGTTCTCACGGAAGTTAATTTTACGCCGTGTTTCAAGTAATATAAACTTACTTTTATTTTATCTATATTTTCAACTTCCTTGGGATATCTTTTGAGAAACGCTTGCAAATAAATTGAAAGCTGAAGATCATTGTCCACTTTTTCCTGGCTTGGCATTTTTTTGTTCGTTTTGTAATCAATAATTTCATATCCGTCTTCAGTCTTGTCAATTCGGTCGATAATTCCGGAAACAATGTGTTCTCCTAGTTCTATCTGAAACCGGCTTTCCAAATCAACAATATTCGCTTTGGCCGGATCATTTTTTTTGTAATAATCCTGAATCATCGAAACGCCCTGGGAAAAAGCCGCTCGTTCTTCTAATTCATTTTCGAAAACATCGCTATTCCAATTGCGGGAAAAATAATCCAGCGCCTGCTCCAAAGTAGGAGAAAGCAGGCTCGGAGTATGGATAAAATTCAAGGTAGTATGCAAAATCGTGCCAAAAACCGCTTCCTTGGACTTCGGAGTTTTTATCTTCTCAATTTCCTGAAATTTGTACTTCAGGGGACAGATTTTGTAGGTTTCCAGTGCCGAATATGATATACGCATATAGTTAAGTATAAAGTATTGGGTATTATGTATCAAGCATTGGATTTGACACAATTTGAAATATTTTGTATCCTTAAAGCATAGTAATATGGTATGATATAAACGTATGAAGTTTTCTACCAGGGCTGGATATGGGCTTCGCGCCGCGGTAAATCTGGCCAGAAATTATCCCCAGCAAAAAAGTTTGCAGGAAATCTCCAGAGAAGAGGGAATATCTTTGAAGTATCTGGAACAATTGTTCCGAGCTTTAAAAAAAAGCAAGCTAGTAGCCAGCCACAAAGGGAGAGGAGGAGGATATGTTTTAGCAAAAAATCCGAAAGTTATCAGAGTCAGAGAAGTTATTGAAATCCTGGAAGGGCCGATTGTGCCGATGGAATGCGCCAGCGGAAAATGCGACGTTAAGTGCTCCTGCGCTTCCAGCATTGTCTGGACAAAACTGCAGACGCAAATAAAGAAAACTTTATATAGTATTAAGCTAAAAGATTTAATAAAATAATATGAAACAAATATATCTTGATAATGCCGCTACTACTTCCGTCGATCCGGAAGTTTTGAAGGCGATGCTTCCGTATTTTTCGGAAAAATTTGGCAATCCCATGTCCATTCACAGTTTTGGACAAGAGGCAGCGGAGGCTGTTGATAAAGCGCGGAAACAAGTGGCTGATTTTTTGAAGTGCCAGCCGGCGGAAGTGATTTTTACTTCCGGAGCCACGGAAAGCAACAATCTTGCTATCAAAGGAGTAATCAAGAAATATAATGAGAATGATTTTTGCTCCAGAACCGCGCCCCACATAATTATCAGTTCGATTGAACATCATTCAGTTTTGAATACTTGTAAATTTTTAGAAAAATCAGGAAGGGCGGAAATGACCTATTTGCCGGTAAATAAAGACGGAATTGTAGAAATAGAGGAAATCAGAAAAGCCGTTAAGCCAAACACGATTCTGGTTTCCATAATGTATGTAAATAATGAGATCGGCACTGTTCAGCCGATAATTGAAATAGGAAATTTAATAAAAGAAATAAACCTTAAGGCTAAAGAAGCTAATGCAGCTAATCAGCTAATTATATTCCATACCGATGCCACTCAAGCCGTAAATTATTTTGACTGCGATATAGAAAAACTTGGAGTTGACTTGCTTTCTCTCTCTGGACATAAAATTTACGGGCCAAAAGGAATCGGCGCGCTGTATATTAAAAAAGGAACTCCTGTAAAAAGTATTCAGGATGGGGGAGACCAGGAAGTTGGAATGCGCGCCGGAACGCATAATGTACCGGGAATCGTAGGTCTCGGTGCTGCAATAAAAAAAATATCCGCCCAAGGCGGACCAGCCTCGGGCTGGCAAGATACCATTAATTTGAGAGATTATTTCATTGAAAAAGTTTTGAAAGAAATTCCGGATTCGTATTTAAACGGTTCGAAAGAAGAAAGATCTCCTAATAATATTAATTTTCGATTTGATAATGTGGAAGGGGAGAGCCTGGTAATGTCGCTTGATATGGAAAGCATTGCCTCTTCTACTGGGTCAGCTTGTTCCTCGGAATCACTGGAGCCATCTCACGTGCTTTTAGCGCTTGGATTAAAACATGAACAGGCTCACGGAAGCCTAAGATTAACTTTGGTAAAGGACACGACGAAAGAAGAAGTGGATTATACGATTGATAAAATAAAAGAAGCTGTCAAAAGACTGCGCAATATATCGGGAAGCGTACTAAAAGAATTTAAATCGTAAAACATATAAACTTATGTCTTATTCAAAAAAAGTAATCCAGCATTTTACCAAGCCTCATAATCAAGGCGCCATTAAAAATGCCGACGGAGTCGGCACGGTCGGAAATCCTGTCTGCGGAGACATTATGAAGCTTTATATTAAAGTTGCTAAAAATAAAAAAGGAGAAGAAATTATTGGGGATGTTAAATTTGAAACTCTGGGATGCGGAGCAGCGATTGCCACTTCATCAATGATTACTGATTTGGCCAAAGGTAAAACGCTAAAGGAAGCGGAAAAAATTACCCGCCAGAATGTCGCCGATGAGTTAGAGGGACTTCCGCCGACTAAAATGCATTGCAGTAATCTGGCCGCTGACGCGTTGCATGAAGCAATTAAAAATTATAAAAATAAAAATTAGAATGGATAAACCTGGCCAGCCATCTTAAGAGAATAGAGGGAAAGATTGACCGTTATGCATAGGATAGCCATTAAGAAGCTTAGAAGCCAGGAACAGAGCCCTAAAGATTTAGACAAAATCATTGGAATAGAGAAAAGCCCTGGATAAGGGCTTTTCCTTTATATCGAGAACGTCGCACATTATATCTTTTACGACGTTAAATGTATTTTAAACAAGCATAGTTCGATATGCTTAGATATTATCAATAAAATGAACTGTATTTCTTCATTTCCCCTCTTAAATCATCAAAACTTATTATTTTCCAATTGTTTGGTATTGCATTATTCCTTCTACGCAACCAGATATTTATTTTATCTTTTAAATTAAAATCGCTAAAATATACGAAATATAAGCACTCCCCTCTTTTTATGTTTTTTCTGTATTTTTTCTCTTTCATATTCATGGTCTTTATTAGATGTCTGATATCCTGCGTACCAAAAACATCAACAGCAAAATTGTTTGGTTTTGCGAATACATAAAAATCGAATCTATTTTTTGAATTCATATTGAAATTAACATCAACGGGCCTCTCTGCGTGTATAAAAATTTCTTGAAAAAAACTTCTTAATAACTCGTATGCTAAATATTCATAATTTCTTCCTTTTTTATTAATATCTGAAGCAGTAATAGATCTTTCTTTTCCTGTGCTGTAATTATCGACAGTTAGCCCTAGCTTTTTTCTTAATGATACCAAGCCGCCAAAACTTCTTTGTATTTGTCTTGAAGACGGAAGATGCTTGAAATCATCAACATCATAAGCAGTTGGATATCTATTATGTTCCTCGTGAAATTTCTTAAATCCTTCAGAAACTTTTTCAAGAGTCCATTTTATTTCTTTTTTTGTTTTATAGGGCATACTCATTTTATTGCTTAATGGTAGATAATCATCTGGTCAATTTTTGTTCCGCTTGAGGGGCTAAGCGACCCAACTAAGGCTTTCGAGGTATCTAGATATAAATTTGAACCCCAGTATGGATCATGAACAACATATTTTCCATTAGACATTTTCGTGTGGATAACAACATAATGTCCTCCGCCTCCTTTTGTTTTTTTAATATAAACGATTACCGGATTTTTTTTCTTAAGTTCGCTGTCAACTGTGCTCCAATTTATATTTCCGTGAGAATATCCTCCGCTTATAACAACTTTTCCTCCGAATGAAGATGAGGGCCAGTTAATAAGATCGGAACTGAATATTTTTTTCTTAGCCAGAGATCCGGGAGTGATTGAATCTCCGTGGTAAGTGAAAACCATTGATACCGCAGTCACCGCGCATCCATAGCTTTTCATAAGCGTTCTGGTGTTTCCAATTGTCTGATTGCCCCAGCGCGAGTCTCTCTGGGAAAAATACCAGCTAGTTGAGGCATACGCGGAAGAAGGAGGCTTAGGATATGTATCGGCCGAAAGTCCGGAACCCAATTCATCAATGTTCAAAAGTTCTTGTTTTTGTTCTTCCACTCTGGCCAGGAGTTTTTCATATTTCGCCTGTTCTCCTTGTGTCTGTGCAATCAGTGCTTCCTTTTGGTCTTTTTTATCCTGAAGCTCGGAACTTTTTTCCTGAAGCTCATAGAATAAATCGGTTATTTCTTTTTTCTTGTCTTCCACTGATTTTTTTTCGCCAGTAAGATTTTCCTTCAGTGATTTTATGTTTTTGAGTATCTCATTTGTTTTGTCCCCAACCTGAACCATTCTATCGCCTTGAGACATAAAAGAGGAAAGATTTTTGTCGCTAAGAAATGCGGAGATTACGTCTTGCTGACCTTCGTTTTCATAATATACCTGAAGAAGATCAGCTAGGATCTTTTTTTGAAGTTCGATGGATTTTTCCGCCTCATCTATTTTCTTTCCCAGCTGGGTTATTTTGGAATTGAGTTCGTCGATTTCGTTTTTCTTAGCTTCTGTTTCGCTTTCCATCTTTCCCACTTCCGCTTCCAAAAGTTCGACTTGATTACTGAGAGTGGCTTCTTGCTTCTGTTTGATATCAATTATTTGCTGATAAATTTTAGCTTTTTCTTCTAAATCCTTTATTTTTTGAGTTGTATCATCGGCCTTGGCATATTGGAAAAAAATAAATCCCGACAAAACAAAAATTGCTAACCCGAGAAGGATTATTTTTTTATTTCGGAAAATTTTTTCTTTTCCACCCAAGGCGGACCAGCCTCGGGCTGGATTTCTGCTATCCTCCAATTTATTATGGCTAAAGTTACTTAAATAATTCTAATGCTTTTTTTATCCTTTTCAGGCTTTCTTCTTTTCCTAAAACCCAAGCTACTTCAAAGGGAGTGGGCGAGAATTTTTGTCCGGTAAAAACCCAGCGCAAAGGGAAAAGCAAATCCCCTCTTTTATCCCCTGCCGCTTTTAACAATTCTTCCTCTATCTTTTCTTTTTTCCAATTTTCTTCGGAAATTTTTTCCAAGACTCCCAGAGATTTTTCGAGTTGCGTTTTTGTTTCCTCGTCACTATTTTTCTTCCAGCGGATGTCATCCTTGGAATATTTTAAATCATCGCTGAAAAAGAACTGATTGCTCTCTCCTACCTCGGTGAATTTGCTGAGGCGTTCTTTCTCAATTAATAAAATGCTTTTAACATATTCTTCTGTTTTTCTTTCTGCGCTTGCATTCTTAAAAAATTCTTTTTCCTTTAAAAATTCAATAGCTCTTTTGTATAATTCATTGCTACTCATTTTTTTGATATGCTGGGCGCTAATCCAATTGAGGCGGTTCAAGTCAAACACTCCTCCCGCCCGGTTCATTTTGGAAACATCGAATTGTTCGACGAGTTCTTCCATGGTAAAAATTTCCTGCTCTGTTTTCGGATTCCACCCCAAAAGCGCGATAAAATTGACGATCGCCTCAGCAGGATATCCTTGTTCTCTGAAATCTTCTACGCTCACGCTTCCTTCCCGTTTAGAAAGTTTCTTATGATTTTTATTGAGGATATTCGGCATATGGCAGAATTTTGGAATCTTGTCTTCCCATCCAAGCGCTTTATACAATAGAATATGCTTTGGCGTGCTGGGAAGCCATTCAATACCCCGAATCACATGTGAAATTTCCATCAGTGCATCATCAACTACTACTGCCAAATGGTAAGTCGGAAATCCATCAGACTTGAGTATTACCTGATCATCCAACACATAATTTTCAACTGAAATTTTCCCGAATACTAAGTCTTCGTATTCCGTTTTCCCTTCTGGAATTTTAAACCTGACGGCATGCGGAGTTCCGCTCTTTATTTTTTCTTCCACTTCTTCTTTGGAAAGTTTAAGACAACAACGGTCATACATCGGCGCTTTTTTTTCAGCTATCTGCTTATTTCTCATTTCCTCCAGTCTTTCTGGAGTGCAAAAACACGGATATGCTTTTCTTTCGACTATAATCTGGTCGATATATTCTTTGTAAATTTCCAGCCTTTCCGATTGGACATACGGTCCTTCGTCGACTTTCATTCCCGCCCACTCCAAGGATTTAATAATTCTTTCCACTGCGCCTTCGACGTATCTTTTTCTATCAGTATCTTCAATGCGCAAAATAAAAGTTCCTCCGTTTTTCCTGGCCAGCAAAAAATTAGTAAGAGCTGTTTTCAGTCCTCCGATATGCAATTCCCCCGTCGGCGACGGCGCAAATCTAACGCGAACTTTGCTCATAAAAATTGTTCTTATTGAAATATTAGTCTTATCGGAAAAATTATTACTGCGTTAAAAATTCTTTTTATTCTTTTTGGCTGCAATAGCAATCGCCAAAGCCATTCAACACCAAAAAACTGCATCCATTTCGGCGCTCTTTTTAGCTTGCCGGTCAGATAGTCAAAACTGCCCCCTACTCCGACGGCTAATCCTATTGTATCATTTTTCAGGCTATTTAGAAACTTTTCCTGAAATGGCACGCCAAAATTGCAGAAAATTAGATTGTAGGTTATAGGTTGTGGTTTGTAGGATAAATTATCTCTATCTAAATTAGTACCGCCTATTTCCAGGTTTGGATATTTCTTCAGGATTGCATCTCTCGTCTCTTCCCAATTACTCAATCCCCCGCTGTTTGCCGCTAAAAATATTTTTAGTTTTTTTTCATTGGCAATTTTCAAAATTTCCTGCATTAAATCAATTCCCGCCATCCGGCATTTTAATTTTTCTCCCATTCGCCAAAAAGCGAATTTAATCCCTGATCCATCAGCGATATTCAAATCACAAGAATTCAGGATGCCCCTAAATTCATTATCCTTTTGCGCTTCCAAAATAAACTCCGGATTTACGGTTGCAATCTGCCTAAAATTATTACCGTCTAAAAAACAAGATATTTTTTCCAATATCTCTTTTCTTTCCAAATTATCCACTCTCACCCCTAAAATATCCATAAATACTATTCACACCAATATTCTAGAACACGGGTGTGACAATAATTCTATTTTAAAATGCATGATTCTAAGACTGTGTATCCTGTCCTTCCTTTTTCAATTTTGCTTTCGAAAACATCCACGCTTTCGACTGGAATAGAAACCTTGAATTTTTCTTCTATTTTCGGTTTTTCGGGAAGCGCTTTCCATTTTGCCTTATCTATTTTCCCTAGCATAATGTGCGGTTTGAATTCCTTTTTCTCGCTCACAAAAACATCCAGCGATTTTTCAATCCCGGTTTGAAGTTTTCGAAGTTCTTCATTCGCTTCTCCAAAAAGCCAGATCATTTTTGGCTCTTCTGAATTCGGTTCCGGCTTTATTCCTTCAAAATCAATATCAAAGCTTTCGAAATCTAGAGCTGTCTCTTTGACGGCCAGGCAAACATCCGCCAGGCTTTCATCATCAATAAAGCCCAAAAAAGACAGGGCGATGTGAAAATTATCCGGAAGAGACCATTTGATGGGCATATCTTTCAGTTTTTCAACTCTCTGATTTAAGCGTTTTTTGATATCTTCCGGCAAGCTAATTCCGATAAATATTCTTCGTTTCATATATCTAATTCTAGCTTAAAATAAGGTATTTTTCAAATTTTACCTTTAATCTCGGCGGTGTTAGAATGAATATGTGGAAAAAGAGATAAAAAATACCATTATAGATGTCGTCCCACTTACTCGCCTGCCGCTTTCAAGACAGCAGAGTTTTTCGTATTTAAATGATGCTCCGGTGCCTTTCGGCTCGCTTCTTTCCGTTCCCCTCTTCCATCGGGAAGTTCAAGGAATTGCCATTGTAAATCGGGATGATTTTTTCCGCTTTGGAAATATCAAGCTTCGGAAAATCAATAAAATTCTGAATGAAAATTTTCTGACTGAAAAGCAATTAAAACTGGCGGAATTTATTTCAGAATATTATATTTGTCCGCTTGGAATAGTTTTAAAATTTTTCATAACAAAGAAAGTGAAATCGCGTATTATGGAACGTGAAACGCATAGTGAGGAACAAAAAAATATAAAATTGTCTAAAAAGCAAAGAATAGCATTGAATAGAATATTAAAAAATGAGAAATCCTTGTTTATTTCCGGAAAGGAAAAAATAGAAATATATCTTGAGTTAATTAAAAAAACTATCCAGAAAAACAAGCAGACGTTGCTTCTTCTCTCGGAAATTCCTCTTGTTTATGAAGCGCTGGATATTATCAAAGAATATTTTGATGAAAATTCCATCGCGCTTTTTCACAGCAAATTGAAAGGGAGCGAGCTGTATGACAGCTATCAAAAAATAAAATCCGGAAAAGCAAAAATTATTTTGGGAACCAGGCAAGCCGTCCTTGCGCCTTTTGAAAAATTAGGACTCATAGTTATCGATGAAGAACAGGATATTTCTTACAAGCAATGGGATATGAATCCGAGATATAACGCCGTTAAAGTGGCTGAGAAACTGGCAGAATTGCATAAAGCAAAACTTATCTTATCTTCACCTACACCAAGCATAGAAACGTATTGCAGAGAAGAATTGAAAAAGTTCCATGCTCCATGTCCCACCTTCCATGTTGCCGAAATTATAGACATGAAGAAAGAGGGCTGGAATAACAACCGCAAAAGAAATAATAATATTATTTTTAGCAAAAAATTAATATCCGAGATTGGATTTACGCTTAAATATGGAAAGCAGGTATTTTTGTTTGCCAATAAGCGCGGAATGAGTTCATTTTCTGTTTGCGCAAGCTGCAAGGAAGTTCTGCGCTGTCCCAGATGCGAACGAGCGCTTATTTATGACAAAAGCGGACAATATCGCTGTTTGCATTGCGCCTATAGAACCGACATCTTCGCCAAATGCCCAAAGTGCGGCGGCACCGAATTTAAAAATATTGGAATTGGAAATCAAACTATCGAAAGAGAAATCAAGAAAACATTTCCGGGAGCCAAAATAAAGCTTGTTGACTTCGAATCGCTGAAAAATAGAAATGACCAGAAAAAATTATTCGGCGAGATAAATCTCGGAAAATTTGATATAATAATAGGAACACAGACAATCCTAAAGGCCTGGGATTTGCCTAAACTGGGATTAATTGGTATCATAAACGCCGATGATTTTCTGAGTTTTTCGGAATATAATTCAGACGAAAAAGCCTTCCAAATCTTATTTCAGGCTCTTCAGAAATCCCAAGATAGCGAAAATACAAAATTAATCATTCAGACTTATAACGCCGAGCATCCGATAATCAAGTCTTTAGCAAATTATGAATTTGAAAAATTCTATGAAAATGAAATTGAGCAGAGGAAAGCGCTGAAATACCCCCCGTTTTATCGCCTGATAAAATTGACTCTCCGGACAATCCATAAAGCAAAAATGGAAAAAGAATCTGCTTTTATTTTTGGAAGGATGAAAATCCTCTCGGAAAGGGACAAGAATATTTCCGTTTTTGAACCGTTTAGTCCCCAACTTTCAAAAGTTCGGGACAAATTTCGAAAGCAAATTGTAATAAAATTGCGCTACCAAGAAATTCCGGAAGAACTGCAAAAAACTCTCCGAAATCTCGGGGGCGAATGGATTATTGATGTTGATCCGATAAGCATTACTTAAAAATACTATGGAGATTTTAAAATATCCTAACAAAATACTCGATAAAAAAACAAAGAAAGTGAAAAATCCGCTTGATGCTGAAGTCCAAAAGCTTATTAAGGATATAAAAGAAACTATGGAAAAATCTGATGGAGCCGGACTAGCCGCGCCTCAAGTTGGAGAATCGCTTCGAATTTGCGTTATCCAATATGGCGGAGAAGCTTTTGCCTTGATTAATCCGAAAATTACTTCCTATTCCAGGGAAAAAGAAATACATGAAGAAGGTTGTTTAAGTTTTCCGGGACAATTTCTTCCCATTAAAAGATCGGTGAAAATTAAGGTCCGATATATTGACGAAAGCGGAAAAGAAATAAAGAAAAAAGCCGAAGGCCTCCTGTCTAGGATAATGCAGCACGAAATCGACCATTTGGACGGAATAGTCTTTATTAAAAGAAAATAGGTATGAAAAAAGAAAAAACAAAAATTATTTTTATGGGCACTTCTGATTTTGCCAAAGGAATTTTGGAATCGATAGTCGGAGAGAAATATCAAGTTTTAGCAGTATTCACCCAGCCGGATAAAAAAGCCGGCAGAAAGCAGGAAATAAAAATAGGGCCCGTAAAAGAATTTGCAGAGAAACAAAAAATTCTTGTGTTTCAGCCCGCGAAATTAGCTGAAGAAACAATCGAAAAAATAAAAGGGATGAACCCCGATCTTATTATTGTTGCCGCTTACGGAAAAATTATTCCCAAAGAAATACTAGCGGTTCCAAAATACAAAAGTATCAATATTCATCCCTCGATGATTCCTAAATTCCGCGGCCCTTCCCCCATCCAAAACGCAATCCTATCCGGAGAAAAAGAAACCGGAATAACTATAATGCTAATGGATGAGAAAACGGACCATGGAGACATTTTGGCTCAAGCCAAAGTTCAAATTTATCCGGATGAAAATACGGAGGACTTATCAAAAAAAATAATTCCGCTTAGTACCAAGCTCCTTCTAGAAACGATTCCCCGTTGGATAGAAGGAAAAATAAAGCCGCAGAAGCAAGACGACTCCAAGGCAACATATTGCCAGCTTATTGAAAGAGAAGACGGACATATTTTTTGGAATGAAACGGCAAATGAAATATATGATAAATTTAGAGCTCTTTTTCCCTGGCCGGGAATATTCTCCGTTTGGGAAAAAGATGGAAACATTGCCAGATTAAAACTAGTTAAGATAAAAATTCAGGAAAAAGATCCGGAAAAAAAATACGAAATTGGAGAGATTTTCAGGCTAAACCCGAAAGAAATTGGAGTAAAAACCGCAAAAGGAGTTGTTATTATTGAAGAGGTCCAGTTTGAAGGGAAAAATCCAATAAAAATAAATGAATTTTTGAACGGATATCCGAATTTTATTGGAAATAAATTAAAATAAATATGGACCAGGAAGAAAAGAAAAATAATAAGATTATGATAGTCGGAGCACTTTTAATCGCTATGGTTTTTGCCTATACTATATTCAAATCGGAATTCAAAAAAGACAATTCTGGAATTGCAAAAACAAGCGGAGGGGCGGAAATAAAATACCCGAAAATAACTCCTGAAGACCTTAAGAACCAATTAAAAAATCCTGACAATGTCCAAGTTGTTGACATTCGCGGATCCGATGATTATAAACTGGAGCATTTTATAGGCTCCATAAGCGCCACCCTTGAAGAATCTCTGAACGGAGTCCCGCTGGAAAAAACAATAACAATAATCGGGTATGAGGAGCAAAAAGAAGCTTATAAAAAAGCAGTTGAACTTATCAAGAGCAAGGGATTCAATGATGTTTATGTTTTGGATGGGGGTCTTCCTGCCTGGAAAGAAATCGGTGGTAGCACAATTTCTATCGGAAATCCCGGTTCATTTTCTGATAATGCCAAGATAATATACATCCTGCCGGAAGAACTGAAAAAATTAACTGACGACCAAAATTATCCGAAATATATTCTTGATGTTTCTTCTGAACAAGCATTTGGCAACGGGCATCTTTCCGGAGCAGAGAATATTTTTCTCGATGATTTGGAAAAATCAGCGGATAAAATTCCTTCCGGAAAATTAATCGTAGTCTATGGAGAAAATGAACTTCAGGAATTTCAGGCCGGAGTAAGGCTATACGACCTTGGGATTATGAACGCGAAAGTTCTAAAAGGCGGACTTCCTGCCTGGAAAGAAAAAGGATTTGAAGTTGTGAAATAAAAAATTTCTATAAAAAGCGCTCCGATTAATCGGAGCGCTTTAAAAATTCGAATATAACCAAAAATTATCCGATGACTGCCAGCACATCTTCGTTCTTCACAATCAAAAATTCTTCTCCTCCAATTTTTATTTCCGTTCCGCTATACGGTCTGAAAATCACTTTTTGATTTTTCTTTACTTTAATTTCTTTGCTTCCTCCTACTTCAATTACTTTTCCCTGCTCCGGCCTTTCCTTCGAAGCAGATTCAGGAAGAAAAATTCCGGAATCGGTTTTTTTATCCGCTTCTTCCGGCTGAATCAGGACATTATCGCCCAATGGCTTTACTTTTAATCCTTTCATATTTCTTAAAAAATTAAATTATTAACAACCGTAATTATAGCAAAAAATAGCCGGCAGTCAAGGCAACTGGTTGCTAATTATTTCTTTCTCCGAAATACCAATCATAAACTTCTTTTGTCACCGGAACAGCGCTAGAATTTCCCTCTTCTCCGCCTTCTACCAAAATGACCATCGCCAATTCCGGATTTTCATACGGAGCAAAAGAAGTAAACCAAGCATGCGTTCTGCTTCCGCTTCCAAACTGGGCGGTTCCGGTTTTCCCCGCTACTTCAACCGGCAAATCTTTTAATGTCTGGGCAGTCCCGGAAACAACCGTTTCCCTCATTCCCTCTTGAATGATTTTGATTATATCCGAAGAAATAAATTGTTTTCTGATAACAGCTGAGGAATTATTAATTGTCTCTCCGCTGCTTTTGATAATTTTTGAAACTATTCTTGGCTGATATAAAGTTCCTCCGTTAGCAATAGCTGCCACGGAATTCGCAATCTGAAGCGGAGTTTCCGTAATGAAACCCTGGCCAATGGCGCAATGATAATCATCGCCTGTGTACCACCGTTCTCCCATCTTTTCCAATTTCCAATCTGTGCTTGGGATTAATCCGGTTGATTCCCCGGGAATGTCAATCCCCAACCTATCTCCGAGCCCAAAAAGATTTTCATATTTTTTCATCCTGTCCATTCCCAATCCTTGAATATTTCCATATCCGCCGCCTACAGTATAAAAAAATACGTCATTACTTTCCGCGATTGCCCTCCGAACATCGCTTGGACCATGCACCTTCCAGTCGCCAAAATGAAAATTTCCAATCGTAAGCATCCCGCCTAAGCCATCAATTATTGTTGAAGGTGTAATAACTCCCTCGGAGAGAGCTGCCGCTGCAATAATCGGTTTTATCGTTGATCCTGGGGGATATTCACCGGAAATTGCCCTATTGAAAAGAGGCTTATTGGGATCGCTGATTAATTTTAAATAATCTTCCTGGGAAATTTTTCCGGAAAAAATATTATTGTCAAAGCTTGGCAGGCTCACCATTGCCCGCACTTCTCCGTTTCTTGGATCGATAGCAATAGCTGCCGCTGTCTTTGTTCCGCTTTTTTCCAGCACTCCGCTCAATATGTCATAAACTTTTCTCTGAAGATCATAATCAATTCCCAAAACCAAATTATCACCAGTTTCAGGATCGACTAGTCCTCTTTCTTTTTTCACATTTCCCGCAGAATCAACTTCCACTTTTAGCGCTCCGTTTTTTCCTTTCAAATATTTTTCGTATGATTTTTCGATTCCTTGCTTTCCTATATAATCAGTAAGAAAATAATCTTTATTATCAGCCAAATCATCTTTATCCACTTTCCCGATATATCCCAAGATATGGGAAAAAATAGAACTGTCCGGATACTCCCGGATGGCTGTTTTTTCCGTCATAATTCCGGGAAACTCACTTTTCTTTTCTTCCAAGGACAGATATTCTTCCTGGGAAATATTTTCTTTGATTAAAATAGGGCTGAGGGAGTTTTTTTCCAGCGAACTGATTTTTGCCAAAAAATCCCCCTCGTTAATGGACAAGGTTTCAGAAATATCCTGGGATATTTTTTTCAGCTCTTCGGGACTTTTCGGAAGATCGGGAGGAATTGCAATCGCGTCAACACTGGGAACATTATTTACCAAAACATTTCCAAAGCGATCCAGTATTTTCCCCCTCAGAGCTTTGATAGGAATTGACCGTATACTGTTTCCTTTGGCAATTTCCCGGTAATAATTTCCCTTAATGACATTTAAGTAAAAAATGCGGGAGCTAAGAAGCGCCAAAAGAAGAAGAATGGCAATCCAGAATAATTTCATCTTTCTTTTCCCCAGCGGAACTTCTATTCTGGATAATTCTTCTTCTGAAACGGCAATGAGATAGTCCTCAAGTTCTGTCCCCTGAAAATTTTTATTCTTATTTTTTCTTTTTCCAAAAATCATTTTCCTGAAAATGAATTATTAGCATTAATTTTTCTTTTCTGTTTTTTCATCAAAATAACAAGGAGATGAAATAGGATAATATTAAAAGCTGCTTTCCAAATAATTTCCCGGGAAATTAGCGCCTCGACGTTTAATATTTTTTCAAATTTAAATCCGAAAGAGGCCAGATTAATCCATACGCTATTGAAAATTGTCATTAAAACAACAAAAATAGAGCTGAAGAAAAATCCTCCTATTTTTTCTCCAAAAACAAGCCTTTTCGAAAAAAAGCTGATACTGTAGGAAAAAATCGCAAAAGAAAAAATGCTAGTTCCGATTTTCCTGAAAGAAAAAATATCCAGAATGAATCCGGCTATGATTCCCCAAATCCAAACAGCCTGAAATCCAAAAACTGCCACCGACGAAACCAGGGAAACCAAAACAAGATCGGGAATATTTCCTTTTGAAAAACAAACCGGGAGAACGCTGGTCTCCAGGATCACAGCCAAAATAATAACTGCCAAAATTAAAAAAAATTTTTTCATCGGCATTGTTAATTTTTTATAACAAAAACAAACTGTAGTCGGGAAAAGTCAATCAAAGAAGAAACAATTGCTCTTTGAAAGAGTCCGCCTTCGGATGATGGACTGATTTCTTCAATTTTTCCGATTAAAAGTCCGGCGGGAAATACTTTTCCCACCCCCGAAGTTGCCACTTCATCTCCTTTATTTAAAGCTTCGCTTTGCAAAACCATATCCATTATTATTCCCAGTCCGAATTCCCCTTTTACTATTCCTCTGGATCCGGTTTTCAAATCAATAGCATTTATTGAACTTTCTATGTCGTTAACAAGCAGCACCTTTGAGGTTGTTGGATAAACTTCTTCTATTTTCCCGATTAGTATTCCTGAATTAACGATAACCGGCATATCTTTTTTGAGCCCATTTCTTTCCCCTTTGTCTATTTCTATCCAGCCTCCCTGCTCATTTGGATCCCGGCTGATTACAGCGGAGCCTTCCAAATTAAATTTTTCTCTGGGAAGAAGCTGAAGTTCTTCCCGCAACTTTTTATTTTCTTTCCCTTCTCCACTAAGTTTTGAATTTTCCGCCAAAAGAGACCTGTTTTCCTCAATTAATTTTTCATTTTCTTTTTTGAGCTGCCCGATTGAACCTATAAATTTTTTAATCTCAGAAGCTTCAAAAGTCAGTCCGTATGCCACTTTTTGAAACGGAGAAAAAACAACGAAAAAAGCTGTTTTGACTGGGTTGAAAAAGCCATGCGGATTGAAAATAATAAGAAAAACCGAAAAAGAAACAATCACAAGAACTTTAAACAATTTTGTACGAAAGAAATTAAAAGGCATACGCAATAAAATTTCTAGTTAAGAATTTCTAATTTCTAATCAATGTCAAATAATTTTAAATGACTAATGCCTAAACTTTTATTCGTTTGTTAATTAAATAATTGGGATTTGATTAGAAATTAGGCTAATTAGAAATTAGTAATTTTAAATAAGTGATTTCCCATATTCATTTTCAACTAAAATATCCTTGAGGCTTTCTAGATCTTCCAGGACAATTCCAGTTCCTCGAACCACTGCCGTGAGGGGATCTTCCATCATTCGAACCGGTATTTCGGTCTGATTGGCAACCAGCTTGTCCATTCCGCGAATCAAACTTCCCCCGCCGGCTAGAATTATTCCTCTTTGCATCACATCCGCCAAAAGTTCCGGAGGCGTATCTTCCACTACTGATTTTATGCTATTGGTAATGATTCTTATTGATCTCGACAAAGCCTGCCTTACTTGCTCATCATTAATTATCACTTCCTTGGGAAGTCCGCTGATAAGATCTCTTCCTCTTACCGATGAAGTCAGATTTTCCTTGAGAGGAAAGGCGCTTCCAATGGATATTTTCACGTCTTCAGCCGTTTTTTCTCCAATTAAAAGATTAAATTCATCCCGGCAATAACGGACAATGTCCTCATTCATCTCGTCCCCTGCCACCCGAAGGCTTCGGGAAATAACCACTCCGCCCAAAGATATGACGGCGATTTCCGAAGTTCCGCCTCCAATATCCACTACCATATTCCCCGCCGCTTCCGTTACCGGAAGACGCGCTCCGATTGCCGCTGCCATCGGTTCATCGATGAGATACGCTTCTCTCGCCCCGGCGTTAGTCGCCGCGTCAATCACCGCCTTTTTTTCCACTTCGGTTATTCCGGAAGGAATCCCAATCAGCACTCTCGGCCTTGGAATCAAAGAAAAGGTTTGCTTGCTGACTTTATTGATAAAATGGCGAAGCATCTGTTCGGTAATTTCAAAGTCGCTTATCACTCCGTCAACCAGCGGCCTCGTGGCTACAATATGTCCTGGTGTTTTTCCCACCATTCTTTTGGCATCTCTTCCAATAGCCAGAACTTGGCCGGTTTTTTTGTTAACCGCTACCACCGAAGGCTCGTTTATTACTATTCCTTTACCTTTCACATAAACCAAGGTATTGGCTGTTCCAAGATCAATCCCGATATCCTGAGAAACTTTTCCAAGTAATCCTCCGATTTTGCTTAAAATATTTTTAAGTTTTTTTAACATAAAAAAAGACAAACCCTGAATATTATGGTTTTTAAAATCCCCATTTTGTTTTTGTTTTGTCTGTAGCTAATAATACCTCAAAACCGCCACAAAGTCAAAAACGCTATTCCGAATTTTTCTCGAGAAATTTATTGGCTTTTTCAAGTACTTTCTTGGGACTTTTATAGGTAATCCTGGTTATAGCATCCTCAAGTGGGAGCCAAACGAAACCGAAATGCTCGCGAGACAGATTTATGTCTTTTGTTTTGGTTTCGGCTAAATAATAAACCGCTTTTTTAAACACAAGCATTGTTTTGCCTTTATGTCTTTTTTCTTTTTCTTTGCCCTTAGGAAAATAAGAATAACGGACAGTTTCTTTAAAATTACCTATAATTTCCAGGTCATTTATTCCGGTTTCTTCCGCTACTTCTCTTTTCAAAGTTTCTATTTCTTTTTCTCCTTCTTCCACGTGCCCCTTAGCTAATCCCCAATATTCATTTCCGTAATCAAGCAGAAGGTAATAAATTTTACTATCTTCTTTTCTGAAAATCACCGCTCCGACTGATTTCTCAAACGCAATCATAAATTATTCCAATACTATTTTTTCCGGTTTTATTTTTTTGCCAAAAAATTTGCTTCCCATAGTTTTAAATCCCTCTGTCAAATCCGTAGTAAAAAATTTTAATTCTGATTTCTTTCGAAGCGTTTTTTCTATTTCGGAATGTTTTCTTAGGTATTTCCTCAATTTTCTGGCTACTATATTTCCCTCATTTATAATTTGAATCTTTCCGCCAATTATTTTTCTAATCTTACTTTCCAAAAATCCATAATGAGTGCATCCTAAAATTAAAGTATCTATTTTATTTTTGACCAGAGGCTTCAAATATTTTTCAAGCATCCAGTTTGATATTTTTGATTTTTCCTCTCCAGCTTCTACTATCGGAACCAGAAGCGGACAAGCCTGTTGAAATACTTTTATTTCAGGATCAATCTTAAGTAGTTCCCTTTTGAAAGCGCCGGATGAAACAGTTCCCTGAGTTCCAATAATTCCAACTCTTTTGTTTTTTGTCTCTAAAATTGCTTCTTCTGACGCCGGGATGATAACTCCTAAAACTTTTCTTCCCGGATATTTTTTGGGAATATATTCCTTCTGAATTTTGTGTAGCGCTTTGCTCGAAACGGTATTACAGGCAAAAATTATCAACTGGCATCCTTTTTTAAAAAGAAAATCAACTGCTTGGATCGAAAAATTATAAATAACTTCCTGGGAACGATTTCCATATGGAATTCTGGCTGTATCTCCAAGATAAATATAATTATATTCAGGAAGTTCTTTAACAATATGTTTCAAAATCTGAATCCCGCCAAAACCGGAATCAAAAACCCCAATTGAATATTTCCTCTTAACTTTTTTATCCATAAAATACTTTTCAGATTTTTTCTATATAGAGGATCTGTTTGATTCAATATATCTTATAGCTTTATTCAAATCTTCCACCGAAATTATTTTATGCTTAAATCCAAAATAATCTAATATTAATTTTCTTTCCTTCTTACCGATGTCACTCCATTCTTTAATATTTTCCATCGTTTCATTAACCGCCACAATTTTATCATCTCCGTCTTCTCTCAAAATTAAAGCGATTGGAATAATTTCTATCTTATCTCCGGTTTTTAATTCTTTCTCGGAAAACACCAGAACATCAACTTCATCTCTTTCTTTCTTGTTAATTATCCCTTCCAAAAATCCGTAATTTATCGGCATTTTCCCATTGTTAACTGAAATCTTTTTTTCTATTGAACCAAAATCAACAAAATCATTTTTCTCTTTACTGAAATGAATTCTCCTGTCACAATCCTTTGGAATTTCAATTATCGCCTTGAACATGATTTATAATTATGGTGTAAGTCTTATGCATTCTTCTTATACTCTTTTCCCAAATATTTTTTTAACCTCTGCAAGCCTTCTTTAATCTTTTCCGCGTCTAGCGCGTAGGAAAAACGCACGCGGCCGGGATCGCCAAACCAGGTTCCGTCGTAAGTAATCACTTTATATTTATAGTACAAGTCGTTCACGACTTTATTGGGATTCTTAAATTTGGGGAAAACATAGAAAGCGCCTTCCGGCTTCCATAAATCCAGTCCCAAATCCAGCAAACCATGATAAATTAAATCCCGCCTTTCTTTCCAAATCTTGACCTGGGCGTCAATATAGCTTCGCGGCACTTTTGTAGCCTCAAAAGCCATTTCCTGCCCCAAAATATTGGTATTCATGGAGATATGCGTTTTCATTTCCACGATTTTTTCAATAAGCCATCGCTCGCGGGCGTAAACATAGCCCACGCGAAAACCGCACATAGCAAAAGTTTTGGAAAAAGAATTTAGCGTGATTATTTTCTTGCCCTTAAACAGATAATTTTCCCGCTCGTAAATCAGGTCTTTATAAACCTCGTCGGAAATTATATAAATGCCGAGATCGTGCGCCAGTTTTTCTATTTTCTTCAAAACATCCAAATCCTGAATACTTCCGGTCGGATTAGCCGGAGAATTAATTAAAACTGCCCGGCAACCTTTAATTTGCTTGGCAAAATTTTCAAAATCAATTTTCCCCCGCACCAAATCGTAATAGACCGGCTCCATGAAAGCCAGCCGGACATTGCTGGGATAGGAATAATAATAGGGCCGCGGCAAAAGAATTTTTGCACCCGGTTTGTACAAAGCCCGCAAAACCAAATCCAGCGCCTCGGATGCGCCATTAGTAATGACGAAGCTATTCATACTGGCTCCCTCATATTGCTTCGCCAACGCTTGTCGTAAATTTTCCTGCCCCTGAACTAAACCGTATTTAAAATCGCGGTAATCAGGTAAAATTTTAAAAACTTCTGGCGGCGGAGGCAGATCAGGCTGTCCCGAACCAAACGAAATTAGTTCCCCATTGCCCTTGCCGATAAAAAACGCCGGGCTATCAATTTTTTTATTATTCTTTGGCATTAACAAAAAGTTAACAATTTATTTTTACTTCCCGCAATACTTCTTAAGCTTTAATAATCTACCGCAGGAGTTAAATTTCTTCTAATGGATATATATCCAGTGCAACTTCTTCATAAGGATGTACTTTCTTTATGGCCATAATAACGTCTTTTACGAGATTACGGTCACATACGAATTCTATCCGTTCTTCTTGAACTGATTCCGGCTTTCCGACTTCGCCTATTGCTGGATGTGCACCGTCTTCTGGTTTGAATCGGCCAATACCTTCTGAAGAAAAACTGCAGTAAGTATAGTTTCCGATCCTCCCTGCACCAGCTTTTCCAATCGCTTCACGGACTATATCCGTGTGCGATTCTGGTACAAATACTACGATTTTTACATTTTTTGATTGATTCATATCTTTATTTTATCAATTTCTATGCGCCATGACACTTTTTATACTTTTTACCTGACCCGCAGGGGCAGGGTTCATTGCGCCCGACTTTGTTTTGGTTGATAATCGGTTTTTGTTTGACTTCCTCTTTTTGCAAACTGCCGCCCGAAGCTTGCATCTTTTTCGCGGCGCCGAACTGCTCCACTTCATCAGAAGCGCCCTTAAACTGCAAATTCTGCTTTTCTTTAACTCCTGTCTGAACAGAAGGAACTACGCCGATTCGAAAGATCGTTTTGACAATCGAAGAACGGACGTTTTCCATAAGGCGTGAAAATAAATCGAAAGCTTCACGTTTATATTCAATGAGAGGGTCTCTTTGTCCATAGCCTCGAAGCCCGATTCCTTCACGAAGATAATCAATTTCTTCCAAATGATTCATCCAGAGAGTATCTATTGTTTGAAGCGTTATTGCCCTTTCAATTATCCTCATGCTCTCCTCGCCTATTTCTTTTTCTTTTTGCCCATAGGCAGTCTTTGCCAAGTCCATAAGATAATCATGCAGCATTCCTCTTTTTTCAATTTCATTTTTTGATTTGTCATTCTGAATTATTTCCAGCTGCTTCTTCACGTCATCCGACAACGGGAAAATTCCATTCAGTTCAGAAAATAACTCATTTATTTTCCAGTCAAATTCTTCTCCGGCTGTGTGAAAAGAAGCCATTCTTTCCACTTCTTCGGAAATATCATTCATTATTTCACTTTTAAAATCTTTGGCTTCCAGAATTTCTTTTCGCCTTTTGTAAACGACTTCTCTCTGTTTATTCATCACGTCATCATAATCCAAAACGTGTTTTCGAATGTCAAAATTGAATCCCTCGATTTTATTTTGGGCATTTTCAATGGTCTTGGAAATAATTGCGTTCTGAATCGGCTGGTCTTCAGGAAGTCCGAGCCTGTCCATCATATTTTTCATCTTGTCTCCGCCAAATCTTCGCATCAGCTCGTCTTCAAGTGAAACGAAAAACTGGGAAACTCCAGGATCTCCCTGGCGCCCGGCGCGCCCGCGAAGCTGATTATCAATTCTGCGTGCTTCATGGCGCTCTGTTCCGACAATCATGAGTCCTCCACATTCCCTTACCCCTTCTCCGAGCTTAATGTCGGTTCCCCGTCCTGCCATATTAGTCGCAATAGTTACTGATTTTTTTTGTCCCGCATTAGCAATAATCAAAGCTTCTTTTTCGTGCTGTTTAGCATTCAAAACCTCATGTTTTATTCCTTCGCGAAGAAGAAGCGCACTAAGGTATTCTGATTTTTCAATGGCAATTGTTCCGACCAAAACAGGCTGTCCCTTTGCGTTCACTTCTTTTATTTTTTGGACAATCGCATCAAATTTCCCCTTTTCTGTTTTATAAACCACATCAGGAAGGTCTTTCCTGATGAGGGGCTCGTTGGTAGGAATTTCCATCACTTCCAGCTTGTATACCTTGAAAAACTCTTCTGCGCTGGTAGCGGCCGTTCCTGTCATTCCGGAAAGTTTTTCGTACATCCTGAAATAATTCTGAAAAGTAATCGTCGCCAAAGTTTTCGATTCCCTCTGAACTTCCACTTTTTCCTTGGCTTCGATCGCCTGGTGCAATCCTTCGCTATAACGGCGACCCTCCATAAGCCTGCCGGTAAAATCATCGACAATAACAACTTGTCCGTCTTTTACTACATAGTCCCGATCAAGCTTAAAAAGCACCTGGGCCTTAAGAGATTGCTCCAAGTGATGAACGTAATTTATTTTCCCAGGATCATAGATGTTTCCCACTCCCAGCATCTCCTCAACTTTTCCGATTCCTTTTTCCGTAAGAACCACGGATTTCATTTTTTCATCTACTTCATAGTCGTCTTTTTCTTTGAGTCGGGGAACAATCTGAGCAAAACGCTGGTATAATTTCGTTGATTCTATGTCCGGCGCGGAAATAATGAGCGGTGTCCTGGCTTCATCAATTAAAATCGAGTCTACTTCATCAACGATAGCAAAATTGAGTTTCCGTTGAGACATTTCATCGGCACTTTGTACCATATTATCGCGAAGATAATCAAATCCGAATTCGTTGTTGGTCCCATAGGTAACATCGGAGTTATATGCATCGCGTCTGGAGATTTCGATGAGATTTTCCATTTCAACGCTCACTTCATTGGCATCAATGATTTTCGGTTCATAGCGATAGGAAGTATCATGAATAATACAAGCTGTGGAAATTCCCAAGGCGTAAAAAATTGAACCCATCCAGTTGCAATCTCGCTTAGCTAAATAATCATTGACTGTCACTACATGAATGCCTTTTCCGGTTAGCGCATTGAGATAGATAGAAAGCGTTGAAGTCAGAGTTTTTCCTTCTCCAGTTTTCATTTCGGCAATTTTTCCCCGATGAAGAACGATTCCTCCGATAAGCTGGACATCGAAATGCCTCTCTCCGATAACTCTTTTGGCAGCTTCGCGAACAACTGCAAAAGCCTCCGGAAGCAAATCATCCAAAGTTTCTCCTTTGCCGGTTGGCGGATTCAAGCGTTTTTTAAATTCAAGAGTTTTGCTTTTTAGCTTTTCGCCCGACAGTCTGACGATCACTGGTTCAAAAGAATTTATCTTTTCAATAACAGGCCTGAATTTGTTTATCTCCCGTTCATTTGAGCCGAAAATTTTCTTAAATAATGACATAACCTAAACAAAAACTACGGTTTTAATTTGTTAATCCGTTAATGAATAACGATCAGTTAAATACCCTTTAATCCTATCAAAAAAAAGCCCCTCAGTCAAAAGGGGCTCAAGAATTCAGGTTTGATATCTTTTTATTTTTGGGTTAAATATTTCTTGAAAACTTCTTCTCCTGGAGCAACGCTCACCATCGGAATTCCATCACAACCGGAATAGAATCCTTTAATAGTAATTTCTGTAGGACTCTTTTCGGAAGATTTTTTAAGCTTCGCAACAAGGCTGTCTGAACCATCGGCTAAGATCACTTTTGAATCCCGATAACCTGCCGGCAATTTTTTCAAGTCATCATTGGAAATTTGAAGCACCCAGCTTTCTCCTTCATCGACATACCATCCATTAATTTTAATTTCTCCGTCAAATGCATGCTTGGAACAAACAGGTTTTTCGATTTCTTTCCCTCCTTTGCAATATGTGCATTTAACGTCTGCATTCAATCCTAAATCCTTAGCGATATTCAAGAATATGAAAGTGAGCGTTCCTGCAATTAATACTATTACTGCAATCGCAAAAGTGATTGATATTTTTTTATTCATTTTTTTAATCCTCCGATTTTTAATTGTTTCCTGCACATATTATACAACAAAAATTTAAAATAACAAAGTGGATAACTTAAAATAGAAAAGCCTTAATAACAAGGTCTTTGAAGTCAAAAGAACCGGCTGCTAAATATTGTTACTAATACGAAATAATAGGCTAAAATCTCGCTTTTTCATCCAAGACCATCTTTTTCTTTATTGAAATTCTTCCTCTTCTTCTAATCGCTGCTCTCTTACCCTTGTCCTTTGATATTTGATTTTTGATATTTTCTATCGCAATATCCATTGAAGCTTCAACGCTTCCAGAAGTTTCTTCAGCCCGATATTTTTCGTAGGGAGTACGAATCATCAGCTCAACCCTAAATTTTCCCTTCTTTTCTGGATCTATTTCAATTTCTGTTATTAAAATTTTATCCAATAATCTTTCTAGTATCTTTAGTCTTTTTTCCACATACTCTTCGGTCCGGTTATCAATCTTTATTCCCCTGAACAAATATCTGATATTCATACTGATTCCCAATTAATAATTAATAGTAAACAATTTTTGCTTCTTCCTGAATTTCTATTCCGAACTTGTCCCTAATCTTCTGTTTGATAATACTGGCAGCCATTAAAACTTCTTCCATCGTTCCGCTTCCGCTGTTTATCAAAAAGTTGGCATTGGTGTCACTGACTGAAATATTACCAAATTTCTCTCCTTTAAGTCCAGCTTCTTCAATCAGCCATCCGGCCGAAATCCTTTTGTCACTAATCCTGCTCTTCATTTTTTTCTCCCAGCCCGAGGCTGGTCCGCCTTGGGCGGAAAATTTCTTTCTCAATTTTTCATCCTCGACTATTGGATTCTTAAAAAAACTTCCCGCGCTTCCAATCCAGTCTTTTGGCTGTTTAATAGAGCGTTTTTTCAATATTTCTTTCATTTTTTCTTTAATTTTTTCTTTATCGCCTTTTTCTAGTTTTATTTTAGCAGAAACAATAACAAGCTCTGGATTTTTTTTAAAAATGCTGTCGCGATAACCAAAATCGCAATTTTTTAGCTCATAATTTACAACTTTTAATTCAGAGGTATCGTAAGCCTTCACTTCTGCTATAACATCTGCCATAGCTCCTCCAAAAGCTCCTGCATTTCCCCGCACCGCTCCTCCTATGGTTCCCGGAATTCCAACTGCCCATTCCAATCCGGTTAGATTGTTGTCTCTTGCAAAGTTAACCAGGCTCGATAAACTATACCCCGCCCAAAATTCTAAAGAAGTATCTTGCCAGCCCAAGGCTGGTCCGCCTTGCTGCGCCCGCCTTGGACTGGGGGCGGATATTTTTATTATGATTCCTTCGAAACCTCTGTCGTCGAATAACACATTGCTTCCTCCGCCTAGAATAAAAAATTTTAAATTATTTTCTTTGACATAATTTATGACTTCCAAAAATTCTTTTTCATTTTTAACCTCGACAAATTCCTTCGCTTCTCCGCCGATCTTAAAAGTCGAATATTCTGAAAGTTTCACGTTTTTTTGGATATTAAGCATTTATTTTACTTGCCAATACTAATAATTCGTCTATTTACTGGTTTGGCTTATAAATCGTTATGTTGCCATATTTGGCAATTAGCGGAAGGCCGATTGGATCAAAAGTTTTGTCATTTCTTTTGTCTTTGTCTTTCTGAATATTGGCTAAAATTAAAGCTTTGGGATCATTTTTAAGATCTTCGTATCTTTCCGTCCTTTTAAGCGTCGTTCCGATTGCCGCCCAATAGCTCGGATTATATTGCGGCCAATCAATGTTATACAGAGTCAGATTGTCCTCTCCGATATAATATTTGGCAATTACATAATCAAAAGAATTAAGAACATAGAAATGATTACTTTTGTATTTTGTTAAATCTTTCTGAAGCTCTCCATATCCTTTCGAGTAATTAAGATTTATGACATTTGCTAAAAGCAGAATATATACAGCGACAGCGAAAACTGAAATTTTCCAATTTACATTTGCCAGCCAGACCCCGAGCAGAATAAAAATAAAATAAGCTGAAACAATCAGGTAGCGGGAAACAAAATAATCATTTCCCAAAATGGAAAGAACGTAAATGAGAAACATGAAACCAAAAGACATAACCAGGACATAGGTTATTTTTTCTTTTTCTTTTTTGAATAAATACGGAATTAAAAATCCAAAAAGTAAAACTAACCCCACGAGGATACTCGAGTTTGAGATATGGTTTACGGTGTTTGGATTAGGCATTCCAGCAGAAAGTTCCCCCAGAGGAGAACCAAAAATGAATATTTGAATGTTGGTGAAGATATCGCTGAAACTTGCCGGACGAACCCATTGCATATTACTAAGACCGGAATATCGGAGATGATTAAAAAAAGTTTTTATCCAAAAAGAAAAAATGGCAACTGACGACAGGAATCCGACAAATACACCCTTGCTTGGCAAGAGATTTAATAATATTTTTTTAATGCTTAATTTTCCGCTATTTTGATGGAAAAAATTATAAACAACGAAAATAAGATAAAAAATGACGGAATAGAGTGCTCCCATATAATGAGTGAGCGCTGAAAATCCCAGAAATATTCCCCATCCGATATAATATTTGTAATTATTTGTCTTGAGCGCTTTAATAAAAAAATACGATCCTATCAAAGTAAAGAATGAGAGCATGGCATACATTCTGCCTTCCTGGGAATATTGAATGGCGAAGGGAGAAATAGCGGTTATGAGACTGGCAAAAAGAGCAGTTTTTTTATTGAAAAGTTCCTTGGTGAAAAAATAAACCGCCCAAATTCCTAATATTCCTAAGATAACGGAAAAAAATCGGATGCTAAAAACACTATAATTTCCAAAATAAGAAAACCCTTTGAGCAGGATATAATAAAGTGGCGGATGGACATCATTGATAGTAATGTGAATTATTTCCCAAAAATTAGATTTAACGGTAATTCCCGTAAAAGCCTCGTCATACCAAAAATCTCGATTCAGAATATTTCGAAGACGCAAAACGAAACCCAGAATTAATATCAGGTAAATATAATATTTCTCTGACTTGGTATGCAGTTTTTTTATTTCCTGAAGCATAAATTTTTCGTCACTTGCCACACATTTCCCGCACCCATGGAAATTACCACATCTCTGCTGGAAATTCTGTTTCTTAAATATTCAACAACTTCTGGAATAGTGGGAATATATTCCGCTTTTTCGGGATTATATTTATTAATCAAATCAACCAAATCTTTGGACGATATCCCTCCTTGAACTTCACGCGCGCTTCCATAGATATCAATGACAATAACTTTATCCGTATTATCAAAACTTTGGGCAAATTCCTGAAGGAGCGCTTTTGTCCTGGTAAACGTATGCGGATGAAAAATTGTCCAAATATTTTTTCGGTAATATTTCTCTCTTGCCGCCTTGAGCGTGGCTTTAATTTCCTCCGGATGATGGGCATAATCGTCAATTAAAATTGCACCGTCTCGTTCCCCGATATATTCGAATCTCCTGGATGTTCCTTCGAAATTTAAAATCGCAGTTTTCACTTTCTCCAAATCCAGTTTTAATTTATGGCAAACAGCAATCGCCGCTGTGGCATTGAGCATATTATGCCTCCCCATTAACTTACTTTCAAAAACCCCCAAAGATTTATTTTGGTAAAAAACTTTGAAAGTTTTGACCATTTCTTCGCCTTCCGACCAATTTTTTGAAGACAGATCTTCTATCTTATATTCGCATTCATCGCTAAATCCATAAGTCAAAACTTGGCAACTAGCGTTTTTTGTTATTTCGATAACATTTGCATAATCTCCGCAAGCTATCAAGAATCCGTGCTTGGGAATTTTTCTCACAAAATCCTCAAAAACACTTTTATAATCATCGAATGTTTCAAAAAAATCCGGATGGTCAAAATCAACGCTAGTAAGCACCACTGCCCAAGGATTGTAGTATGCCAGCTTGTTTTGATACTCATCCGCTTCCGCCACGAAAAAGTTCCCTTTTCCTTTAAGTACGCTTCCGTTCCACTCTATTACTTTGCTTCCGACTATGGCGCTTGGTTTGACTCCCGCTTCCCGCATACAAGTCGCCAAAATCGCCGTAGTGGTGGTTTTTCCGTGTGTTCCGCAAACTGCGATTCCCATTTTCTCTTTGAACAAGATTCCTAAAATTTCCGGATAGCTTAGCATGTTCAGTCCCCTGCTTCTAGCTTCCAGCATTTCCGCGTTGTTACTTTCATCGTAAGCCGTGGAATAAATAATCAGATCGGCATCTTCCGGAATATTTTCCGCGTTGAACTCTTCCGTAAAACTTATCCTGTTTCTTTCCAGAATTTCATCGGTGAAAAACTCCTCTTTGGTATCCGAACCGTAAATTTCAATCCCGCGCGCTTTCAAAATCTCAGCCACGGCCGCCATCCCCGCGCCTTTAATTCCGATAAAATACGCCTTTCTAATTTCTTTTAAATTCATAGATAACTTCATTAAAAAAATCAACGCTAAGACTACATTAAGAAATAATAATCCAACGGAACTAATATTGTATTTAGCTCTTGATCAATCTTTAATTCAGAATTAGAAAAAATCAAATTATAATCAGAATTAATTTTTTTTATGCTATTTACAATTTGTTTTTTGTCCTTACTTCCCATTCCGACCTCAATAATAATTTGTTTATTGTTCGATATCTGCAAAATAAAATCCGCTCCGCCTTGTGCGCTATCGTAGCGTATTGCGCCTTGGCCTCTTAAAATAAACTCCCGATACAAGTGCGACCCAACTGAGTCTTCCAATAATTTACCTTGCCTAGTTAAGTATGTATTTTCTTGTCCTGTAAAATAAAAAAATGACATTCTAATTGCTGGCGCCATGAAAATATATTTATTGGCTTTTTTAGCAATAGTCATATTTGATCCATAGGCTGGGATTTTAATAAGTAGTTCTGCCTTCTCTAACGCATCAAATATATTTGCGATGGTTAGGCGATTAATCTTAAATCTTTCTTCTAATGTATTAAGGCTGGTAGTATCGTTTTCCGCGATGGCAAAAAGAATCCTTTTTACAACACCTAGCGTGTCAGCATCAAAATTCCCCAGTGTTGGCAGATCTAACTTTATGATTTTATCCAGAAGCAGTGAAATTGAATCATATACAGCAGTTTCGTTAGGCATTACAAAAGAAAATGGTAAAGTTCCGTATGATAAATATTTTCTAATATCAGCCCTGTTTATTTTCGACCAGTATTGATTAACTGCTGGCTGCAACTTCATTAAATTATCAAATACTTCTTTGGCATCTTTGGAAAAATATACAGCCTGCCTTATTTTTTCTTTTAGTCCAGGAGGATATGTGCCATCTTTTATCATTTCATATTCCGTGAAACACATTGGCGGCAATTTTTCAAAAACCGCCCTACGAGCCAAGTTTGTGGTTGTTTGCAAAATCACAGCCGAAGAACCAGTGCAGCAAAAAAACACATTGGATGTTTTTTCAAAAAGCGATTTCAGGGTAATCGCCCATTTTGGATCGCTTTGAATTTCATCTAAGAAAATAAGAATAGGGTTTTTTATACTTTCTAAATCATTTCCCAAAATATTTTCAAAAGCAGACATTAGCTCTGCAATTCCCACATTAAATAGATTTTTGGCATCTTCAACGGATAAAAATAAAACATTGCTGACTTTGCTTTTATATTCCATACAAATCTGAGCCATTAGGGTTGTTTTACCTACGCCTCTGAATCCTGGGATGATTACCATCTTATTACTCGATTTTTTATTTAAAAAATCATTTATGTATTGTTGTAATTTTACAAACATAAAACGCCTGGGGTATTTCTTACCTTCCGCACTATGCGTAAAACGCTTTAAACGCTCATCAGTTGTTCTGATTTGTTGCTGTAAATATTGTATCAATTCTTGATTCATATATATTCTATTATACTACAGTCTCATGTTTCTAGTATATTATACTACACTAGAAATGTCAATAGTTCATTTTTTCCTTTAAACAAGGCATGTCTATGTCATTTTTCTTGTCAACTATCTTGACTATTTACTTTCCACAATTTTAACCTCCTCTTCCGTCAAGCTGTACAGTTCATAAACTTTCCGGTCAATTTCCTTGTCGGTTTTGGCAATTTTCTCCTTCAACAAATTCCACTTATCTGAATTTTCAGGATTAAGATATATATTTTTATTGAGTTCCAATATTTTTTTAGTATTTAGCGCTAACTCTTTTTGACGTTCTTTTGTGCCTATTACAAAAGGTATCTCTTGAAGATATTTAATTTTAACTTGTGGGAATACCCTACCAGTTTCCAAAACTTTTTGGCGATAAACATAATCAATATATTTTGAATTAAAAATTGCTAAAGCATAGAATATGTCGACTTTGTCTTTATACTCATCTTTAATCCACCCGCACTGTATCGTATTTCTAAACCATCTTTTTTCGTCATCTAGAGTTGCAAAAATTGTAGGAGCTGTTTGCCTCCATATTATTTTTGGATTTTGTTCAAATGCATCTTTCGTGAAACTAACTGATTCGTTTTTATTTAACACATCTTTATAATTCAGATTAAAAAGCTCGTCAGTTTCGTTGCTGATGTAATAACGTCGCATTAATTTTCCATAATATGTCCCTCTGCTTTCTTTAAACTTATTTTCCGTACATTTGCAAAAAATTCTCTCATATAAATCATTTCCTCCCTTATTCGATAATCCAATACCGGATCTGTGATATTGAATGCCTGCATCCTTTAGCATGAAAACTTTCCCAAAATTCAACTCCATTCTTTTGATAATCGAATTTTTCTTTTCTTCTTTGTTTTTTTCATCTTTTAAATTTAAAGATGCTAATTTAACTGGCAGCTTCATTCTTTCTTCTTTTACGAGATCAACAATTGTGCTATTTGAACTTTTTTGTTTACTCAAAATCAAAATACAACATGGAACCGTAACATTTTTAAATATTTTCTCTCCCAAGTTAACAACTAGATGTCCGTATCGACTTATTAAGTTTTTTATATCTTCATACGAGGGTTGATAAAGAAATGAATTTGGTATTATAAATCCCAATATTCCATTGGAATTAAGCAATTCGATTGATTTTTCAATAAAAATTTTGTATATATCCTTTTTTTCTTTTGTGGAATTCGGATATTTTTCCGCAAAAAATTGTAACTCTTTATCTATATTTGCTCCCCACGGCGGATTTCCGATAATCACATCAAAACCACCTTGAGCAAAAACTTCCGGAAATTTTTCTTCCCAATTAAACGGCTTTTTATCTTGCCAGTTTTTTCCGAAATATTTTTTGAGTTCTTCTTCTGTGCCGGAAATTAGCGAATTGCCATTGCGAATATTTTCGGTCAGATCCGGCAACTTGGCTTTTTTGTCTAAGGCATCAATCAACAGATTTAATTTTGCTAGCTCTACCGCTTGAGAATCCAAATCTACTCCGTAAATATTAGAAATTAGAATTTTAGTTTTAGTTAATTGATCACCAGGCGCGTTAAAATCTTTGTATTTATCATTGATTGTTTCCAACGCTTTAGTAAGAAAAGACCCCGAACCGCAAGCTGGATCAAGAACTTTGATTTTATTAAGTTCGTGAACGCTTCTAACTTCTTTTAGTTTTTCTCCTAGAGTATTTTTGACGATATAATCCACAATAAATTTAGGCGTGTAATAAATGCCTTGTTCTTTTCGCTTCTTTCTGGATTTAATCTTTAAATCTTTTTTGCTTTCCACTTCAAAAAGCTTTCCCGACTTTCCTTCTATGTCAATTTTTATCGGATTTTGAGCAATATATCCAAGATAGCTTTCATATACACCACCAAGAATGTCAGCCGGAATTTCCTTGAAATCGTATTGATATACATCGCTACCATAAAGAAGAGCAATAACTTTTTTTACCGCATCGTCATATTCTTCAAATTGCTCGCAGTAATGCTTATCGAACAGATTTGAATTATAAATAACATCAAGCTCTCGAAATTTTGATATCAGCATATGAAACAATTGTTTATTATCACTTCTGTCTTTTTCCCATTCATGAATAATCGGTTTGAGGGTTGGCGCTTCTAACTCTCTGTCTTCTAGCACTCTAATGAATATCAACCGGTCTAAAATTCTCTGCACTCCCTCGTCTATAGCTTCTTGATCAAATTTTTCCTTATTCCAAGTAATAAAGCTTTTCGTAAGAATCTCGCGTGCTTGTTTAAGGTCATCGAATAGTTTCTCATTGACCGTCTGCTTTTTTATTTTCTTTCCGTATTTTTCGGCGTATTTGTCTAATCTATTATCTTCAAAATTCGTTTTTGACAAAAGCCAAAGTCTTTCAAAATCAGATATGTAATCTTCACAATGAATTTCAAAAACTAACTTATCGGAAAGCAACTTAGACTGCGCCTGAGCATTAAAAACTTTAAGACTTTCAAAATCAGCCAAAACCGCCCAAGTAACGCCTTTATTCCATGAATAATTTATAGCTTGTTTTGCATAGCCTTCTGTATCTAAATCAGATTTCATTGACTTAGCTTCAAGAAAAAATTTAGGTATTCCGTTAATCCGAAAAGCCATATCCACTCTGTCTTTGGAAACTTTTTCTTCCGTTGTCACTTCATTATCGCTTTTTGAGTTTCTTATATCCCATCCTAAATATTCAAAAAGAGGATCAATGAAATCTTTTCTTGTTTGAGCTTCGTTATAATCCTTTATTTTGTTTTCAGCCTTTAATTGATTGTATTTTTCAACAAGCTTGGCTATGCTTTTTTTTGATTCTTCTATGTTCATAATTTTGATTTCTCTTATGACTCTTCACAGTGATATTATATCACTATATCTTACTCAATTCAATCAGTCCTTCGGCGATGTATTCTGCTGCTTGGGGATGATAGAAGGCGCTGATATTTTGGGACATATTTTGTTTAAGTTCCTCGCTGAAAAGAATTTTTTCTATCTTTTCCAGGAAAATATTTTCTCCCAGATTTGATTCCTCCAAGACTAAAGTTCCTCCCGCTTTGGCAATTTCATAGGCATTCATTCTTTGATGGTCCTGCGCAGAATGCTCAAGCGGTATGAGAATATTGGGTTTGGCATTAGCTGCTATTTCGGCAATGATATTAGCTCCCGCCCGGCTAATCACCAAATCGGAAACTGCATAAGCCTGCTTCAGTTTTTCAAAATCAAGAAAGGGAGCGGCGTAATATCCTCCCCGTCCTGCTTTGATTCCCTGTTCTCCTGCCTGATGCAGAACTTTTTCGTAATTTTTCCCGCCTGTTTGGTGAATTATTTGAGTATGCTGGATTAGTTTTGGCAAAATCCTGATAATCGCTTCATTGATAACTTCTGAACCCTGGCTCCCGCCCAAAACTAAAATCACCGGCCTTGACTCTGAAAAACCAAAGGTTTTTCTGGCTTCATCTTTGTTTCCTTCGTTAATTCCATCTCTCACTGGATTTCCAATTATTGCAGTTTTTGAAGCTTCAAAATAACTTTGGGTGCTGGGATAAGATACGGCTATTTTGGTGGAAAATTTTGCCAGTATTTTGTTGGCCGTCCCCGGAGTGGCATCCGACTCATGGATGATAACCGGAATGCGATACATCCAGGCGGCAATCACCACCGGAACCGAAACATATCCTCCCTTGGAAAATACCGCGTCCGGCATAAATCTAAGAAGAATGAATAGGGACTGGATCAAGCCAATCGGAATCTTGAAAAAATCAACAAAATTAAGCGCGGAGAAATATCTTCTCATTTTTCCGGCAAAAATATATTTCGCCGGGATTCCTTCCGCTTTCATTGTTTCTTTTTCGATTTCCGATCCTGAACCGACACAAAGAAGTTCGACATCCTCTCCTAGTTTTTCTCTTAATTTTCTCGCCACCGCTACGAGAGGAAAAATGTGCCCGCCTGTTCCCCCACCGGTTAATAAAATACGCATATTGTTGAAAATTCTAAAGGCTAAATTTTAAATTTTAAATCAATTTTAAATGATAAAATTTTAAAATTTATTAATTTAGGATTTTGTTTAGACTTTTAAATTTAAAATTTAGACTTTTTTATAAAATTATTCCAATTTACTTTGTTTCGATATATTTAATAATATTCCCACTCCTGCCAGCAAAAATACAACTGATGTCCCTCCGTAACTGATAAAGGGAAGCGGGACTCCGGTGAGCGGAATTATTCCAATAATAGCTGAAACATTTACGAAAGCTTGAAAAATTATCCAGGAAGTGATTCCGATTCCCAGAAGTTTTCCGAAATTATCCGGTGAATTTTTGGAAATTTTAATCCCCCTGAGGGCAAAGGTTAAAAATAAAATAACCAGGACCAGCGCTCCAATCAATCCTAATTCTTCCCCAATAATTGCGAATATCGAATCTCCGACCGGCTCAGGAAGATAATAAAACTTCTGCCGGCTATGTCCCAGCCCTAATCCCAAGATACCACCAGAACCGACTGCAAGCAACGCTTGATTAATGTGATATCCGATGCCCCTGGGATCAAGACCAGGATTTAAAAAAGTCAGCAAGCGATTGAAACGATATGGCTCCGTTTTAATCAAAACAAGAAATCCTGAAATTCCTGTTACTGCCATCCAAAAAAGATGAGAGATTCTGGAACCAGAAGAGAAAAACATAACAAGCATTGTCAAAACAATGACTCCAAGAGTTCCCATATCCGGCTGTTTGATAATCAGAAAACCAATAAGCGCCATTATTCCGATAAAAGGCAGGAATCCCTCAAAAAAATCCCGCACCCTGTGGCTTCCACGACTTTCCAGCCAAGCAGCCAGATAGATAATTATGGCTAGTTTTGCCATCTCGGACGGCTGAAAGGAAATTGGTCCAAGCTGAAGCCAGCGGCTGGCGCCATAAAGTTTATTTCCCATTCCTGGAACAAAAACTAGAACTAATCCGACTAATGATATAAAAAACAAAGGAATAGAAATTTTTCTCCAGTAACGGAAATTTATTTTTTGGCAAATGTAACAAGCCAAAAGACCGGGAAGAATTCCGAACAGCAATTGGCGCTTAAAAAAATAATACTGGTCGCCAAAATGCCCTTCCGAATAAACTACTCCGGCGCTGGCAATCATCACCAAGCCGAAAACCAGTAAGGCAAAAACAGTAAAAAGTAATATTCTATCTGATTTATTTTTATTCATTGTTTGTTTTGAAATTATCTTTTCTCCATTTTTCAATTTCCTTGTGATTCCCGTTTAACAATATTTCCGGCACTTTCCAGCCGTTAAAATATTCCGGGCGAGTATATTGCGGGTATTCCAAACTTGTAGTTTGCATTGAATTGTGGCTTTCTTCTTTCAATGAATTCTCGTTTCCCAAAACTCCGGGAATTAATCTGGATATCGAATCAACTAATGCCATTGCCGGGATTTCTCCACCGGTTAAGACATAATCACCAATTGAAATTTCTTCATCGGCGATATTCTGCGCCACCCTTTCATCAACGCCCTCATATCGTCCGCAAATTAGTATTAGATTATCGTATTTGGATAATCTCATTGCATCAGCCTGGGTATATCTCTTGCCTTTAGCGGAAAAAAGAATAATCCTTAATTTTGATTTTTGATTCCTGATTTTTGATTTTAAAGATTGAACGCATTTCCAAATAGGTTCAATCTTCATAACCATCCCCGCTCCTCCTCCAAACGGAGTATCATCGACTGTCTTATGCTTATCATTAGTGAAATCACGCAAATTAATTACGTTAATACCTACAAGCCTTTCCTCAATAGCACGTTTAATTATAGACTCGCCAAAATAGCTCTCAAAAATATGAGGGAAAATTGTGATAATATTAAACTTCTTCATACATATATTTTAACATTTTTAAGGAAAAATATAAATTAAAAAACATACCCCGCCGCGGCGGGGTATGCAAGATTTAAAGTCCTTCAAAAGTTTATAATTGAAAGCGAGGGAAAAATGAAAGTTATTTCATTTTGACCGAGCGAACCAATTTCAAGCTCTGCTTATATTTTAAGATCGCCAACTACATCGTCAATGCTCTTTTCTGACTTTCTGCTATTTCCTCTTTCGGAACCTTCAGGTTCGTTAATTTTAAGATTTACCCGGGCATTATTTCTGGCTCCGATAACTCTTAAAATTGTTCGAAGAGCTTTTGCGGTAGCTCCTTCTCTTCCAATGACCATTCCCATATCTTTTGGATTTACATCCAAACTGATGAGAACGCCCATTTCATCAATCTTTCTTTCTACTTTCACATCGTCAGGGAAATCCACGAGCATTTTCACTGTGTACTCCAGGAATTCCTGATCAGTTTGTTTCTCTGCCATTTTCTTGTGTTGCTTATATTACTGATTATTTAGGGAGCCAGCAAAGGACGACTGTATCTTTCCAGCCTCCCATTTGATTAATATTATAAACCTATTTTATTTCTTTGTCAAACTGAATGTTCTATTGATTTTTTTCAACTTTTAGCTCTACTCTTTTTTCATATTGAGGCACTTTTTTAGACATAAAAGTTGGCCAGAAATCAATATTTATTTTTTCAATTTGCGGATATTCTTTTAGAATTTCCTTTATTTGACCCTCGTCTTTTCCTAAAAGTTTTTTCTTGAAATCCTCCCAGTTGACATTGATATCCACAGGAACTTCAATGTCAGCTTTCAGGCTTAATGTTCCGGAGCTAAAATCTGCGGAAGATGCTCCGTAGCTTATTTTTATCAAAGAATAATCAGAGATGCTTCTTTCTTTGTTGGCTTCGTTATAGATGACCCCTGCCAATTGCTTTAAATCTTTTTCAAGAAAAACAATGGCCTTTATTTTTCCGCTGACTTTATAATCAAAACTGTTGGCCGCTTCGTTCACCCTTGAAGTTGATGACGACTCTGTGATTGTTTTTTCCGAAGCATCAGGAAGAAAAACGTATCCAGCGCCTATTTCTTCTTTAACCGCCTCTTCCAATTGATCTTTTGATTTTGTTTCCGATGTTTTTTTGGCGTTATCTAAGTCGCTTTGAGAAATAATGGCTATCCCTCCGGAATTCGAACTGCTCGAGCCCCCTCCGGACATGGCTACAGCAGATTTCGCATAAAACTTTTCGTACTTTGGTCCTCCTTCGAATCCGGGTATTTTGAAATCAGTCGGACTGATATTGTAATCTTCTCCCGTCTGATCAGCAATAACGTCAGCTTCAACTGAACCCGGATTTGACCCGCTCATTCCAGGAACAGTAACCCCCTTGACTAGCCTAAACAGTTTTCCCTCTTTTGATAAAAACCTGGTAGTTGCCACTAATTGCTGGGATTCGCTGTTATATTCGTTATAAATAGTTATTTTCCCTTTGGCTTTTTGACTGGAATCGGATAATGAATTTTTTCTTCCTGTAGCCTCGAAAGTGTCGCTGATAGAAATTTCCTTTTCGATAATCTTTGCCGGAATTTCCAATTCGGCAGCTTTAACTTCCGTTCCGCTTATGTTTCCCTTTGCCTCCAGATCAAACTTTTTAATTTCATTTTTGGAAGTTATTGTTATCAAAGCTTTGGGCAAGAAAAGATAAGTAAAGACCAGGGATGCAATTAAAAGGCAAATAACAACAAAACTCAAAATAATTTTTCTCATCCCATGGGAAACGGGAACATCTTTCTGAACTTTTTTCTGCGGTTCATTGCCTTTCTTGGGAAACTTCGGACTTTTTACTCCTGAATTGAAAAATCCTTCGACTAGTTTTTCTTTATAGGGATCCATGCTTTCCATCCTACTTGGCCCGTACTCTTTCGGAATTTCAGGCTTTTGGACAAAAAAAGCTTCTTCGTGGAAATTTTTTTCAGGAGCATAAGAAAAAGATGGCCTTTCTTTTTTAACATCGGCAGTGTTTTTGGGAAAAGCCCCGTCCATTACCTGAACTGGCTGTTCTACAGAAGCTTCTGCTTTTGGTTTTGCATTTTCAAAATTTTGCTTGCCGGCCGATTTTTCTTCAGGGGAAGCAATATTTTGCTTTTCGCCTTCTCCTGATCTGTAAAAATCATCCGAACCTATTCCTTGAAGCCTGTTTTTTTTATTATTTTTTTCTTGTTCCATAAAACTTTTATATTTATTATTATTCGTATCTTTTATTTCCATTGTTGAACTAAAATTTTCTCTTATCTCTTCTCCTCCCCCTTCAAATCCTTTAAGGGACGGCACCACTAATATTCCGGCTTTTTCAATTTTCGTTCCGGCATCTTTGTCGTTAACTACCATTGCAATTTGCTTTTTTTCTTTTGCTGCTTCCCTTTTGAGAAGCTTAAGGCTTACGATGCTTTGCAAGATTAAAGAACGCGGCGAAACCACAAAAAAATTCTCGGTCGTTTTTGATTTTTTCAGCCTATCGATAACCGACGTTATTTCTTCGTCAATGTCGATGTAGAATATTTGATACATAATGATTTTGATTTCTAATCTATGCTGATTATTTCTCTAATTATCATTAATATTTTAAAATTTATTCGGGATTATTCGCGATTAGATTCGAGTCGAGTCGAGTCGATTCGATTCGCGATTTATATTATCGCTTCATTCCCTGCAAAACTCTCCTTAAAATACTGGCCATCATCTTTTCTTCTCCTGCGATTTCCAGAGCTAAATTTGCCAGTCCCATCGGGGTAACATCCTGAGGGGTCATAAGTTCTTTTGTTTTGTCAAAAATTTTGATCACATCACCGGGCTGCAAAAAACTTATTACCGGAGATTTTGAAAATGACAAGCTTTTTATCCACTCTTGAGAAGCGAGAACTTTCCTGATCCCCGGAAGAGCCGATCCTCCTCCGCAAAGAAGAATTTTAGAAGGAAGAAGGTCAGTTTCCGAAAATTCCATAAGCGATAACTCTACTCCTCCCAACCAAACCATCGAATCGCCTCGAAGCAATTCTTCTATTTTGGCGGAAACATCTTGCCCGAGCTTTCCTTCGGAATATTTTATTTTCAAGGCTTCCGCTTCTTCAAATCCAATACCGAGCTCTTGGGATAATCTCTTGGTAAAAGCTCTTCCTCCTAAAGAAAACATCTTCGTGCCTTCCAGCCCTCCGTTTCGAACTACCGCAATATCAGTCGTTCCTCCTCCGATGTCAATAAAAATTGCGCTAAAATCCAGTACATCTTCATAATCAATTGACCTGGCAACCGCATACGGCTCAGCCGCGATGCTGATAAGGTCAATTCCTAATTCATCGGCAATAGTCTGAAGCGCTCCCAAGTGTATCATTGGAGCATAAGCGTTAAAGATGCTGATAGAAACATCTCTTCCCTGAAAACCAATCGGATTGGAAACCTGATATCCGTCAATCCGAACATCCACGATGGCAGCATTAATAAGTTTTATTTCAATATCATTCTGTCCGGTTTCCCAAGCCAATTGGCTGGAAATTCTTTCGAATGCTTTTTCCTGGACTTTCTGAATAATATTTTTGAGTTCCGGGAGATCCATTTTTGATTCCGGCTCCGCTCTTTCATAATGCACCGTGGTGGTTGTTCCTTTTACCAGCTCTCCGGCAATTCCTACTATCCCCTTTTTAATTTTTCTTATTCCGGCTTTCTGGCAGGCTATTCCCATAGCCAGCTTGCAAGTTGAAATGACTCCGGTAATATCAGAAACAGCTCCGCTTTGCATATTTTTTCTTTCCTGCCTGACTCTTCCCACTCCGGTTATCAATCCTTTATTTTCTTTTAAATCAGCATTAAAAATAAGCGCTTTTACCACTTCTGTTCCGATATCCAGCGCCAGCATCGTATCATTTTTGTTTTTTCCGAATAAACCCATTGTTTCACGATTATATTTTTTTCACTACCACTTCTTTTATTTTTTCAAGCATCTCTTCCTCCTTCAAGAGTCCTCCTGTCGCTCCAAAAAAGTTTAGAGAATTCCCACTGTTGGCAATTCCCCATTTCAAGCATTCCTCAACAGTTTTTTCTTTTAAATAAGCTGCCAGGAAACCGCTGGAAAAAGCGTCTCCTGCTCCGGTTGTCTCAACTGGATTTCTTCCGATAGTTTGCGTATAAAGAAAGCTTTTTCCGTCAAAAAGCCAGGCGCCGCGCACTCCGTCTGTAAGCGTCACTATTTCCGGACCCATCGCCTTAAAATTTTTCAGCAAAAACATTTCATTATTCAGATCTTCATCGGAATATTTATTTTCTTCTCGAGATAGAATTTCAATTGCTTCATCCTTGTTGAGCATCAGGATTTGGCTTTGCTCTATCGCTTCAACTACCTTTCCGTGATTTTCATTGATATTGGCTTGGCCCGGATTAAGCGCCAACTTTATGCCTTTTTCTTTGCAGATTCCGATAATTTTATTCAGGTTTTCCTCCCACTTTATAAATTCGCCGCTATTTAAAGCGCTCACAAAAATCCAATCAACTTTTTTAATTTTTTTGGAAAATATTTCCAGTCTTTCATTGGCATCACGATTGAAAAATATAATATGCTCTCCGCTTTTTTTGTCCATAATTATGGCAGACAAATCGCTCTTGCAATCTTTTTCTATCTCCACAAACTTGTCATCTACTCCTTCGCGCTTAAGTTCTTTGATAATCCATTTTCCTAAATTGTCTTTTCCTATTTTCGTGTAGCAATAGGTTTTTACGCCCAGTCTTGAAAGTCCTACTGCTACATTGGCCGCGCATCCTCCAACAGATTCATATCGGTCATCAATTTGATATTTGGCGCCAAGTTCAAAACAGAATTTTTTCTGCGATTCCAAATCTTCCGGAGTATCAATAATCTGCCCTTTTTCGGTGGGATAAAAAATATCTTTGGCCGATGAACCGATGCAGATAATTTTCATAATTTTATTTCCTCCTCTATTTTCATTAATCTATTGTATTTGCAAAGCCGTTCTCCCCGGGAAAGCGAGCCGGATTTGATAAATTCTGAACCCGTTCCGACAGCCAAATCAGAAATAAAATCATCAGTTGTTTCTCCGCTACGGTGGGAAATAATTGTTTTCATTTTGTTTTTGTGCGCCAATTTTATGCATTCCACCGTTTCAGTGAGAGTTCCGATTTGATTTACTTTTATCAGCACGCTGTTGCAGGCTTTTTTCTCGATCGCAGTTTTCAGCCTCTTGATATTTGTTGCTAAAAGATCGTCTCCGATGGTCATATATTTTCCGATAATCTTGGAAACTTCCAAAGAAGGATTTTTTTCTTCCAATTTGGCAGTAAGCATTGTCCAGCCTTCCCAGTCATCCTCGTTAAGTCCGTCTTCAACAGAAATAACATTATACTTATCAATCCACTCCCGATAAAGACTTGTAAGGCTTTCTCTTCCCAGTGATACATTTTCCGGCTTCAGAAGATATTGGCCATCGGCTTCATTGAAGAAATAATCAGCCGCTGCATCCAAGCCAATATTGACCTGAATTTTCGGTTCATATCCGGCTTCTTTGATTGCCTGATTGATAATTTCCAAGGCCTGGGTATTGCTTTCCAGATTAGGTGCGAATCCCCCTTCGTCTCCCACACTAATTTTCTGCTCATTGTTTTCCAGGATCTTTTTTAAGGTATGAAAAATTTCGCTTCCGGAGCGAAGCTGTTCCCTGAAACTTTTTATTCCCGTTGGAACAATTTTAAATTCTTGAATAGACAAACCGGAATCGCTGTGTTTTCCGCCATTCAAAATATTGAACATAGGAATTGGCATTCCATATTTGGTATTTGGTATTTTGTAGGTTTCTTTTATATATTGATATAAAGGTTTTTTTTGTTCTATGGCGGATGCGCGGCAAACTGCAAGAGAAACTCCCAAAATGGCATTGGCTCCCAGTTTCGATTTATTTTCTGTTCTGTCCAATTCCAGCATAATTTCATCTGTCTCTTTCTGATTTTCTGAATCTTTTCCGAGAAGAGCTTCCTGGATAATAGTATTAACATTTTCCACCGCTTTTAAAACTCCTTTTCCCTGATATCGGCTCTTATCTCCGTCGCGAAGCTCCACGGCTTCGTATTTTCCCGTAGAAGCGCCTGAGGGCACCGCCGCCACGCTTTTTACTCCGCTTTCAAGCTCGATTTCAACTTCCACCGTTGGGTCTCCCTTGGAATCCAAGATTTCCCGAGCATAAATTTTCTTGATTTTTGACATGCATTTTCAGTTAAGAAATTAGCCATTATTTACACTTTAAAAACTTTACAACTTTATGAACTTTCTAATTATATTATATCACAACCGCTCTCCCAGTGCTTCTATTCCCGGCATGGGATTTCCCGACAAATATTCCAGCATTGCGCCCCCGCCGGTAGAAACGAAAGATATTTTTTCCATCGCTTTTTCTTTTTCCAAAATTTCCACCGATTCTCCTCCTCCCACTAAGACATAGGCTTCACTTTCCAATACGGCTTTCAGCATCCCTTTTGTCCCTAAATCATACGGGCTTTCCTCGAATTTTCCCATTGGACCGTTCCAGACAATCGTTTTGGCAGTTTTGATAATTTCTGTGAATTTTTGGATAGTTTCCTTTCCGATATCCAACCTGTCGCCGGAAAAATCAATCGGAAGCATCACTTTTTCCGAAAATTGGATATCCTGGTCAATGGCTTCATTGGCAATTTTTCCTCCGACTAGAATATTGTCGTAAGTTTTTTCAAAATTGTTTATCAGCGGAAGTTTGGTTTCAATTTTAGCTCCGCCGATTATGGCCACTGCCGGATGTTCCGGATTATTTTTAACTTTATCCAGATTTTCAATTTCCTTCTGAAGCCAAAATCCGGCAAAGCTGGGTAAAATTTTCGCCACTCCTGTCACCGAAGCTTGATCCCGGTGGCAGACACCAAAAGCGTCATTGATAAATATATCAAAATTTTCCGCCAATTTTTTGGAAAATTCTCCATTGTTTTTTTCTTCTCCTTCGTAAAAACGGACGTTTTCCAAAAGCAATACTTCTCCCGTTTGCAAGTTATTAAGAGCTTCCTTTACTTTTTCTCCAACGCAATCAGGAATAAATTTAATTTTAATATCCAAAATTCTTTCCGCATCATCAGAAAGTTGGCCTAGTGAAAATTCAGGATTTATTTTTCCGTCGGGTCTTCCAAGATGAGAAACGATTGCCACTTTTGCATCCTGCGAAAGCAAATAAATCAAAGTATCTCTGCAGGATTGAATTTTATATGTCTCTCTGACATCTTCGTTTTTAATCGCCACATTAAAATCCGCGCGCAATAATACTTTTTTATCCTTCAATTCCGCATTTTGTATTTTTTTCATAGTTCTGAATAAGAATTACTTATGGAATTTTCCCATTCCTAAAATTCCGATAATCACTCCGATTAAAGCCGTGATGATGGTGATAATCCAGAATCTGATCGTCACTTTTGTTTCCGGCCAGCCCTTAGCTTCAAAATGATGATGAATAGGCGCTGACAGAAATACTTTTCGATGCAGGAATTTCTTACTGAAAAGCTGAATTGCCACGCTTCCCGATTCAACGATATAGATGAACACGATGATAAACAGGACTAAAACTGAATTATCGAGAAGGGCAACGACTCCCAGCGTTGCTCCGAGAGAAACGGCTCCGGTATCACCCATAAAAAATCTCGCCGGATGAATATTGAACCAGAGAAAGGCCAGAAGCGCTCCTGCAATCGCTGCGCAAAAAGCGGCAATGTCCATTTTGTTATGGAAAAAGGAAATAAGGGCATAGGAAGCGAAGGCAATAGCCAGCACTCCTCCATCCAGTCCATCCAACCCGTCCGTTTCATTGGAAGAAAAAGCCATAAAAATAATCACGAACATAAAAAGCGGAATATACCAAAATCCGATTGAAAAATCTCCTACTGCCGGAATGTGAATCTGGTCCCATCCCAGTTTGGAAAAAAACCACCAGGCGCCGATTCCGGCAATAACAAAAATCCACCAGAAACGCATCGCGAATCTCATTCCTCCGCCCTTATTGCTACCAATTCCCTTGACGCTCATAAAGTCATCGCAAAGCCCTAAAACCCCGGCGGAAATCAAGGCAAAAAGCGGAAGCCAGACCTGTGAACGGCTTAAAAAATCAAGGCGGGCAAAAAAGTTTATCCCGGTCCATCTGGCAACAACCGGAAACAAAAAATGAGAAAGCGCTACAAGCATTAAAACAGAAAGCCAGATGACAAGTCCTCCGGCAGTTGGCGTTCCTGATTTATGGGCATGAAGCTTGCTTATATATTTCAGTTCCTTCCCGTCAACTGAATTCTCTTTTATTTTTATTCCTATTTTATATTTATAAAGAAAATGAGTCCAAAGCGGAGTTAAGGCAAACGCCAGAACAAAAGCCAAAAAACCGGTCATCAAAACCTTTAGAATATTAACTACTTCCGGAATGTTTTGTATTTGCGCAATCTGCATAATCGATAATTTTAAATTCTAAATTATAAATTTTAAATCAAATATCAATAACAAATTTAAAATAATTTAATCATTCAGAAATTGAAAATTCATTGAAAATTGAAAATTTCCGATCTATTTCCACTCATACGACTCAAATACCCAGGAAACCATTGTCTTAATGTCCTGCCAACGATATGGATCATCCAGAAGAACTGCGATTATTTTGTGCTTTCCGGTCGGATCCGCTGCCGCAAGAAGAAGCGACCGCCCGGCTAGCGGAGTAAATCCCGTTTTTCCTCCGATGCAATTAGTAATTTCATTCATAACGATATCGGTGTTCAAAATTGTATGGCTGCAAGCTCCATCGCTTGAGGTAATAACTGTATTCGTTGGAAGCCTCATTATATCCCAAATCAGATCATATTTCATCGAATAGGCGGCTATGTAAGCAATATCATGGGCCGATGAATAGCATTCTGCTTCCCTGCCTTCCGGTTCAAGTCCGGATGACGTGCAAAAATTTGAATCCTTAAGCCCCAGCTCATCGGCTTTTTTGTTCATAAGTTTCACAAACTCTTCTTCGCTTCCGCTGATATGTTTTGATAAAGCGATTGCCGCATCATTGGCGCTGTTCATCAGCATCGCTTTAAGAAGGCTCAAAACTGAAATTTTTTCTCCTACCTTAAGGCGCTGGCTGATGCAATATCCGCTGCGAGGACATCCGATTCTTGTTCCTTCGGAATAAACCGCCTCGTCGTCAATGATTACTTCCTCATCCAAATTAGAAATTTTCTCCATAATAAGCGTTGCTGTCATCATTTTTGTGAGAGACGCAATTTGTCTTCGCTCGTTTCCGTCGCCTTCATACAAAACCTTTTTGGTGTCAACGTCCATAATTAGCGAGGAATGCGCATTGGGAATCGCCAAATTCGAGGCTGTTTCTTTTTTAACCGGCTGAAAAACCGGAGCTGGAGCCGGAATAACGTTGGCTGAAGAAGCTTGATTATTTTTTTCCGTTCCTCTAACTGATTCTGAATCCTGATTTACTCTAATTCCGTTTTTCCCGGCTGACAAAACAGAGCCATAATCTATAGCCAAAAAAACATTCAGCGGAGACACTGCCAGCATAACAATTGTTGCAATCAAAGACATAAATTCACATAAATAAACTAATTAATTATTCATTACTGATTCTATTCTGCTGTCCTTATTCAAATTCTTAAAATCCGGAAGCTTGTTTACATTGTCTATTCCAAGCTTTTTCAAAAACTCAAAGGAAATTTTATATAAATATCCGCGCAAATCTTTGGGATTATCTATTCTTTCAACCAGTCCTCTCATTAGCAAATTCCGGAGGGTATAAGTGCAATTGACGCCTCTCACTGCCTCAATTTCCATTCGGGAAACCGGACCGCGATAAGCGATAATGGAAAGCACTTCCAGGGCGGCATTGGAAAGTGCCTCCTGCAGGTCGCTTTTCACGATTCTATCGACATATTCGGCATTATCCGGACTGGTTGCCATCTGCACTTCATTTTCTTTGCGCAAAATTGTAATTCCTCTTTTCTGGGAAGAATAATCGCCGGTTAAAATCATCAGAGCGTTTTCCACGTCTCCCTTGGGAACTTCAATAATTTTAGAGATTTTTGAAATCTTCATCGGCTCCCCGCTGATAAATAAAAGGCTTTCAACCGCTGATTTTATTTTTTCTAATTCCATACTTTAACTTTCTTCATGCTTTAATTTTATCTCACTGAATAATTCTCCCTGATCTGCATGAACAATGCGCTGTTTTACCATTTCCAGCATCGCCAGAAATGAAATAATGACATCAATTCTGTCGTCCGCCGTGGAAACCAGTTCGGAAAACGACGTTTCGATCTTCCCTTTTATGAAATTGCGGAGATGATTTATTTTTTCCTCCAGGGTTATCACTTCTCTCACCATTTCTTCCTCCAATTTTTCAAAAACCGGTATCTCGCTTAATATTTTAACGAAATATTTTTTGAGATCAAAGGCATTGATATTTTTCGGAGGATAGAAAAACGTTTTTACGTTCACAAACTTTTCTCGGGAAAAAATAATCCTCTTTGATTCCGCCAGCTTTCCGATGGAAATTGAAATGTCCTTGAATTTTTTATACTCGGCCAATTGTTTTTCCAAATCAACAATCTCTTTTTCTTCTTCGTCGGAGAATTCCAGCGTCGGAAGAAGCGCCCTGGATTTTATGAGGATAAGCTTGGATGCGACGGTCAAAAAATCAGCCAGATTTTCCAGTGTTATCTTCTCTTTTTGGCTTATATACTCCAGATACTGGTCCGCAACTTTTGCCAGGCTCACTTCCGTAATGCTCATCTTCTGCTCCTCAATTAACTGCAAAAGCAGGTCGAGTGGTCCCTCGAATTTATCCGATTTAAAATGATACGCCATAACTACAAGATATCACAAAAAACAAAAAAATAAAAGAGGCAAAAACACACAAAATAAGATAAAAAAACAGTCTATTGAAAGCTGGTGTTATTAAAAAGACAAGCGACAGATCTAACATGTAAATCTGCCGCTTTTGCAAGAGAAACTTGAATAAAGCTTCCTTATGATGTTTTTTCTCTGATGAAATCGGCAATCGCGCCGAGTCCTTCTTCTCTCAAGAGATCAAACGCTTTCTCCCTCTGGGCATCGCCCGCGCAAAAAGCTTTATCGGGCTTTTTTCTCCACCCTTTCGCCACTTTGTAATCAAAGAGGTTTCTGGTAAAATCCTTCTCTTTTTCGCTACACATGACTTCGCACCATCTGAACTCCTTCATTCCCAGCAGGCGGACATGACGGATATAATAGTGATCCGGCTGCTTCGTCCATCCTAAACGACGAAGTCTGTCCATCAGGCTCTTGACAGTAATATACCTGCCTTTGGGGAAAGTTGCAGCCACAATAGGAATAGCCGTTACATATCCTCCGCGCTTAGAGTTAAGCTTTCTGAAAAAGGCCATGAAATCTACGTTCCCGAGCAATCCCTCCATAAGTTCGCCTTGGCCCAGGAAGTCCTCCCGAATGTTCCTGCTCACTTTTTGCGCTCTCCCTTCAGCTTCAATCTTTTCAAGTCTTTCCAGGAAATCTCCGAATAACAAATAAAGTTTCCTGACAAGACTTACCAGTGCTTCGAATTCTGCTCTATCTATCTCTACCATGGCTTTCCTCCTTAGTCTGTATTTTATACACGACTTTACATCATATGCTTTTATCTATAATTTGTCAATTCCAAAATAAAAAACCAGTCCTTTGGGGGTTGGCGATAAAAATATATTCAATCACGTAATCAATTACTTACCTCTCCCATTGTTTGATATATGGTGAAAAGTCCAATTGATAATCCGGAATCCCTAAAGAAATTCCGTATTTTGTGGCTTCGTCATATTGCTCTTTGCTTGTCCTATCAATTTTGAAAATTTTATCGCGAAAAATAATATAATGCGTATCATCATTTTTGAAATCCGCGTACCAACTTGTGTGCTTATTCTCCAATGTTTTACTAAGCTCATCCGCAATTTTTCCTTCTTCATTTTCCGGAATTTCAACTGTATGAAGCGTCCACTTTTTAAGCCATGGGGTTTTGTGTTTTTCCACAACATCCTCAATTTTCGTACTCAAAATTTTCACTTTCTCAAGTACTTTTTTATCCTCCAAACTTTCTTCAATTATAACGCCTTGACAGTTCATGAAATTTATTTTTGAATACAATGCTGAAAAAATATCATAATTAAATTTAGAATTAAACGAGCATTTTTTTCTGTGGCATATTCTTTTTTGGGATGAGCAATTCCAGTTTCTTTTCTTTCTTTCGCGAAAACCGACTCCATATTCCTAAAAATTATCGAGGAGAAGGAATCATCTGGTATCATTTTCTTCTTTTGAGCTTCCATTATTAAATCTATTATATCTCCTTTCCCCGTCTTTCCATTAACAATAATTTGTAAAAATGCCTGCAAAGCCGAAATGACATTGGTAACACAGTTACTATAACCCTGCGGAGTGTTTTTTCTAAATTCATTAAAGCTGTCTGATAATAACCTATTTGCTTCATTCCATTTTTTATTAGATAAAAATTTTAATACTGGTTCATAAATTTCTTTGGTTATTTTTTCATCTTGTCGAGGAATAAAACCTTGTCTAGCAAGGTATACATTTATTCCAAAATCAGTAAAAACTTCGTTAAAATATTTTGAAAATTTATCAAAATCGCTCCATTTCCATTCCTTAACTCTTTCTTTAAATTGTTCCTCTTTTTCCTCTTTTTCCCTATTAGGACAACGCCAAGCAGGAATATCTTTCTGCTCTTCTATGAGTTCTTTACAATAAAAAGATAGCAGATCTAAAACAACATCTCCATTTTCATTTTTAAAAATATTATAAAAATCACTACAAGCCGAGGTTAAATTTTTTTCTTCAAGAAATTGTTTTGCAAAACTATTAACCTTATATCTTTCATTTAACTTTATAATCGAAAGGAAGATTCTAAGTTGTTTTTTTCTTTTTATTTCTTCATCTTCTCCGAAAAATTTATGAGATAATTTGTCAAAAAAATCATGTCTTAAATATTGCCATATTTTCTCTTTCTCTTCTTCAGATAAAACATCCCAGTTTCTTAATCCTAGTTCTGGCTTTAAATTCTTAAAAATTTTATTATCTGTTTCGCTCCAAAGATTAAATTTCATAATAGATTATGAGCAACATATAAAATAATGTTTACTACTGCTATTAAATTACATAGTGATATTATACCACTATAAATAATTTTTGCAACCCCTTATCTGTGGATAACTTTTTAAACCTTTTCCAAAACTACCGGCAGGTCGGTTGTGCCGTCATCTTCCGAAAAGTGGCCTTTTCCGTGTTCGACGATTATTTCCGCGTTGTATCTTTCAGAAAATATTTTCTTATTTTTCTCTACGCAATCATAGAAATCGTTATCGGAAAAAATAGCTACTATTTTCCCGACATGTTCCAAAACTTTTTTCTCATCAATCAGAGTTTCCAACCATGGCTTGGCAATGGGAAGTTCTTCTTCCTCTAAATTTGCCAGAAAATACTAGGGTGCGATCAGAATTGCTTTTCCCACTTTCACATTTTCCGGAAATTTTTCCAGATAACGCAAAATTGTCTGGCAACCAATGCTGTGACCGATTAAAATTGTTTCTTCATCGGGATTTTGGATATTATCTTCCAGATATTTTACCCAGGTTTCGATTTTCGGATTTTCCGTATCCGGCATATCAAAAGCCAACGCTTCAAACCCTTTTGCTTCCAGTTCTTTCTTTAGCCAGGGAAGCCATCCTTCTTCAGAATTCCCTCCCCAGCCATGAATGATATATGCTTTTTTCATAATTATTTTTTCCATCTCTCTAATTTCGGAATTCCTTTGACCATTTCCTCGGCAGCAGATTCGGAAAATCCTCCTTCCTTAAGTTTGCCTACGCAAAATTCCTGCATTTCTTCCGCCGTACAATTTCTGGTGAAAGCTCCGTTTTGGTAGCAATAGCTGCAATACATTTCAGATTTGCTTCCATCGGCATTGGTTCCCCCGCCTTGCGGATCCTTCTTCATCGGCATCCCGCAACTTTGGCAATTTTCGTACATAGTTTTGTATTTAATAATTACATTTCAATTCTATCCTCTTTCCCGTTTTTTGCAAGAAAAGTTTGAATAAAATTTAAGCCCTGATGATCATCGACCATCAGGGCTCGTTATTTTTATCCTCCTTTCCGTATTTGGAAATTATTTATTTGTTTCGCACCATTCCCTTGCGTTCTGAAACATCTTCATCCAAGGCGATGCCTCGAGTTCTTGATTCATTTCTTTAGGCATCCATGCCCATTGCCATTTCAGAAACGCCCGCTCAGGATGTGGCATCATAGCCAGATGGCGACCATCTTCGGAACAAAGACCCGTTATGCCAAGTCGCGAGCCATTGGGATTAAATGGATATCGCTCCGTATCTTCACCAGTATCATCAACATATCGTAGAGGAGCTAATCCACCATCCAGAATATTTTCCATAACCTTATGGTCCGGCACATAAAGATTACCTTCACCGTGTGCCACCCAGACGCCGAGTACCGACTTTGCCATGTCTTTCAGCATCATAGCCGGACTTTCCAAAATCCTCACTGCAGTCCAGCGAGACTCGAAGCGTCTTGAGATATTCTGAATGAATCTTGGCTGTCTTTCATCGGAAAGACCGAGCCAAGGCACCCAACCCAGAAGCGCAAAGAGCTGGCAACCGTTACAGACGCCCAACGAAAATGTGTCGGAACGTTTGTAAAAGTCCGTAAACATTTCATTGAGCTTTTTATTGAACCTGACAGCTGCTGCCCAACCCTTGGCACTTTCCGGAACATCGGCGTAAGAAAATCCTCCGACCGCCACAAGACCCCTGAATCTTTCCAGGGTAATTCTACCGCTTAAAAGGTCAGTCATGGTAATATCCCATGGTTTGAATCCCGCCTGATAAAAAGCAGAAGTCATCTCACGGTCGCCATTGCTTCCTTCTTCCCGAAGTATTGCTACCTCAGGTTTTTCCGTTGCTTCTATGACATATTTTGGTGTAGATTTGGGTTTGAACCACACGTAATACTTCGGACCTGTGCGCTGGAAAATATTGACCTTTTCCTGATCAGCGCATTCGGGATTTTTTTGCAACCGTTCAATTTGGTAGGATGTTTCTTCCCACCACTGACGAAGAACACACATATTCATATCGAGAATATTTTCACCCACATCTCTAATCAAAATACTTTTGTCAGACGCGGGGAGTGTGAACCCAAGATAATTGAACGGTATCCTGTATCCCTTGAGAGTGTCTACTACTTCTCCGAAGTCCCAAGGACATTCAATTACCAGGCCGGCCTCTTCGGCAAACCAATCCTTCATCGAAAGCATCGGGGTCGAAATTGAAAATCCACAATTACCCGAGAAAGCCATTTCGAGAAGTGTCACTATGAGACCGCCGTCGGAAATATCATGCCCGGCCAAAATGAGATTTTTCTCCACCAGCTCTTGAATCGCCATGAATGCACGCTTGAGAAGCTGAGTATCTTCCAGATCCGGACATTCATTTCCAATCTGACCACAGCACTGCGCCAGAATCGAGCCGCCTAATCTTCTTTTGCCATTTGCCAGATCGATGAAAATAATACGACTGGCTCCAGGACTTTTGAAATCCGGCGTTACTACTTTTGTAATATCGGACATAGTCGCATAAGCGGAGATAACCAGCTCTCTCGGAGACTTCACGATTTCATTTCCTACTCGTGTTGCCATTGAGAGACTATCCTTACCGCCGTCTACGGCAATACCCAGTTGAACCATGAGATTTCTCATAGCACAGGCTGCATCATAAAGAGCAGCGCCTTCGCCGGGAAGTTTCGGAGCCCACATCCAGTTAGCTGAACACTTAACGTCTTCCAGCCCGCTGATTTTCGCCCACACTAGATTAGTGAGAGCTTCGGCTACTGCCATCCGAGCTCCAGCTTCAGGATTAATCAGCATCTTAATTGGCTGTTCGCCTATGGAAGTTGCCGCACCAGTAAGCCCGAAATGGCTTTGAGCGATAACCGCAACGTTGCTGACTGTCAGCTGAAGCGGTCCGCAGCACTGTTGTTGTGCAATGAGACCAGTAACACTTCTGTCAACTTTATTGGTGAGAAACCGCTTAGAGCCGACTGCCAGATTTTGAAGCACCTTGTGAAGAGCATCTTCGAAATCTTTAACGGTTATGTCGAGCAGTTTCAGTGGTTTAAGTTGATTTTTAGTTCTCTCGTCTTTGAAAGTTTTCTGAGGCATATTTCCCAGAACTTTTTTGAGGTCGAGATCTACAGGAGTTGAGTTGTCTAATTCATCATGAACGACAAAACGTCCGTTTCCTGTCACTTTACCCAGAACTTCACAATTCACCTTTTCCCGTTCGCAGATAGATTTAAACTCATTGATCCGCGAAGGGATAATCAGAAAACCGCAGCGCTCCTGATATTCAGCAATCCAGATCTTGAGAACTGAAAGTGTTGGATCTCCTAGATTGATACGCCGCAGTTCAATTTTACCGCCGGCTTTTTCAACCAGCTCCTTAAGAATGTTGGCGGGTCCGCCTGCTCCTTGGTCGTGAGCACTCACGATGGGATTATTATCACCCATCTCAATGCAGGCTCTGATAACGCGGTTCATTTTTTGTTCCATTTCTGCATCACCGCGTTGAACTGCATTAAAGTCTAATTCCTCATCATTATCGCCTTGAAGTTTGCTTGAAGCCGAACCTCCACCGACACCGATGCCGTAAGCAGGTCCGCCTACCTGAACGATAAGCATTCCTTCTTCGGCTTCGCTTTTGTTAACGTGTCTGCTATCAATTTGCCCGATGCCACCCGTGAACATTATTTTTTTAATCCAACCCCAACGTTCACCATTAGGGAGTCTCTGATCGAAAGACCGGGTAAAACCGAGAATGACAGGTTCGCCAAATTTGTTTCCATAATCGCTGGCGCCATCGCTTGCCCTAATCTCAACATCCAAAGATGAAGCGAGACTTGAGGGATAAGCGAAATTATTATCTTCCCAAGGCAGGTCATAACCAGGAATGAGAAGATTGGCCACGCAATACCCTGCCGTTCCGGCTACCACCAGTCCGCCTTTGCCTGTTGCTTGAACATCGCGAATCCTTCCGCCTGTGCCTGTCTCGGCGCCAGGGAAAGGTGCGATACCCGTTGGAAAGTTATGCGTCTCCGCTGTGAAGATGATATGATAGGCCACTTTCTGCTTCACAAATGGAGACGGCTTTCCGGGATTTTCAGGAATGATTGTCCAGCAGTCGTAACCTTTGATTCCGCTGGAATTATCCTTAAACGCAATGATGCTGTTGGATGGATTTTCCGCCAATGTTGATTTCACAATTTCCATGAGCGTCTCAGGCATAGCCACGCCACCGATAATTTGCTGACCCTTGAAATAGCCGTGCCGCGAATGTTCACTATTGGCATTGTCGAGATCGCGTATTTCGACAACGGTAGGATTTCTCTTTTCTTCTCCGACAAAATACCTGTGATAAAGATTTCTATCCCATTCGTCCATTGCAAGACCAGGAATTTCAAGAAGTGCGTCCGGTCCCTTTTCCAACATTGGAATCTCAAAGACCGCTTCAGGAAGTATGCCTGAATTGAAAGTCTCGAGTCGCTGAGGATAGAGACATTCCGTCATGCGGTCATGATGTTTCTGAATAAACTGCACTCTGTCGCTTTCCGAGGACAGCAAGTGTCTTCTGGAGCGTTCGATGCGCGTGACCTTTCCAAGTCCGCAACTGTGGCAAATGGCAACGAGATTTGTTGAGAATGCCGTCGCAAAATTCATACGAGGTCCCAGTTCTACGACATTTCGTCCGTTATTAATAAACGGATCAATGTAAATCCTGTTCGTCACGAAACCGTTAGTGAGAAGCTGTTTCAGAACAGCTAGTTCATCTGTAGTCAACGGTTCAGACGCCTCTACGTTAAAGCAGCATTCTAATTCTTTGCTTTTAGGCAGATAAAAGTGTAACATGGTTGTTCCTCCTTTTCTGATGAGTTTTATCTCATTAAATCTTGATTTCAATCTTGATTTATAATTTCAATCCAAAATACGGATTTTTAAAGAGCTTTTAGCCTGCTTTCTCCTGTTTAGCAGGGTTTTTAATTCTACCAAATCTGATTAAAATAGCAAATTTTAGAAAAATAAAAATGCCAGGCAACTTTGCGCTGCCTGGCAGTGATTACGCTTGTTATTTCAGTTAATATTCGATGAATTTTTTCTTATTGTCATCAAACATCGACCGAATACGAACGTTATATTTTTTCTTTTTCGTAATCTTGCCTGCTCTTTTGGCGTTTATGCCAAACTTTTCAGCCATCCCGATGAAAAATTCTTCATCCTGTGGATCGATGACCGCAATTACTCCCTGACCTCCATTCCAGGTCTCGTAACACTCTTCATGGCTCATCCTACGCCATTCAGCGCACTTCTTCATTATGGGAAGCGGAGAAAATAAATCTGTTATCTCTGCCGATAATCCCGATTTCTGAAGGATGTCCTCAGCTAGCTTAGACTTAAAAGCTCCTCCTGAGAGATGAACAATGAGATGCATTTGAACGAGCGGTTTGAATGAAGGAGCATTGAACCATCCGTGAAGAGTATTGAAAAAGCGATCATACTGAGCTGAACCTTCAGCAGCATCAATAATATCTTCCATTGCGTCCGGATTTAACCACCATTGCGGTCCATATTTCATAAAAAATGCCCGCCTTACGGAGCTAAACCCGTTGCTTCTGAAAAGGTCTTGAAGCGCCATTATAATTTGCCCAGGCGCAAGCGTACTGCCCAATATCATCTTGTCAGGATGATACACGCCCATCATAACTCCGCCCCAGTTAAATTTAATATCACTATCAGATATTTCTGAGCCCACACATAGACCGATCTCTGCAGTTTCGCCTGTGAATGATACAAATTTATGTACATCACAGATGCGCCTGAGACCTACCATGATATCCTCATAACTCCGGTAAAGTCCAGACTCAAATTCACCGAGAGAATGAACATCCAAAATATTCATAAAAAGCAACGGCAGACCGCCCCAGCGAGTGATGTCCATAGCCGTCATTGCAATAACATTAGAAGCTGAAGATCTTACTCTTCCGGAAGCAACAATTACTGCCACCTTTGTTCCGATCCCATCAACTGCTCCTGTCTCGATACATCCTTCGGGAAGATTCTTGAAAAGAAAGCCCTTGGGTCCTCGAAAATTCCCTTGGGAAAAATCAAGAATTTCGACATATGGAGAATTTCCGTAGGTGCTCTGATTAATCTTGTTACAGAATCTGCTAAAAGCATCTCCTGCATCTATATTTACTCCGTCTTCCTTGTAATTTTTGGCCATCTGTCCTTCCTCCTTATAAGGTTATTTGTTGTTCTTATTGTCAGTGAACAGTAGTATAATCTAAGCAAAAAATTAAAGAAAAGTCAAAAAAGTCCCGCCTAGGCGGGACTTTAAAAAAACTACAATTCCAATAGACTACTGTTTTACGATTTCCATCGCTTTGTCCAGCTGCGGGTCGCGGTTGTTATTATAATCGTCAGCCGTTAAATCCACTTCTACATCCGGGCTGATTCCTTTTTCGTTAATTTGATTGCCTTTGGGGGTAAGCCATTTGGCTACCGTCACCTTCATCGCAGTTCCATTGGATAGGCTCAAAAATTCCTGAACGGAACCCTTTCCATAAGATTTTTTTCCGACCAGCGTTACATTATCCCGATTTTCCCGAAGCGCTCCCGCCAAAATTTCCGAAGCGCTGGCGCTTCCCTCATTGATAAGAACAACGGTTTTTATTCCGCTGAATTCGTCTCCGCCTCTCGCCAAAAGCTTGTTTTGCTTTCCGTCTCCGTTTTCTTCAATGACGACTACACTTCCTTTAGGAAGCATCTTGCTTCCGACTTCCACCGCCGTTTCAAGATATCCCCCCGGATCATTGCGAAGGTCAAGGACTATTCCTTTGGTTTCCTGCTTATTAATTTGTCCCAGCGCTGCGCCAAATTCTTTGAAAGTAGTTTCTCCAAAACGGGAAATTTTCAGGTAAGCGATATTTCCATCTTTTTTTTCAAATTTAACGCTTTTCACATTAATCACGCCCCGGATAATGGAAATTTCCCTTGAATCCTGCTCCCCTTCGCGAAATATGGTTATCTTCACTTCCGTTCCCCTTTTCCCGTGAAGCATATCAACTGCTTCATCAATTGACATATCTGAAGTATTTTTGTCTCCAATTTTAATTACTTTGTCTCCTGCCCTAAGTCCTGCCTTTTCTGCAGGATCTCCTTCGAGTGGAGCAATGATAGTCAAAACCCCGCCTTTAATTCCGACTTCCGCTCCTATTCCCTCAAAGCTTCCGGTAATATCTTCATTAAATTTTTTGTTTTCTTCCGGATTAAAAAAGCTGGTGTACGGGTCTCCAGTCGCCGCCAGCATCCCCTTTATCGCGCCATAAAACAATTTTTGGGCATCCAGCTTGGATGAATCAACATATTTTTCTTTCAAAATATCCCAGACCTTCCAAAACAGAGAAAAATCCAGCGTATCTGCGCTGCTGTTTTTATTGATAATCAGAGTATTTTCCAACGGCATTATTTTTGCGGATGAAGCACTTTCACTTTTTCCTCTCTGGAGCCCAATCCAAAAACTGGCAATCGAAAACAAAACGATAAAACCGATAATTAAAAACCGGTTCATCAATTTCCGATTCTTTCTTTCGATATTTATATTTTCTTCCGGAATATTCTCTATCACAAATTTTCAATTATCAATGATCAATTTACAATAAATTTTCAATGATTAAATTTACAAAAATTGAAAATTAGTTAATTGTAAATTCAATGAAAATTATAAATTGAAAATTGTAAATTCCGCTAATTATGTTTTGGTGCTTCTTTTCCCCAATATTTCAAAAAATATTTTATTGCGCTGCTAATGTGCGTCCAGGTAAGCCTGTTAAAAAATATGGAATAAAAAAATCCCCCCTTATCGCTTCCCTTTCCATGGTAATGATTCATCACTGAAAAAGGATAGTAAACAACCCTGAATCCATTTTCCCAAAATCTCCGGCACCAATCAACATCCTCCATGTACATAAAAAATCTTGAATCCATAGGCCCGACTTTTTCTACCGCAATTCTCGAAACCATCATCGCCGAGCCCATCAGCCAATCAACTTCCTTGATATTTTCGTGGTCATAATCTTTCATCGAAAACCAATCCAGATGTTTTTTGACGAAACCAAATTTCTGAAGAAACGTTATTCTCCGGTAAATAATAGTGAGAAGATTGTAGTAACGGAAGCAGGAATATTGCAGCGTTCCGTTGAAATTCAAAAGTTTCGGCCCAACCATTCCTATTTCCGGATTTCCTTTAGCATACGACATCAATTTTTGAATGGAATCCGGAGCCACAATAATGTCGCCGTTGAGAAGAAGAATATATTCCCCGGAGCTTTCTTTGATTCCCTTTTTTAGCATTGCCTGAAATCCGACATTTTCCTTAAAGGGGAAAAATTTCACATTCGGATAATCTTCCCGCATCATTATTTCCGTTTCTTCTCCCGTTTCCGAATCAGCCACAATAATTTCATATTCAACATCTAATACGCTTTTCTTCACGGAGTCGATGCAAAGCTTTAAAAGCTCCGAGTTGCGGTAGTTGTTTATAGCGATCGAAAGTTCCATAAAATATTAAATTAAACTCTCTGCTTCCCTTCTTAATACTTCTTTGTTCTGCAGTCCGGTAAATTCTTTCACCACTTTTCCGCCTTTAAATATCTTGAGAGACGGAACAGACATTATTTCATATTTTCCAGCCATTTCCGGGTTAGAATCCACTTCCAATTTTCCAATTTTTACCTTTCCTTTCATTTCTTTGGAAAGTTCCTCAATAATCGGACCCATCATCCGGCACGGTCCGCACCAGGTCGCCCAAAAATCGACCAGCACCACTTCATCTGAATTAATCACTTCCTGCTCGAAATTTTTGTCATTGAATTCGAGAGCCATAGCTTTTTAAAATTATGGATTAAGAATCCCTACTTCCCCATTCTTCTTTCTCTTTTATCGTATTCCCCAATTGCTTTTTCGAATTTTTTCTCATTAAAATCGGGATAAAGCTCCTGCGAAAAGAACATCTGCGAATTGGCGATATCCCACATCATAAAACCGGCGGAAAGATGCGGCTCCCCTCCGGTCCTCACGAGAAAATCAACTGGCGGAAGATCCCCGGTCATCAAATTTTCTTTAATTGTGTTTTTGGTAATTTTTTGCCCCGGTTTATGCTTCCTGACAATACTCCTTATTGCTTCAACCATTTCATCATCGCCATTATACGCCATAAAAAAATTCAAAAAATAATTTTTATAATTCTTGGTTTTCCGAAGGCATTCATAAAGAATTTCTTTCAGCCTTTCCGGAAACTGCTCTTCCCATTTTCCGATAAAATTTATCCTGACTTTATTTTTATGGATATCGTCGCTGTTTATAAGCTGCTTGAAATATTTTTCATAAATTTTAAGAAGCGCTTTTTTTTCCTGAAAAGGACGCTTCTTTAAATTTTCCAGAGAAGAACCCCAGAAAGAAAGATATTTTATACCGATATCAAAAGCTTTACGGATTAATTTTTCCGTATTTTTTGCTCCGAATTCGTGCCCCTTCCAGGGCTTCATTTCTCTTTTTTTCGCCCAGCGCCGGTTTCCATCGGGAATAACTGCTACATGATTTGGAATTTTTATATCAGGCATACAAAATAAAATAACCCGTTGACCCGTTAATTAACAACATTGTACCACGAAAAATATAAACTTAAAATTCAAAACCTATAAACTATCCCGCCATAGCGGGACCCCGCCAAGGCGGCGGCAAGCTAGCTACATCTCTCTCCTAATCGTATGATCGGCTATTCCCAAAAGAAAATCCTTGGCTTCCTTTTTCATTTCAATTTTGCCTAAAGCTTTCTTTCCTTTTTTGACATATTCAAAAGCTAAATTTTTAGCATAATCCAAAGAACCGGTATCTATAATTACTTTTCTGAATGATTCTACTTCCCTGAGAGTCAAGTTTTTCTTTCCTAGCACCTCATCCAGCAATTTCTTTTGCTCTTTATTCGCTTTCTCTCTGGCTTTTACTACAAGCACGGTGATTTTTCCTTCCTCAATATCTGAACCAATTTCTTTCCCCAGTTTTTTCTCATCCCCAAAAATTCCCAGTATGTCGTCTTGTATCTGGAAAGCGATTCCGACCGGAATCGAATATTCCGACATTTTTTTCAAAATATTTTCTTTCGCTCCCCCGATAATAGCGCCTAAATGAAGCGGCCCTTCAATAGTATACTTGGCGGTTTTGTATTCATACATATCCAGAACATCTTTTTCGCTGGCTCTGTTTTTATATTCGATATACAAATCTTTCACTTGTCCGATTACTGTGTAGGAAATGATTGATTGCAGTCCCGAAAGAGCCTTCATCACCAATTTTTCATCGAATCCGGAATTGAAAATTATCTGATTACCCAAAGCTGCCACCATATCCCCGATTACAATCGCCATTGAATTTCCAAAATGTTTCGGGTCTTTGTTCGGAAAAAACCTCGCTCCCAATTTTTCATATTTCCTGTTGACCGAATCTCGTCCGTGCCTTGTGGCATCTCTGTCAATAATATCATCGTGAATAAGCAGAAACATGTGAATCAGTTCGATGCTAACCGCAGTTTTAACCATATCTTCCTTTTCCTTTCCTCCGGCGCCGATATATCCGTAATACATAAGAGCGGGACGAATTCGTTTCCCTCCTGCTAGCGTTAAATCTTTAACGTATTTTATGGCATCGGTTATGACAACATCTCTGCTTTTTGCTTCTTCGATTGTTTTATCCAGACAAATTGCTATTTCTCTATCAATTTTCTTTTTAAAATCCTGAAGAGTTTCTTTAAAATTCATATGAAAATCCGCCTAAAATTAACTGTTTTTTAACTTAATAATTTTATCATTTAAGCGGAAAAAAGCAAGAAGTGTTGACAGAAACGTTATTTCTTATTTATAATTAAGCGTCTGCTGAAATACTAAAATAAAATCAGGGGGAGGAACAATGTATAGGAAAAATAAGTTATTAGCTCCGAAATGGCTCAAAAAAGTTAACGGAATCGTAAGGGAAGCCAAAAGATACGGTAAAAGGGCTGAGAGACTAACAGGCGGCATAGTGAGAACTTATCCTATGGTTCTAACCCACTCGCCAATAACAGAAGATGCGCTATTACAACCTTTACTGATAATAATGATAGAGCTGATCAACGAAAAAAAATGCAAAGACATTGGCGCTCTAATTGAGATATTGAAAGGCGAGGGAATACAGTTCACGCATGTCGCATGCGCTGGACATCATGACCTCAAAAAAGTACTCAGTGGATACAAAGCGGCTATTAGCAAGCTCAAAGAGCTTATAGCCGAGCTCCTCGATGAGAAAACTACCGCCAAGAAAGAGGTTAAAGGCACTTAGCCATAGTGCCTTTTTTATTTTCCAAAATATAAGCAAATGATTATTATCCTTTCCTTCTTGCTCTTGTCCTTTCCACTTCAGTCAGATATTTTTTTCTAAGACGGATGTTTTTTGGTGTTATTTCCAGATACTCGTCATCCTTCATAATTTCCAATCCTCTTTCCAGAGTAAGAACAAGAGGAGGGACAAGCCTAATGGCTTCATCCGCTCCGGAAGAACGCATATTGGACATCTGTTTTCCTTTGATCGGATTAACCGCCATCTCGTCTCCCTTGGAAACATTGCCAATCACCATTCCTTCATACACTTCCGCATTCGCCCCGATATAAAGCGTTCCCCGTTCCTGAAGATTATACAAGGAAAATCCCAGCGCTTTCCCGGTCGCCATGGAAGTCATTGAACCCAGTTCATGCTTTTCAATCGCGCCGACATACGGTTTGAATCCAGCTACCCGGGAATACAAAATTCCTTCTCCCCGCGTGTCAATCACGAATTCACTTCGGTATCCGAAAAGTCCGCGAGTTGGAATTTCAAAAATCATTTTGGTGTGTCCGTTTTCCATTTTCATTTCCGCCATATTGCCTTTTCGCCTGGACATTTTAGCAATCACCGTTCCCGACATATCATCCGGAACATCAATCGTCACTTCTTCAAATGGTTCGAGTTTATTGCCATTTTCATCTTTCTTGATAATCACGTGCGGCTGGGAAACCTGGACTTCATATCCCTCCCGCCTCATATTTTCCAGAAGTATCGCCACATGAAGTTCTCCTCGTCCAAAAACTTTGTACGATTCCGCGGAAGAAAAATCAATTTTAAGCCCCACATTGACTTCCAATTCTTTTTCCAGCCTTTCTCTGATCTGCCGATTGGTCACCAGCGTCCCTTCTTTTCCTCCCAGCGGAGAATTATTTACTAAAAAATTGAGTGAAATTGTCGGTTCATCAATACTGATGGCCGGAAGTGCTTCCTGATCATTTTTTTCGCAGATTGTTTCACCAATATAAATATCCGGGAGCCCCGCAATCATCACGATGTCTCCGGCAATCGCCTTGTCTATTTCTTTCCTTTCCAGACCCCTAAAAGTAAACAGCTTGGTTATTTTTCCTGTCCTTACTTCTCCAGTCGGCTTTTTGACAAAAACATTCTGGATATTTTTAATCGTTCCCTCATGGACTCTGGCAATCGCCAGGCGTCCCAAAAAATTATCATATCCCAAATTAAAAGGCTGGACTCGAAGCGGAAGCGAGCTTTTCGCATCGCTGGAAGCTACCGGAACTTCTTTCAAGATCAAATCCAGAAGAGGAGACAAGTCTCTTGAATCATCTTCCGGTTTCAATTTCGCAATCCCCTGTTTGGCAATCGCATAAACGGTTTTAAAATCAAGCTGTTCATCGTTAGCTCCAAGGTCCATAAATAATTCCAGCACTTTTTCGTGGACGTGATTAGGATTAGCCGCCGGTTTGTCAATTTTGTTAATCACTACGATTGGCTTAAGCCCCAATTCCAAAGATTTTTTTAAAACAAATTTGGTTTGCGGCATCGGACCTTCCTGCGCGTCAACGACAAGCAGTACTGAATCTATGGAACGCAAAACTCGCTCAACCTCCGAACCGAAATCAGCGTGTCCCGGAGTGTCTACAATATTAATCTTCGTATTTTTATAGTTTATCGAAGTGTTTTTCGAATAAATCGTAATTCCTCTTTCTTTTTCCAAATCATTCGTATCCATGGTGAAATCTTCGCTCGCCATTCCGGTTTGGCGCATCAAAGCATCGGTCAAAGCAGTTTTACCGTGGTCTACGTGAGCGATAATTGCTATATCTCTAATCTCCATACCCAGTAGTAGAATTTCGACATTTTTAAAAAATTAACACTAGCGGAATTATATAAACACTATGATTTAATAAATTCTATATTTTTTATATCCAGCAGTATTTTTAGCTAAATCAGTCGAAATTTCACTACCGGGCATAAACAAATTAAAAGCCGCCTTTCAAAGCGACATCCATAAAAAATATTTATCCGCTTGTTTCAAAAAAATCAATTTTACCAATAAAATATAGCAATAAATCTAAACTTTGTCAAGCTTATGGCTTGATATTTTTTGTAATAGCTGATAAATTTGTTAATATTATTCGGCCTCATTGTCCAAAACTTTAAATCGCCGAATTCGTCTAGCGGTTAGGACGCCAGATTCTCATTCTGGTAACACGGGTTCGACTCCCGTATTCGGTACAAACAAAATTTCAGATGTAAGAAGAAAAGCATTGCATTGAATTTAGTCAATTAAAAATCCCGCCAAGCGGGATTTTTAATTTCTAAAACCCAAGAGCCTAAAAATCAATTATGGCGTTACCTCAATCCATTTTAGCGATCCCTCTCCCTCCATGGTGCCGGGCAGCATTGTTCCACAGCCATCATTACAAGTTTGCCCTATGGGAATATTGTTACCACACTCAGGATTAGTTGGAACACACGTTGGGTCAGCAGGGGTACCAGGAGGAGTACCAGGAGGAGGAGAGTATGCACGACAACTCCATGGAAGCATCCAGTGAGGAAAGTTATCGCAAAATATTTTCTTTCCCTTTGCAACTAACCCGCCGCCAGCATTTACTTCCTTAGGAAATCCGAATAATATTAAATTAAAAATAGCAATGCTTACACCGAATAATAATATTTTTTTGTTTAAATTCATATAATTATATGATTTGTTAAAATAATAAATTATTGACTTAAAATAAGCAGCACTTGAGATAAAATTAAAAATACAACAAAAACACGTATTACTCTGATATTCTTATATTCTCCGTTAAGCTGAGAACGCGAAATGTATGAAAAAATAAGAACAGCGCTTAAGAAAAGAAGATATGGCAACGTAGGAATGATTTCTCTCATGCCCTGAAAAACTCTTACAATATTATTGAAAGCAATAAAAATCATTACAATACCCATGAGAGTTACCACCCATTTTCTCATTTTCCAAAATCCGTATATAAGCATAACTTCCCAGAACATAAATGAAATACAGAGAAATGTCACTTTTCCGGGTGGTACTACAATGGAAACGCCGAAAGTAAATGTTGCAATAATAGCAAATAAAATGCTTATTATTCTGTATGGAATTAAAAACTTCCAAGAAACATCATTGTTTGTTATTTGAGATGTGTCCATATTCTTTAGTAAATTTATTTTTTATGTTTATATTAAACTTATATTCCCAGAATTAGCACCACGAATAATCCCTGAAGACGTGAATAGTTGCTTTTTTTATTATTATACACTATTTTTTGTTTTTTGCACAATGTGTTTTGCTGTGGATAACTTCTTATGTATATTCTCCCCTCATTACCACTTGAGAATAGACGTGTTTTTCATTAAAAATTGTTTTTGCAAAACAAAGTTTCAATCTTCTTTTCTTCATTAAGCATTTAATCTCATCGGAGCAGCCAACTTCTACCTTGCTATTTTTAAGAATATTCAGCAAGTTTATTTTCCCCGGTTTCAAGTCATAATCAAGACATTTAAAAAATGCTTCTTTGACGGACCAAAATATGGCTATGCCCGAAGATATGGAAATGTTATTATTTTCGCAAAATGTTTTTAAAAAAGGAACTTCCGTTTTTGTTATCACGGATCCAAGGAATAATTCCGCATTAATGTCATTTTTTATGTGCTCAACGTCAATTCCTATTCTATACGGCGCGGGAACAACGCCGGCGCATGCCAGATCATTTTTGTGAGAAATTGATACATCAACTGATTGATCTACGATTGGCCTGCCCGTTTTGGAATGTTTTATTTTTTTTCCTGTTAATTTGGAAACTAAAAAATGCGCTAAAGATCTTTGCTTTTTGATATCCATGGCGCCCTGTTTTATTTCCCGAAAAATTATTTTTGGATTCATTTATCTTTCTTTATATTTTATAATTTTCAGCTTATTCTCATCGTATTTATAGATACTCCTCAGGGAAACATCTTTCATTTCAAGAATTACTTCTTCATTTTCATTAACAACAACCACATTGCCTTTTATTTCTTTTGAATCAAACTTGGTTATAGAAGGAATGGCATACAGATAATTTGAAATTCTATTATGAAAAAAAACGGTAAGTTTGGAAACCCGTACCGGAATAAATCTGAGATTATCTTTTAATCCTGTTGCGCTCAGCGCCTGGAATGAAACATCAATCCATTGAACTAATTTATCGTAAAATCCGCAATTCATAACGGGCAGCAGCTTGGAGTTATCTATTCTAAAAAATATGTTATCGTTTTTATCCAAAAAAGCCCTGTCAATGCATTGAAAGGTAGGACCAAGATAAAGGCTATCCTTAAAATAATAATCTGAATAAATTGAACCTGTTAGAATCTCCCTGTCCGGCTTATTCACGGCATGATGGGTTGTTTTTTCTTCCTGCATGCTCTTAGTTTGGCATGAAAAATTAGGCACATTGGATTTTATGGAAAAATCATAAAAATCCTTTTTTCTTTCGATTTTCAAATAGCATTTTAGGGGGCTATCCTTTATTATAATAGGATTATAAATATTAACATTTTCCAAAATTGGAAATTTTTTATTATGCATGCTGGCCAAGCAAAAAAACATTGTTATGCCCACTGCGGCAGGAACATAGCTTGCGCCTTTAATTTGATGATCCTTCAAATAGGAGTCTCCGGATACATCAAAAATTTTTTCAAAAATTTGGCTTTGCGCTGAAATGTTGAAGGGTTCTGTAAGTTTTCCTATCAGAGGCTCCCAGCTTATAAAATTATTCAAGCTGAAGCCATAAAGCAAATCGTCATCTTTGTCCATATAATAAACAGATTTTGAATCGCAAGAAACCAGATCGGAAGAAAATAATTCATTCGCTTTTTCGGGCTTTATCAATGAAACTCCGTGCTCTTTAAGATTTCTTAAAACACCCTTCTGCTCTGTCATGCCTATTCCATCCCATGGGGGCCAATGGATAACATAGCCAAAATCATACTTTGCCGTAAGGCTGCTTATTATTTCATTTGCCATAGTATATATGCTTTGTCCTGCACTGCCGTATTTTGAAATAATAGAGGAAAAATTAATAACTTTTTTGGAGCCATATTTCGAAGCAAGCTTCAAAATATTCAAAGCTGGAATAATTTTATTGCTCAATTCACGTTCCGCCTCCTCATCGCTTTTATATCTGATGAAGCTTATGTTCACTGCTCCGGCACCGTTAATTATCAGATCGATTTTCTTATGCTTATTTTTTATTTTTGAAAAAAGTTTTTCCAAAGAATTCTCGTCGCGAGCATCCAGAGATTCGTAATATACCCTGGAATTATTTTTCTTAAGCTCCTTAATATTAGCCTGGACGGACTTATCTTCCTTTGAGCTTCTTCCTGCCAAAAAAATCGCAGGCTTATATTTTTTTGAAATATTTTTTATAAGTGAAAAGGTGATCCCCTTTGCCCCTCCAATCGCTAAAATAACAGATTTTTCGCCAAGCTCCAGCTTGTTTTTTATCTTTTTCGCATTTTTTCTCACGCTTATAAATCTCCTATCTTTTTTATAGAGAACGTCTATTCCAAAAGGTTCCCGCAATTCTTTTTGGATAACGCCCAGCATTTCCTTCTCTTCAACATTATCTTCAAAATGAATATGCTTGAAGAATGCGTCCGGCAATTCTTTTTTCATTGATTTGAAAAATGAAGCATATCCATCCACGCAAGGGCACGCTTTTCCGAAAGATGCCAGGATTAAATTAAACTTTCCTGTCTTCGCTGTTTCCAAAAAAAGCTTCCAAAATTTAAAAAACAAGATTATGCTATCGCAGTTGAACTCTTCGTAATCCGCGCGTATTATTATATTCAGATATTGACCGCTATTTTCTTTGAAAAATTGCGTTAATCTTTCCAGAATTTTTTCCTTGGCTGTATAAATTTCTTCCATCTTGAAAAAAATGTGCTTGTTTTTTTTGTCCGGCATTAAAAAATAATCATTCAACACTTTTTCTTCCCACGAGAAAACATATCTTCCGAAAAGAAACTTCCTCTCCAAATATTGATTCCCCTTTAAACCCGCTCCTTTCTCAGCATTTTTGAGATAATCGACTGTATCCTTGATGCTTTCAAATTTTGAAGTGTTAAAATCTTCTCCGGGATTGATCTTTGATTCGTTAAGCACTGTTAAGAGTATATCCGCTTTTTTTATAGAATCTATGCCAAGATCCTCCTGATACCTGTCTTCAAAAGATATTTTTTCAATCTCATAGCCGGTAATTTCTCCTATAACCTTGCTAACCAGAGAAAACAGTTTGCTATTTTCAGGACTGAGATACTTAGAAGCTGCTTTTTTTTCCAATTTTAAAATATTCAGGATGAAATCGGCCTTTATTTCTTTTTCTGCAAGAATATTTCTAACAAATGATGAAAAAATATTTTTTTCATTGAATTCTATGAAATTAAAACATCTTAATTTGTAAATGGATGATATTTGAAAAATAAAATTTACGGGAGTTGTTATTTGATTGATTAAAATATTTTTTATATCATCTTCTTTGAAATTATTTTCATCAATCAATTTTTTAATAACGGAGGAAAACAGAGGAATTTGGGGTTTCTTGAAATTAATTTTTTTATTTTCAATATATTTTTTGATTTTGTTCCTTACCTCATTAAGATACGGGGAATGATATGGCTGGGGAACATCGGATAATATTTTATATTTTACTTTCTTTTCTTTAAAAATTTTCTCGATTTTATCAATAATGTCAGGAGAGACAGAAACCACCGTCTGCTGGTAGCTGTTGAGATTGCTGATGTAAAATTTTTCTTTTCTCAAAATACTTTTAATTTCATTTCCATTTGCGCCCACGGCTATCATAAATCCGAGTGAATTAGCTTTGGGACAGAAGTAGTCGCGATAATAAACAACATCAAACATTTCTTCGAAAGACACCGCCCCGGAAGCAACCAGAGCCGCATATTCTCCGAAACTATGCCCGGTAATAATCTTGGGAATATTTTTTCTTGAAACAAGCAGCTCACACAAAGCAACTTCCATGGTAAACAACGCAAGGTTTCTGACAATTGGCAACTTATCTTCTTTAATCTTCTTCGGATTCAGAATATAATCGGATATTTTTTGCAATTTATTTTTTTTTGCCAAAGAATCGGCTTTTTCGAATTTTTTTCGAATTATCTCAAAACTTAAATACTGCTGTTTAAACATTCCGGGAGAAGCGGACCCCTGGCCAGGAAAAATAAAACATTTTCTTGAAAAATCTTCCCCGGAATATTTATCCATTGTAATATCATAGCTGCCAAAATAGTATCCCTGGCTTTTATTCACGGTCATAGTAATTTATTTTTTCAATTATTTCACGGATTGGATAATTGTTCCTTTTCGCCAAACTTAGCGTGGAAAGCACCAAACAATTTATTTTACTCCTTTTAATACGAATTGCATTTCCATTTAATTCTTCTTCGCAATATATCAATATAACAACGCCTTCCTTTTCTTGCAGTTTCCGGACAGCAATATTCAAGGCGGCAGGAAATGAATTAAAATCAGAATCAATATTAAAGTTTTCCCCCTTGAAATTAAATTCATTGCAAATTCTTCCAGCAATAACATTATTCAGAACTCCCGGCCCTGTATCTTCTGTTATTCCCGGAAACCAATTTTTGTGTTTCATTATCAAATTCAGCGAGGCATTGTCAATGAAATTTGAAACACCATTAAATTCAAAGTACCTTATTCTTTTTACGAGATCCAGAGCGGAATTCAGTCCCAGACAGCTTGCAGAAATTACTGTTACTTGTTCCTTGTCTAAAGAATTAATTTCGATATTGGCTTTTTCAAGAGCCGCAAGCACTGCCAGCAGAGCCTGCAGCTGAACCTTGTCTATATGGGAAAAACTCTGCGGAGTAATTTTAAATTTTGATGTTATCAGCTTAAAATCAATTTTTTTCAAGGGTACGAGGCTGCGGCTGAGCACAACAACCGAGTCCGCCATTGCATTATCTTTTGCTTTTATTATTTCATTGTTATTCTTTTTGAATTCATCCAAAACAATATGATAATTTGCATTGCCAAAACCGAATGAAGAAATTCCAAAACGCAAAGGAGCTCGGTTACTGGAAAGATCGATTGTTTTTTTATTTACATAAACAGAACCGCTTTGCGCGCCTATGAACGTTTCCAGATATTTTGACGGGGGTATTTTCTTATTTTGCAGGCTAAGGAGACATTTTAACATCCCGGAAGATCCTGCCGTGCCTTTTGTGTGTCCGATCAAAGATTTTACGCTGCCAATTGGAATCTTCCTGCCATCAAAAAACATATTCAGTGCCTGGAGTTCGGTAGCGTCGCCTAATTTTGTGCCCGTGCCATGACATTCGATATAATTAACACTGCCCTTGTCCAAACCATCATATGCCCTTTCGAGAGCCAATACCTGTCCATTCACAGAAGGAGAAAATAAGCTGGAGCTTCTTCCATCGCTTGAACTTCCGCTTGATTTTATTATGCCGTATATCTTATTTTTATCCTTAATGGCATCTTCCAGTCTTTGCAAAACAAATATTACAGCGCCTTCCCCCTGCGACAATCCATCCGATCTTTCATCAAAAGGGAGGCATTTCCCTGTTGACAAAGCGCCAACTTTGCTGAACAAAATAAACGTATCCGGAGCCAAGTTGCTTTCTATTCCTCCAGTGATAGCCAGATCTGCTTTACGATTTTTTAGTGCCTTTAACGATACATCCAGGGCTGCCAGAGACGAGGCGCAGGCGGCATCAACCAGAGCGCCTTCCCCCCTAATATTGAATTTTTGTTTTATTAAATTTACTACGGAATTCGTCAGAACAGAAGCTGCCACGGTTTCCGTTTTCCACTTGCGGATATCGAAATATTTTCTAATCTTCTTAAAAATTTGCTCCTTGTTTTCTGGATTATTTTTAGCAATGCAATCCCGCATAATTCTTCCATAACGCAAATAAAGCCTTTCCATAATAATGGAAAGAGCTTCATCTCTTTCCATGCATCCTAGAAAAACAGACGTATTTTTTCTTACTCTGTCTGCCGTGCTTGAATCTATGCAGCTCAACGCTTGTGCAGTCGCTTCCAGTGCTACTATTTGCAACCTGTTATTCTTAGCAGGATCAAGTTTGAGCTTCTTGCATATCTTTTTGAGCTGACTGTTTTCCACGAAGGCCGCCGTATTCGAATAAGTCTTGTCCTCTTCCTTCTTGTCCAAACTGAAATAAAGCTTGCTTTTCCATCTTTCCTCAGGAATTTTTTTTATTGAACACTTGCCTTTCAGAATATTGGCCCAGAACTCCTTCGGGTTATTTGCATCCGGCAACACGCAGCCTATGCCGACAATGCATATATCATTATTAAAATAAGGATTTTTTTTCATCGATTTTTTTAAGCTTAACTACTATTAATTTTTCCTGCAATAATTTAATACTAAGCGCGCCGACCAGCCAGCCAAGTAAAAGCATGCCTATTGGCAAAATGAAATACGCGAAATTCGACGGTTCAATGGAGAAAAATCTTTTAATGACAAAAGACAATTTATAACTGGCAAACATCTGAATTGCGTATATCCAGAGAATTCCCTTACTATAGCTATTTATGATTCCGTATTTTTTCAGATGAATATTGTTGAAAAAGACATTGGCAATAACAGCCAGCACGCAGAAGAGTCCCATTGATGCAAAAACCAAGCCGATCTTCGGCTGGAACAGGCTGGGCCCCCAAATATATGCCGGATCGAGATAGGGAGAAATTTCACCGCGGAAAATAGCTATCGCTATAAACAAAATTCCGATACCCATCGCGCTTATTCTGAATTTAACACTATCTCTGTATCTCAAATAATAATGAGCGAATAAAAATCCAAAAGCGACAATGCTAAACCATGGAAAAAACGGCCAAAAATTAAAAGCGTTATTGGCACCGATAAAAATATCCACAAAATAAAAATGGTCGAATCCGCCTAAGAAAAACCTTAAGGGCTGGGCGGCAAACAGAGTAATTATTCCCAGCAAAAAAACTGCCCGAGTTGAAAAAACCTTTAGCAACGCTGCGATCACGACAAATGATAGTCCTATCAATTGCAGAACATTCCATGAAAAAACATACCAGATTCCCCAGGTAAATATATTCATGAGAAAACCAGCCAATGAAATAAAAACTGCAACATTTATTATTTTTCTGAAACTGTATTCTCCTAATTTTTCGCCAACAATATGCCCATCAAGATTCATTCTCAGGATAGAACCCGCTATTATCGGAAGAGTAAATAAAAACAGCCCGATGAACATAAAATTGTTTGTCACTTTGTAAAAAAATCCGGAAGTATCAGTGAAGACATAAGAATCGGTAACCAGCACCAGATGAGCGTGAACGAATATCATCGCAGCCACACAAACAAACTTGACGACGCTTAGCGCCTTCCATTCTTTTATGGAAAAATCCGGGTTATATTTTTTTTTATTCAGCATGGACGTCATCGAGATATTAGCTTTATTACACGATCTACTCTGCCGAAACGGCGCAATATAAGGCTATTGCTATTCAAATTGGAAAGTTTTTTCAATCCGCCTATCAAAAGATTTTTCAGCAATAATGCTGTCCCCTTTTTATTTTTTTCCGATAGGATATCATCGACAAAATAATATTTTTTTTGAAATTCTGCCCTGGCATCAACCAATTGATTTAATATTTCATTTTGTTGCTTATCCGTAGGGTTGGATATTCCTGTTATTATTGAACTTTGAATGCCTATATCAGAAACTAATTTAAAACTATTTTCAAAAGCAATCGCAAAATCAGCCGTATTCACAAATGGCAAACCCCCACCGCTTCCGCATAACCCGATATTAACACTTACAATAGGCACTTTTAAATTAAGCTGATCCGAAAGAGACTTAGAAATATAATAGCTGATGCCATCATATTCCGATTTAATGCTTGCATCAGCGCCCGAAGTATCTCCGAAAAGTATTATTGGAATTTTCAGTTTTTCAGCCAGCTTCATCTTCCTGCGAAACCATTTAAAATCAGTAGCGCGGGGATAAATATATTTTTTCTCCGCACTATCGTTATTTTTTCTGATTAGCGGAACATGCTGGCCTAAAACCAAAGCCTTCTTTCCCCCAATTTTTACAAAGGCTCCTAATATCGCCGGCAACTCTTCAGAATTGTTGCTTCTGTTGGCAAGCAAAACCACATTTTCAAATATGCGCGAATTCAGGTCAAGAATTTCAACCAGGCTTAATGTAATGGATTCTCCGACTCTGAAAAAATCATTTTTTATGCCATCAGAAAGATAGTCTGTATTGCCAGAATTTTTTTTATATTTTTTTATCGGGTAATTTTTGGAATAAAATAACAGATTGAATATGGATAATGCCCATTCGCATGCATCTTCAAAACTATTGCCAATTAAATCGATATTTCTTGATTGATAATGCTGCATCACCGATTGGTCATCTTCAAAAATGCCGTCCCTTGTCATGATTTTTGATAAAAATTTCGGCCCGGTTAAACCTATCCTGCTTCCTTTTACGGCTATTTTAATATCGGCTTGTTCAATGATACTTGCATTAATTCCTCCAAAATTATCCCCATAATAAATATTCACAAATAGCGGAACGTCATATTCTTCTCTTACAGCCACAATATAATGCATTGCATGCAAAGCAAAGGAATTTTCCTGTTGTCTTGCTCCTCCGGAATTACTAACCATCAGAATAGGAAGCTTCTTGTGATTGGCAATCTTGAAACATTTTCTTACGCCAATCGCCTCCTCCACCCCCAGGGTTCCGCCAAAATAAGAAAAATCCCACCAAGCAAAAATGCACGACACGTCTCCCTTCTTAAAAATTCCGAATCTAAAGGCGCATCTTTTGGAATCATGCCTATGTTTATTCTTCAGTTCTTTTATATAATTCCTGGCAATGCCATTTCTGAAATAATAAAGTTTATTGGGAAATTTATCGGGATTCATTTTGAACTTATATTTATGCTCGGTGAAAACTCCTTTTTTGAGAAAATTTTCTATTTTGCTATTCTTATCTTTTAAATAGCTGCTCCATGCCTGTTTGACAAAATCCTGGCTTACTTGATTATTTCTGAATTTATCAGTAGCAATCAGCCACAAAATAACATCTTTATTAACGGCCGGACCCTCTATTTTCAATTCATTTAAAGCTTTCTTAAGACGTGAGATTGCTTCTCTCCTTGAATTGCCCTTGCTGACAATCTTTAATATAAGAGGATCATAACTTAAAGGAATAACGTCTCCTTCCTGATAGCCAGAAAAAATATCAACGTCTTTTATTCTGGGAAGTATTAGTTTTTCTATTTTCCTGGAGTCTTGCCTGAAATCGTTAAACGCATCTCTTGCGTATATTCTTGCCTCAATTACATGGCAAGGAGATAAATTTTTATCAGAAATACATACCTTCTGCCCCCTAGCTATAAGGAACTGTATTTTAACAATATCTATATTGAAAAAAGATTCTGTTGTCGGAACTTCAACCTGAATTCTGGGATTTATTTCCAAAAAATAATATTCATTTTTCTTCTCATCATAAATAAATTCCGCCGTTCCTACCCCCCTGTAGCCCACGCTGACAAGCATTCTGTTTATTTTTTTTTCTATTTCTTTTGTTTTTTTATTCTTAATTTCAGCCGGACATTCTTCCAGAAATTTTTGAAAGTCAACCTGACAGCTGCAATTTCTGGTACCCAAATTTATTACTTTTTCGGAATCAACAATGAATTGCAATTCAATATGCTTGCCGCTGATATACTCTTCCGCATAATATTGATTCGTTTTTATATCTATATTTGAAAGAGTTTTCGCCAAATCTTCATCGTTGTTAACCAGATAATTGCCCCTCCCACCGCCAGAGAAAAAAGATTTTATAATAAATGGGTATTTCAATTTTCCATCCAGGCAAATTCTGGCTATTTTATCTACCGAGTTTATATTAAAAGCATCCAACAATTTGAGCCCGTTTTTTTTAGCCAATTCTCTGGATTTTAATTTGTTGCTGAAGATTTCCACCACATCCGATCTGGGACCAATAAATTTCAAGCCGGCTTTTTCAATTTTTTTTATAGAAATATAATCTTCAGCCAACGGTCCATATCCCGGATAAATTGTGTCGCAATCCCACAATTTTGCTGTTTCTATGATATTGGAAACATTGCCATAGCTTTCTTCAATCGGCTCTGCTCCGATATAGGCAACGCCGCTTCCTTTTATATTTTCAGAATATTCCAGCGCTTTTTTAACCAATAAGGAATCCTTGTCTGCCTTCGAAAATCCAACTACAAATCCAATTCCCATTTCTACGCAAGTTTTCAGTGCTCTCAATCCCATTTCACTGCGCTCAACTATCAAAACTTTTTTAACTTTATCCCTGATCATTAAATTAAATTTATTTTAAATAAAATATAGGATTATTATCATCAGAATCAATTTGATCATAAGCTTTTATCGGTATACCGCGATCCAAATGCTTATCCTCTTGAGGAAAAGATATGATGCCGTCAATCGGAGCATTCAGTATAAACTGTTCATTTTTGTTGATAAAAATAATTCCAATCGGATGTCCGCTTTTAACAAACTGGCCGTTTCTTACAAATGGTTTCTTTTTATTCCTGGGAAGCCTATAGAATAATCCATCCCAGCTTGAATAATAGGGCACGCCCGAAAAATCATTTTCGAATCCCATTATTTCAACTAAAATTTCTCCGTTTTTTCCATTATTATTTAGAAACTTCAGGCTTAGTTTTTCATCATCTTTAGAAAATTTAAACTCTCCGGTCTTTATGGAATTTAATTTAATACACTCGGCAATTGATGATATCAACGAGGAAAAGGCAGCATATCTTCTAATGCATTCGCGCACTGTTTTGAGTTTTTTATTTATCTTCCCTGTAATCAATTTGTATTCTTTTTGCATAATCAATGAGCTTATATTATTTTATAACGCAACTGCCAGGAACATAGTCGCTTTCAGAAATTGAAATCATATTATTATCTGATTCTACCGTGATATTTCCGCCTAGCAAGGATTCCCTTACCACCCCAATTATCACAAAATCTTTAAGCGACATGAAAATTCTTTTATTTAAAATAAAAGAATTATTTCTCCACAGTTTCTCGTAATGATGCAATTTATTTTGGAATAAACCGCTTTTAAATTCTTCCTTAAGCTTGTGCCATCTATTTATAATATCAAGCAAAATAGTTTGTCTGTTGAACTTAATATTTTTTCCCATCAAATAAGCGCTATCCGCTACCCTGTTTTTGTAAACATTTATTCCAAAACCCAAAAGAGTGGCGTTTCCATTTCTTTCAATTAAAATTCCTCCGACTTTTTTGCCGGATAACATAATATCATTCGGCCATTTTATTTTAATTTCTTGAGATTTTGCTATCTTCTTAAGAGCAAGGCAAATTTGCAAAGCGAGAAGATGGGACAAAAGATTAACAGGCATTTTGTTGATAAAAGAATCTCTTTCAACTATTGTCGCCAATATTGATTTGTTTTCTTCATCATTCCAATAATTATTGCATCTGCCTCTTCCGTTGGTCTGATGATCAGCCAGCACCAACAACGGCCTTCTGCCTTTTCTTTTAAAAGAAAAATTCATCGTACTTTTCATAACCTTCCTGTATTTCAAATCGTAGCCAGCATTGTCTAATTTTTCACTTAGAGTTTGCCTGTCATAATAATCAAAATCATTATTCATAATTCAGGTCAATTCGTTATTTTATTAAATTCCCTATTTTAAGTTTTCTAAATCATGCATGTAAAACATGACTAATTTAAATTTTTACTACCCTGCTTATGCCTTTTTATTATACATGCAATGCATGTTTAATCAACCTTTTAACATCGATAATAGCTTTAAAATAACGCTAAAGACGCCCTGCTGAAAAGAAGGTGCAGACACAAAGCACCTTTAAATTAATAATGCTTTAGACATAAAAAGAAAAGCATTACTGGTGCTTTTATATTCGGCTGAATATATAATATATAACGTGAGTAAGAAATATCTTAAAGCAAAGGTGGTAAAAGATTAATTTAGGGTTTTGAATAAGGCTTTTTCTGCCAATCTTTCGACTGCCGACAAAGAAAACTTTCTGCTTCCTCCGGATTTGCCATCATTTCCCTGACTGTTTTTTCCATCCTTGCTCCCTGTGAACCCTTTACCAAAACCAGATCTCCTTCTCTCAAAATTTTTCGAAGCTCCATTCCCAGCGATTCGGGGCTGTCAAAAAAGAAAACTTTGGCTGATATTTTTCCTTCCGCTTCCAATTTTTCCGCCGCCTTTTTCATTCTGTCTCCTGAAAGGAAAAATAAACTCACTCCATTCCGAAAAGCGCTAGCCAGAACCTCCTCGTGTCCACTTTCGGAATTTTCTCCAAGCTCCAACATATCTCCAAAAGCGATTATTTTTCTGATTGCCCTAAAATTTCCGACCGCATCCAGGGCGGCCAAGGCTGAAGCGGGAGAAGAATTGTAGGTATCGTCAATGATAAAACTTCCGCCTGAACCCTTGACTAATTTCATTCTTCCCTGCGGAGAAGCAAATTGTTCCAGCGATTTCACAACATCAATAACATTAATTTTGAAAAATATTCCGACTGACACCGCGGAAAGAGCGGCATAAATCAAATGCGGAGCCAGAATAAACGGCAGCCGAATCGGAACTGTTTTTCCTTCGTAATTTAATTTAAAGCTTATCCCTTGCGGCTCAAAATTGCTGGAATTGAAGCTAAGATCCGAAGCTTTAAGCTCAGCATTATCTTCAATGCCAAAAAGGGAAATGGGGGCTTTTGTCTTATCCCTGAAAGCAAGAATTTTTTCATCGTCCGCATTAAGAACCGCTAATCCATCTTCCGGAAGACCGGTAATTATTTTTCCTTTCTCTTTCAAAATATGGTCGACGCTTTTAAAGAATTCTAAATGAGTTCCGGAAATATTGGTAACCACTCCGACTGTCGGACGGATAAAGCTCAAAAGGTATTCCATATCCCCCGGTCTGTCGACTCCCATTTCTAAAACCAAAATTTCCGGATAGCTTATGGGGAAAAGAATTACTCCCAGCCACTTCAAAAATACTTTTATCCATTTAAAGGCCGACCTATTCCCGCTCTCGGATCCGATTATAGTGAGAGGAATTCCAATTTCGTTGTTATAATTTTTTTCGTTTTTTCGAACCTTGAATTTGGAAGAAAGCGCGATGAAAATAGCCTCCTTAGAAGAAGTTTTCCCGACGGATCCGGTAATTCCGACAATCTTCGGCTTATATTTCCACAAAACTGCTTTCGCCATAAACCGAAGAGTTTTTTCGAGATAGATTAGTTTTTTAGGTTTCATAGTTTTAAATTTCTATATACTAGTTTCAAGTATGCGGTTCAGTGATTGAACTCGGAGCAGGAACGGGAATATTATTTAGTTTATTGATATCATACGCTTCTGTCGGCTCGACCTTATAATACTCTAGCAGAAATTTCATAATTCTCCCAAATGTCGGAGCCGCGCTCGACTCCGCCCACTGGACATTTTTGGGATGGTAGATTTTCACCAGTACGGCAAATTGCGGATCGTCAGTGGGAGCATATCCCGCGAAAGAACCGATGGTAATTCCCTCTTCATATCCTTTTGCGGTGGTACTGGCTACCTGGGCAGTTCCGGTTTTTCCTCCAACCAAGTATCCAGGAACATCGGCTCTTTTTCCGTGTCCGTTTACCACTACGCTCCGCAGCATTTCAGAAACTTTTTTCGCTGAATCCGAGGAAATTACTTTCCTGATTTCCACCGGCTTAATTTCCTCTTCGGTTCCGTCAGCGTGAATTATTTTTTCCACTATCTGCGGTTTCATCAGCATTCCCTGATTGGCAATTGCCGCGTAGTCATTCAAAAGCTGAATGGGAGTTATAGTGATTCCCTGCCCGAAAGAAGCGGTAAGAAATTGAATATTTCTTCTGATTGCGTCAAGGTTTTTAATATTTCCGGGTGATTCCGCGGGAAGATCAATTCCGGTTTTTTCTCCTAGTCCGAATCTTTCCAAATACTCCGCAAACTTTTTGTTTCCCACTTGTTTTTCGATAAAAATCGCGCCAGTGTTGAGCGATTTTTCCAAAACTTGCGTCATTGTCTGTGTTCCATACGCTTTTTCATCCGAGTTTTTTATTTCATATCCGGCTTCTTTTACCAGTCCTGTGTCGAAGTAAGTCGTGCTGGGTTCTATTTTTCCATCATCAATTCCAACCGCTTCTGTAATTGCCTTAAAAACCGAACCGCATTCATAAGGCAGATTGACGCTCAGATTCATAAAAAGAGACATATCCTCCACGTTCCGGTAATCATTGGGATTGAAATTAGGATAATTCGCCATCGCTAAAATCTTTCCGGTTTTCGGCTCCATTACAATCGCGCTTCCATTATCGGCGTTATATTGTTCAACTGTCTCTTTGATTATTTTTTCCACTTCATACTGAACTGTGTGGTCAATCGTTAAAATCAGAGTATCTCCGTTTTCCGCCGGTTCAAAATCCCGGTCAGCAACTGAAATCCATCTTCCTCCCGTATCCCTCTCCTGATCCAGTTTTCCTTCTTTCCCTCTGAGTTGGTCTTCAAAATAGGCCTCAAGCCCGTAGCGCCCCACTTCTTTTTTTCCATCTGAACCGACAAATCCGACTGTCTGGGAAGCTAATTCTCCGGACGGATAAAAGCGGACTGATTCCGGAGAAAAATGAATTCCGGAAAAATTAAGCTCTTTTATTCTCGATGCCTCGTCATCGCTGACCCGGTGTTTCAAAATTTCAAACATGCTTTCCGAATCAGAAAGTTTATCTCTCACGAAATCTTCTTCCAGGCCCAGAATGGAAGAAATATTTTTGATTATTTCTTCCTTGTCATCATTATTCACTTCTTTAGGAACAATATAGACCATCTGAAGGTTTTTGTTAATTGCCAAAGGATATAAATCATTATTTCCTTCTTTCAGATAAATTTCTCCTCTTTTGGGATTTAACACTTCGAAAACTTTATGTTGATTTTCTGCAATAGACCGGAATGATTCTCCGGAAACAATCTGAAGAAAAAAAAGGCGGGACAGAATAACCAGAGCTACGGCCATAACAAAAATAACTAAAGCGTTTATCCTCCATTTGCTAATTACCAAACTCGGAACTGATTTTTTCAAAGCAAGGCTGCTTTTAACCATAAATAAAAATCCAAATGTCCAATTTCCAATTAAGCTTTGGAAATTGGAAATTTGGATTTTTAAAGTTATTTCATCGCCACCGGTCCGGTTTCTTCAATGTAGCTTATATTTTTCAGGTCTCCCATATTCATATTTTTGCTTGATTCTTCGACATGATAAAGCGATTTGAGCTCGGCTTCCCGAATTTTTAAATCTTCATTTTGCTTTTTAAGCTCCGATATTTCTTTTTCAACCTGCCTTACCTGATATCCCTTGACCGCGCTGCTGTTTATTGAATACAAGTAAACCGCTCCGCAAATAAATAAAAGAGCAACAACTAAAACAGTAGAATTGATAAATCCCTTTATATTTTTCTTTTCTATATTTGTTTTTCTTTTTGCAGCTTGCTGCCAGGAATAAATCCCGGCGGCATTTCTTGCCGTTATCATTTTTTCCAGATCCCCCTGGAATAAAAACTACAACTTTTCAATTATCCTTAATTTCGCGCTTCTTGAACGCGGATTGCTTTCTATTTCGCCAGCGCTTGGCAAAATAGGCTTTTTGGTGATTATTTTTATCACCGGCTTTTTCCCGCATTGGCAAATCGGAAAGTTCGGCGGGCAAATGCATCCCCTTGCATTTTCCCTGAAAATTTCTTTGGCGATTCTGTCTTCTCCCGAATGGAAGGCAACCACCCCAAATCTCCCGCCGCTATTTAAAACTTCAATTGCTTTTGGAATAAATTCCTTTATTTTCTCGAGTTCTTCGTTGGCTTCGATTCGAAGCGCCTGAAAAACTCTGGTTGCCGGATTTATTCTTTGATGCTTATATTTTTCCGGAATGGAATTTTCAATTATCGAAATTAAATCAAATGTCGTTTTAATCGGTTTTACTTTTCTTTGCTTTGCAATTTCTCTGGCAATTCTTTTGGCAAACTTTTCTTCCCCATACTCCGAAAAAATTCTTGCTAATCCTTCCTCGGAATAATTGTTAATTATTTTCTCCGCTGTCATTTCTCCTTCCTGATTCATCCTCATGTCCAGCGGTGCGTCTTTTTGAAAACTAAATCCCCTTTCAGTCTCCAATTGATCAGAGGAAATCCCGAAATCAGCAATTATGGCATTTACCTTTTTTATTTTAAAATCCGTTAATATCTTATCTAAATTCGCAAAATTGTCGTTAACTAAAAAAACTTTTCCTTTATTTTCGAAACTAAAAATTCGAAATTCGAAATTCTTTATTGCGCTTATATCTTGGTCTATCGCAATCAATATTCCCTTTTCGCCTATCTTTTTAAGAATCTCGCGAGAGTGTCCTCCTCCTCCCAGTGTTGCATCGACAACAACATCTTCGTTTTTAAGCTTCAGATTTTCTATTACCTCCTCAAGCAGTACTGGTTTATGAATGGCCATTTTAGTAAATCCCTAATTTTCCAAGCTGTTCTGCAATTTCATCTGTATTTTTTTCAGCCTTAGTCTTGTATCCCTTCCATTTATTTTCATCCCAAATTTCCATTCTATTGAAAAGCCCTGCAATGGTGACATTTTTTTTAAGCTGCGCATATTTTTTCAAATATTCCGGAAGTAAAATTCTTCCCTGTCCGTCAACATCCACATCTGTCGCTCCTGCCAGCATTACGCGGATGAAGCTTCTTGTTCCTGATTCTCCCACTGGAAGCGTCCCCAGTTTTTCCGCGATTTCATTCCAAGTTTTCAATGGATAAACAAAGAGGCATCTATCCAGCCCCCTGGTAACAACTACTTTGCGTCCCAATTCTTTTCTAAACTTAGAAGGCAAAGCTAATCTTTTTTTCGGATCCACAACGTGTGAATATTCGCCTATGAACATGCCAATTTTTTCTTCGAGCGTAGCGAGAAGCTAAAAAATTGAGCATCCCGCACCAGTTCTACAATAAAAACTTTATTTAAATTGTTCACTAAAGCCGTTAGGCGAATCCGAGCACCAATATAACAAATTAACAAATCAATATCGGAACTGGTGCTGGGATATAATCTCCACTTTGTACCACTTTTTAACACTGTGATGTAATTTTAAACCACTATAAAACACTTGTCAACATTTTTATGCAAATTTTAAAAAGGCTTTATCAAGCCATTTTAAAAAAAGTTATTCACAATTTAAACACTGATATGAAATGATGCTGCAAAAAAACAAATAAATTCTACATTAAATTATAAAAAAATAAAATAAAAGGCGATGTGAACAAAACATAATTCACATCTCCATATTTCCCAAAGACCAAAAACCGAAATTCCTGATCCAAGAGAAGATAATCCGAAGAACAAATTCCGGCGCTACCTTGACAGGCATAGAAATAACTACCAACAACTTCTTGCGATAGCAAAATATTGTTGGCGGCACAAGTTCGTATATTAGTATAAAATTCGTAATTCGTAGTTCTATACTATTTTCTTCCCATTATTTACCGCTACTGATTCATTTTTTACTTCTTCCTTTTTTTCTTTGCTGAAAAATACGATATAAATAATATCCAGCATTGCTAAAGTATTAACGAGAAATAAAATTATAAACCATGCTTTGTCGTTATTCTTCGCTGCTCTCCAAAGCGCAATTCCCTTCCAAGGAAGAGTCCAGGCTATTATCGCGTAAATTATCCATGGGTACTGCGTTATAAATTGCTGCATAAGTTTCGGTAATTTTAAATGCTAAGTTTTAAATTTTAAATCAAATCTAAATAAATAAATTTTAAATAATTTAAGCATTTAGAAATTTGAAATTCATTTAAAATTTAGAATTTTAAATTTAGAATTATCAACTTGTATTATATCATACTTTCAAATTTAATCCTTCTTTCAGTAAAATCTTTCTCTTATTCAGAGCTCCTTGATTATATCCTCCGATTTTTCCATCACTTTTCACAACCCGGTGACATGGGATTTTGGGGTCATAATTTTTGCTCAAAATATTTCCTACCGCCCGATAGGCTTTCGGACTCCCTGCTCTCTTTGCCACTTCTTTGTACGTCAAAACTTTCCCTTTCGGAATTTTGGAAACAACTTTGTATACTTTTTTGGAAAATTTACTGCGCATAGTTTTTTGACAAAAAAACCTAAATTTTATATTATTAAAAGTAGGAGGTGTATTAGCATTAGTTGCAGTTGTCCACAAACCCGCGTGCCGAAGGTATTTGATTTCGGCACCCAACATGAGGAGGTGCATTATGCAAAACGGCTCAAGAGCTCCGGCGATAATCGCCACCGATCCCACTGACAAAAGGTCACGGAGAAGAGGCACGTTGATCGCTTATACCACCGTCGCCATGACCATGCGGGCCATCGCGATAACGGCAACCGGGGACGGAGACGCCGGCTGAACCGCCGGAATATTCAGCTGACGTCTAGCATAAAGAAACAAAGTTTCACCGGGGGTCCCCACAAAGGATCCCCGCCTTTTTTATTCTAAATATTTCCTCCCCTTCAATTTCTTCGGAAGGTATTCCTGTTTCGCGTCTTCCGGATTTTCAAACTCGGGCGTATATTTGTAGTCCTTTCCGTATCCTAAATTTTTCATCAATTTCGTCGGTGCGTTCCGCAAATGCAATGGCACCGGTTCATTGGGATAATCAGCAATATCTCTTTGAACTTTTTGATAAGCTTCATAAAGTTTGTTGCTCTTTTTTGATTTCGCCATATACGCCACTGCCTGCGCCAGATTCACGGAGCATTCCGGCATTCCGATATAATGGCAGGCATCATACGCCGATGTCGCCTGCGGAAGCGCGAAGGAATTAGCAATGCCGATATCTTCGGAGGCAAATCTAATGAGTCTTCTGGCAACATAAAGCGGATCCTCCCCGCCTTCCAGCATCCGTCCCAGCCAATAAAGCGCGGCATCCGTATCTCCTCCCCGCATACTTTTGTGCAGAGCGGAAATAATATTATAATGTTCTTCCCCGCCTTTTTCATACAAAAGATGCGCTCTTTGAATCGCTTCTTCAATAACTTCCCGGCTTATTCTTTTGCTAAGGCTGGAGGCCAGTTCCAACGCGTTGAGTGCGTTTCTCGCGTCGCCTCCGGAAAGCTCTGACAGATATTTGATATCCTCCTCTTTGATATCTATTTTTTTGCTTCCCAGTCCCCTTTTCTTGTCCACCAGCGCGTTCTTAATAATAATTTCAATGTCATTAGGTTCCAGTTTGTTCAAAACAAAAACTCTGGTCCTCGAAAGAAGCGCCGAGTTCACCTCAAAGCTGGGATTTTCCGTTGTCGCCCCGATGAGAATCACATTCCCCTTTTCCACATAAGGAAGGAGCGAATCCTGCTGGGATTTATTGAACCGATGGATTTCGTCAATGAAAAAAATCGTATTTTTATTGTAAGCTCGGAGCGTGGTTTTCGCTTCCTCGAAAATTTTCCTCATTTCCTTGACTCCGCTGGAAACCGCGCTGATCTGGACAAAATGGGAATCGGTCTTTTGAGCGATAATAAAAGCCAAGGTCGTTTTTCCCGAACCGGGAGGACCCCAAAAAATCATCGAAGGAATTTTGTCGCCCTCAATAATCTGGCTTAGTATTTTCCCTTCCCCGACCAAATGCGGCTGTCCTACGAATTCATCCAGTTTTTCCGGCCTCATCCTGTCCGCCAGAGGTTTTAGAATATTATTCGGCATAAGCTTGTATAATATTACAGATACTTATATTATTGACCAAATCGGCTAATATTTCAATTTGCTTGATTTTCAAAAATAGTATATAATTTTATCAGAAATAAAAACAAAATAATGGAGTGGATCTCAAGGGGGTTTTTCTTTTGTATTCCGTCCATTTTAAAATAAAAATGAAAAAGAAAGAAGAAGAAAATAAAGAGGATGAATTGAGTGAAAATGAAAAAAGCCACAAAATCCAGTCTCTTCGCGAGATGATTAATAATGCCGAGAAAACAATTCAGAGCGCCAAGGCGATGCTGCTTAGCATTGAAGGCAAGAAAAAAACAGGCAGGAAAAGAAAAGTAGAGGAAGAGGATGGGACAATTATCGAAGGAACATTCGACGGACAAATTATGGTTGGAACTGACGGGAAACAATATCCGGTTCCGGCTAATTACGCCTCCAAATCAAAACTTGTCGAGGGAGATATGCTGAAACTCACCATAACTTTGGATGGGTCTTTTATTTACAAACAAATCGGTCCGGCGGCCAGAAAACAAGCGCTGGGAATCGTGAACCAGGATGAATCGGAAAATTACAATGTGATGGTTGAGGGAAAACCGTATAAAGTCCTGCTGGCTTCAATCACTTATTTCAAGGCCGAACCGGGAGACGAAGTGGCTGTGGTAATGCCCCGCGATATTGAAAGCTCCTGGATAGCCATTGAAAATGTCCTTCAGAAAGGAGAGCACAAAATGGTTTCCAGCCAGAAATCTAAAATTGATGATGAGATGAAATCGCTGAAAGAAGAGCTCAAAGAAAAACCAGAGAAACCGAAAGAAAAATCGGTAGTTGACGAATGGACCGCCGACATTGAAGAAATTGAAAAGGAAATTCAAAAGGAAAAAGCTATTAAAGAATAAATAATAATCTAAAACAAAAAATGGAAAACGCAAATTTAGAAACTAAAACTATAGTCCTTGCCAAAAGAGATTATTTCCTCGTATCTTTCATCGGCATTTCATTTGCTCTTTTTTCCCTGCCGATTATCAGCAATATTAAATTGCCTTTTCTGAAAGTAAATTTTCTTACAGCCATAATTTTGATGGCATTTTTTCTGGTATTCGCAAACTTTGCCCTCTGGGTTGCCGGAATCATAGGGAAAAAAATACCTGTGGTTTTCCAATTTGCTAAATTCTCCGCCGTCGGCGCATTTAATGCATTTCTGGATTGGGGAATATTAAACTTGCTTATTGCAATAACCGGTCTTGCATCCGGTTTCGCCTATTCCGGCTTTAAGGGAACTTCGTTCATAATTGCAAGTATCAGTAGCTACCTCTGGAACAAGCACTGGACCTTCGGAGCAAAAAACGACAGTGGCACAGACAAGAAAGAAGTCGGAAAGTTTTTTGGAGTAACTATAATTGGTTTTTTTCTTAATATCGTTCTCGCTTCTGTCATAGTTAATGTTATCGGACCTCAGGGAGGATTATCTCCCGAAAGATGGGCAAACGTTGGAGCCTTAGCTGCAACACTCATATCCCTCATCTGGAATTTTGTCGGATACAAATTCTGGGTTTTCAAGAAATAGCTCCAGCGAAAATACCAATCCCTTACAAATATACGAATAAATTTGTAGAAATACCCCTTATTTTAGGGGTTTTCTTTTTGCTTAGTTAATGATAAAATAAGTTTAGTAAACATAACGATTGGATTTGCAAATGATAAAGAAATCTGAAATAGTATATAAAGAATTGAGCTACAAGATTGTCGGTATTCTATTCGAAGTTTACAATGAATTGGGTTATGGATATAAGGAAATTCACTATGAAAGAGCTATCAAAAGATGCTTTGATGAAAAAAATATTATATATAAAGAACAGGTTCCGTTCAAAGTAATGTTCAGGAGTAAACCTGTTGGAATATTCTATTTGGATTTTTTGGTTGATAACAAAATCGTTTTGGAAATAAAAAGGGGGAACTATTTTTCAAAAAGGAATATTGAGCAAATCGCCGAATATCTAAGAATAACGAAGATGAAGCTGGCCATACTTGCAAATTTTACGCCTAATGGGGTTAAGTTTCGAAGAATTTTGAATATAAAATGAATTTGTATATTGGTAAATATTTGTAATTCGTGGGGATAAAAAATATGTCTCAAACGCTCTATCGAAAATATCGTCCTCAAAAATTTTCCGAAGTTATCGGACAAAATCACATTGTCCAAACTCTTACTAATTCCATTAAAAATAATCGCATTGGACACGCCTTTCTTTTCACTGGTCCCCGAGGAACCGGAAAAACAACACTGGCTCGACTTTTTGCCAAAGCGGTCAATTGCATAAATCTAAAAGACGCGGACTTGTCCGCCAAAGCTTTAGCGTCGGCGGAGCCGTGCCTTAAATGCGAAAATTGTAAAAATATTCAGGACGGGCGTTCGCTAGACATTATTGAAATTGATGCCGCTTCCAATACGGGAGTCGATAACATCCGCGAGCTTCGCGAAACCGTAAAGCTTCCGCCGACTTTGGCGAAATACAAAATTTATATCATCGACGAAGTGCATATGCTTTCAACCGGAGCTTTCAACGCGCTTCTTAAAACTCTGGAAGAACCTCCGGCGCACGTAATTTTCATCCTGGCTACAACTGAAATACATAAAGTTCCCGATACGATTATTTCCCGCTGCCAGCGCTTTGATTTTGCAAGATTGTCTCTGGAAAATATAATCAAGAAACTTTCCGGAATTGCCAAAAGCGAAGGCGTGGAAATTGAAAAGGAAGCACTGGAAATGATTGCCATTTCCGCGGAAGGAGGAATGCGCGATGCCGAATCGACTTTGGCGCAAATTATTTCTCTTGAGGACAAAAAAATAACCGCCAAAGAAGCGGGCGAAATTTTGGGAACTACCGACCATCAAAATGTCGAGAGAATGGCCTCCCTGCTTCTGGAAAAAAATATTCCGGAAGCTTTGGGACTGGTCAATGAGCTTACCAATAGCGGAAACGACCTGGAAATATTCAACAAATCCTTTCTTAATTATCTCCGCCAGCTTCTGATTATTTCCATAGATGAAAAACTGGGAAGCGCGCTTTCCTTGGAACTAACGTCGGAACAAATTGAAAAAGCCAGGAACATTTCAAAAAATAACACCGGAGAAATTCTTAAGATTCTGGAAAATTTTTCTGAAATCCAGAATAAAATCCGCTCGTCTTTCATCCCCCAGCTTCCCCTGGAAATGGCAATAGTAAAGATTGGGAATTATGAACCGCGAATTGCAAATCATGAATCACCTGTTGGTCATCAGCTATTAAGCCATCAGGCAATTAGCCGTTCGGAAACAAAGGAAAAGAAAAAAACAGAAGAAGCAAAAGAAACTACCGCTGAGGAACCGAAAAAAATGATTGCTAAGGATACTGATATATCCATTGATGATGTCAGGGTAAAGTGGAACGATATTGTTCAGCAAACAAAGCCTTTCAATAATTCTATATCTCTATTTCTTCTTAACTGCGAACCTTTTAAGATAGAAGGAAAATACTTAATTGTTGTAACGAAATATAAATTTTATAAAGATAAACTGAGCGAAAATCAAAATAGATTGACAATTGAAAAAGTGCTTGCTAATATTTTTGGGTCGGACCTTCGAGTCAAATTCGTGAGTGAAGATGAGGCCGGGATTAAAATAAAAACACCGGCGCCAAAAGATAGCCCATCTTCCCCTGCTTCAAATGCTAAGCCAAAGGAATCCAGTTCCCTTCTTAATGATGCCATGGAGATGATAGGCGGAAAAATCGTGGAAGATTAACATATTCATATGCAACCGTATGACCCAGGATCTGAACGAAATTATAAAAGATGTTACTATTTATTTTCGATTAACCGGTCTTTGCAATTCCAAGTGTGATTTTTGCTATCGTGATTCTGCGGGAATTATTGGCGAAAATCTAAAATCCGTTAAAAAAATCATAGACAAGATAAAAAGTTTTGGATTCAAAAAAATCGGATTTCTAGGCGGAGAAATTTTCTTACGTTCAGATATTGAAGAAATCTTTATTTATGCCAAGAAAAAAGGCTTAAAAATATATCTGCCAAGTAATGGCTCTCTTCTTCAGGGGAAAAATTTGAAAATTGTAGAAAAATATGTTTCCTGGCTAGGATTGCCATTGGATGGATCGGATAGGGAAAAAAGTTTAAAAACTAGAGATACATTTGATCAATTTAAAATAACGATTAACCTTTTAAAATATTTCAAGAAAAAACCTCCGAAGTTTAAAGTTAAGATATCCACCTTGGTTAGCCGAATTAATAAAGGCGACATTTACAATATTGGAAAACTAATTTTTCAGTCAAAAAATCTATATGCGCCAACGGCTTGGCGGATACTTAAATTTTTACCAATGGAGAAAGGCAAGGAAACTAGAAAAAAATATTTTATCTCCGAAAGAGAATTTTTATTAGCAACTAAAAAATCAGTTGATAATTTCGGAAAAAAATTTAATGTCAGTTTCGGCAATTTCGTTTATCTGATAATAAGCGCTAACGCCAGAATTTTGAAATCAAAAGGCAATAAATATATCGACTGCGGTAATTTTAAAAAAATAACCAAGAAAAATTTTTTCAACTTGATGAAGGATGGCACACTGTTAAAAGTCGCGGAAAACAATGCATGGAAATATTGAATTTGAGATATATTTGGAGCGTAGCCAAGTGGTAATAAGGCACCCCGATTGAAATCGGGGCATGTGTAGGTTCGAATTTTAAAATCATTAAATTTGCATTGTTTGCAAAGTTGGGGAGTAGCCAAGTGGTAATAAGGCACCCCGATTGAAATCGGGGCATGCGTAGGTTCGAATTTTAAAATCATTAAATTTGCATTGTTTGCAAAGTTGGGGAGTAGCCAAGTGGTAAGGCAATGGACTTTGACTCCATCATGCGGGGGTTCGAATCCCTCCTCCCCAACCTTGCACATAATGTTTTATGCAATACTTTGTTTATATTCTAAAAAGCCTGAAAGATTTAAGGTTTTATATTGGCCAAACAAATAATTTGGATGACAGAATCAAGCGACATGATAGCGGTAAAGTAAAAGCGACAAAGCATAGAAGACCATTGGAATTAGTTTATAGCGAAATCTATAATTCCAGATTGAAAGCAATGAAAAGAGAAAAATACCTGAAATCACTAAAAAGCTCGAAATATATTTTGGAAAATATTATAAAATAAAATAGGACATCCCGATTGAAATCGGGACATCCGCTGGTTCGAATCCAGGTCTCGGAACAATAGTTTACACAATGTTCCACTTTCAACAGCTAAAAGCCGTTGATTTTTTTGTATTTTTGGCTCTTGACAAAATCACCTAGAAGGTATACGATGTATAGTTATGATTTTTGGTGAAAATCCAGAATTCATAAAAAATAAAAAAACCGAAGGGGGCAAAAATGAAAAAATCTTACAGATGGGCACTGGTAATTCTTGTTTTGGCATTCGCCTGTTCCTCGTTTTTCATCGGGAAAGGGATTTGGAAAATCTGGGAAAACTACCAGAACCAAATCGTAGAAAGGTATTCCTGGAACATTTCTAGTGCATCATGCACAATTAATGTTCTCCGGAATGGAGAAATTGACGTCTATGCTCATGACTATAACTGGCATGGCAAGTATGTTTCCCAGTTCGTAGCCATAGACGCAGCTGAGCACAAGATACGTGAATACCGTTCATTTTGCCGGCAGGGAGAACAGCCCGCGTTGTACAGGAGTGGGGGCTACGATATCTTCTATGCGAAGTTTAGGCCTTATGCCTCGAAACTCCCTCCGGAAGTTAGAGCGAAATTCGGTGGCCAATGGGGCATCGAATAGAAGATCAGAAAAACTAGGGTGCGCTGCCAAATGGCGGCCACCCTAATTTTATTTTTCCCTACACTCAACAGTTAAGAGCCAAGATTTGACAGAATAACATTTATTGCTTATTCTGTTTTTATAGTTCATAAAATAAATACGGGAGGTTTCAATGCATGGATTAAGCATGAGAGCGAGAATGTGGTGGCTAAAGGTGCATAAGTTCCGCAACGGAAGAAAGCCATTGTGCAATCAGGTAAACGCTCACGAAGATCCTGAGGCCGCGTGGAAAGGTTTGCCTAAATTACGGTGCGGAAAGTGCCTGCGTATCTTACAGAAATCTTAAACAGGGAGGGAAAGATGAAAAACTTAAAATGGTTGGTCGGTTTGCTGGCGCTGGTGACTATTTTTTCTTTAGCCCATGGGCAAGCCCAAGCGCTGAAGCCTCAGCACTCTCTCGATCAGCTTCTTTCAGTGAGCGCGGAAGCCTTTCTGGAATTCTACGCTAAGCAAACTGATTTGCCCACTGAGTCTTTTCAAGCGCAATACAAAGTAAGTGTCGTTATTAAAAATGAGCAGAAGAAAGACATCATTCTTGGAAAGATATACGCAGGTTTCTCATTGCCGAACGGCAATTCTCTGGGAATGCGAGCTTTTTTTTATGATAAAAAAAAGCCCAATGAAGAGAGAGAAGCTATTCTGAAGCCAGGCGAAAACCTAAAGTTTGACATTGCGACAGGCGTCTACACAAGCCGCCTCTTGGCGGAAAGCGAAGGATATCCTATTTTGTTCACTATAGCTTTTACCAGAAAGGAAAAACCTGTCGCCGGACCCTATAGTGCCTTGCTTCCACCTTTATTGAACTTACCGGTGTGGAAGCCAGGGATAAAAGGCAAGGAGTTGGACTTGCGTCCCCTTTTAGAAGAACCGCAAAAAACAGAGTCTTTCTAAAAGGCTTGCAAGTCAGCAAGCTCATCCCCCACCCCGTTGCACGCGTTGCATCGGGGTATTTTATTTTTGGACAAAAAGCAGATAATATCCTATATTTACATAAAATGATTAAACTAATTAAAAAAAATGGACAACAAAAAAACATTCCTAGAGTTTGTTAGAGCATTGGCTTTCACCTATGGACAATTTTGTGTATGGGATGAATTTAATAACAGAAAGACCTTCCCATATAACTTTTGGGAAACAAGTTTTTCACGAGTAGTTTATTTTAGCGTCGTCAATGATTGTTTATCTAATTTGGCAAAACTAACTGAAAAACAAAATGCAAGAGAAGATAGAAAGGTGTTATCTATTTTTCATTTAATTGAAATCGGGTTGCTTAGTGACTATTTAAAGACAATTGAAAAGCTTAGCAAGATTAGGAATAAAATTCTAGCTCACAAGGATTTAAAAATTGCTTCAGCTACTAATAAATTTTTGGATGAAATAGGATTGACCCGCAAAGAATTAGATGACTTGTTTATGAAAATTATCAGCTTTCTTGACGAGGAAAAAACAAAATATAATATCAAAGTTGATTATAAAGAATATTTTCATGGATTAGAAAGAGGCTACAAGGACGAAATTCAAAGCATAAACAAAGACCTTCGATTAAGAATAAACAGGCAAAATCAATTAACAGCACTTAGAAAAGAACTTGCAAATTAAATCTGTAATTTATATAAATAAGTTCCAACATCGTCCCATAATCGCAATAATTTAAAATTTCTTGCTTGAGGTTTTTTTGTTTTTTAAAAAAATGCTATAATTTGTTCATGCTAAGCAGAAAACTTAAATGACCTAAACTATTAAGAATATGCCCGGTAGTGAAATTTTGACTGGGCTTCGCCCGAATTTTACGATTCCTTACTTATCATAAATCATTAATATATTTACTCAAGAATTCTGATAATATAAGAATGTTATACTGTCAAAATTCTACTACTGGGTATGAACGAAAAAAATATCCATCAAAAGGATTTTAGAACAATCGGGAGAGAGAACCCGCGTAGAGCGTCCCGCCTTGAAGGAAAAGTTAAAAATAGAGGCATCAAAAATGTAAAGAAAAAAGGGAAGAGTTCCAAGTAATTTACTTTTTCCATTCTCTCCACCTTCGTCCCACAATCGCAACACCTATACAAAAAACCCGTCTCTTCGGCGGGTTTTTAAATGTAAATCTAAAGTCCGGATTATTTTAAGGCTGCAGTTGCTCCGGCGTCTTCAAGTTTTTTCTTAAATTCTTCAGCTTGAGCTTTGGCAACTTTTTCTTTGATTACTTTTGGAGCCCCGTCAACCAAATCCTTAGCTTCCTTGAGCCCTAATCCGGTAATTTCTCGGACAGCTTTGATTACGTTGATTTTCTGCATTCCAGCGGCGGTAAGCTCTATATCGAATTCGGTTTTTTCTTCCTTGTCCGCCGAAGCTTCAGCGGAGGCGGAAGCGGGTCCCATTACTACAGGGGCGGCTGCGCTTACTCCGAATTTATCCTCGAGAATTTTGACCAGTTCGGAAAGATCCAAAACACTCATTTTTTCTATTTCAGAAACAATGGATTTGAATTTTTCCGGAACTGCAACTTTCTTCTTATCCGCCTTAGCTTCAGCGGCGGTGGATTTTTCTTCTGTCATATTTGTTGACTTAGATTAATTATTAAATAAATTTATTAATTTTTTGATTCGCTGATTCCTTTGAGAACCTGTACTAATCCCCGAAGGTTCCCGGCGCAGACGTTCACGAATCCGGAAATTGGAGCCTGGATAGTTCTGACCAATTTTCCAAGCAATTCTTCCTTACTTGGAAGTTTGGCGAGGTCTTTTACTTGCTCAATACTCATCAGTTTATTTTCTAAAATTCCTCCTAAAATTTTCAGGTTTTGATTGGCCTTGGAAAAATTTTCGATAATCTTTGCCGCTGCTACCTCATCCTGGCTGGAAATTGAAACCGCAACTTGTCCTTCCATTTTTTTAGCATCAACTTCAATTCCTGCTTCTTTGAAAGCAATGTTAATCAAAGTTTTTTTGGAAACTTTGAAATCTACGCCCTTCTTGCGAAGTTCTTTCTTGAGCTCGGTTAAGTCTTTGACTTTCACTCCCTTAAAATCAGAAAACACAACAGCCTTAGCTTTTTTTAGCTTGGCAACTATTTCTTCAATTATTTGTTTTTTCTGCTTTTTAGTCTGCATGATGATTCAAATTCGTTAGCATCCTAGCACCAGTTTCGATAAAGTTATTTGCTATTCCTTAACTTTGTGCTCGGATTCGCCTACGGCTATTCAATTATTGTAATTATGATTTTTAATAAAAACTGGTGCGGGATTTGTTTTTTCTAGCGAAATCAAAGATTTCGATAAAAAACAAAAACTCTGCTTTTCCGCAGAGCCAATATAAACCCTAAAAGGGTCTATTTTCCTCGGTAGGTCTTATGAATGCCTACTGTCTGCGGAACGATATTGTTTAAATTCATCCCCACACCTATAAATATTAAATAATCAACCTCTTAGATGTTTTATAACAGCTATAGGTGTGGGGATTTACTAAAACATTCTAGCGTATAACTTATTTTTTGTCAACCTCTTTTGCTTTTGGTTCTTCAGTTTTATTTTTTTTGACTTTTTCTTCGGATTTAGTTTCTGGTTTGCTTCCTTCCTTGGGAGCTTTTTCTTTCTTATCTTCTTTATTTTCGGAAGCAGCCTTTTTATCAGCTTCAGCAGGAGCAGCTTCTTCCTTCTTTTTCGGAATTTTCACTATTCTCTTCTTTCCTTCAATAACCCCTTCTTTCACAAATAAATTGTAAGCGGAATCAGAAGCCTGTGCTCCTTTTCCTATCCATTCTTTTATTTTTTCCGCTTTAAGAACCGCTTTTTTGAGATGCGGATTATAGCTTCCCAGAATCGCAATATGGCGCCCTCCCGGAGCAATTGTGTGTTCCTGAAGCACGATCCGATAACACGACTTATTTCTTTTTCCTATCCGATTGAATCTGATGACAAGCATAAATTAAACAAAAATGTCTTTAATTACAACGTGGTTAATGATACAAAAATAATGAAAGAATGTCAACTATTTGATAATCTTTCCCCCCGCTCCTATCTGATCCAGCCGCACGGATAATAATTTTGAAATTCCATCTTCGCCCATCGTCACGCCATACAAAAGCAACGCCTGGCGCATTGTTTCCCGGTTGTGAGTAATGATAACAAACTGAGTATTATCGGAAAGTTCCTGAATTATGCGTCCGAAGCGCTTGGAATTCGCTTCATCCAAAGCTGCTTCCACTTCATCCAAAATCGCAAAGGGAGGCGGATTATAGGAAATGATGGCAAACAGCAGGGCCAGGGAAGTAAAGGACCTTTCTCCTCCCGAAAGCATAGAAAGATTATTGATTCTCTTGCCTGGAGGGCAGGCGGAAATATCAACTCCAATCTCCTCTTTTATTTCTTCTTCATTTTCTAAATCGTCAATCTCTTTATCAATATTTTCTCCAGCTTTTGATTCTTCGCTTTTCCCGCTAAAGGCAGACTCGCCTTGGACGAGAATTTTTGGCTTGCGAATTTCTACTTTTGATTTTATCAGTTTTGCTTGCCCTCCGCCAAAAATTATTTTAAAATATTTGGAAAATTCGTCATTAATTTTTTCAAAAGCGTCTTTGAAAACCTCGTTTATCTTCTGGTCCATTTCTTTGACCACTTCCCGAAGCGATTTTATCGCGTCCTCCAAATCTTTTGACTCCTGGGTCAAAAATTCAAAGCGCTTTTTGGTTTCTTCATATTCATCAACAATCAGCGGATCAATGCCCCCGATTTGCTCCCATTGAACTTTGAGGCGGTATATTTCTTTTTCCAATTCTTCCCGAATAACCTTTTCCCCGTCAAATTTCAAGCCTAGAACTTCCATTTTCAGCTCATTTTTTATTTCGCCAATCAGATCCTCTTCCCGAACCTCAATTCTTGCCTGTTTAATTTTATATTCATTGAATTGATCCTTGAGCTTGCCGAGTTCTTCCTGCTTCTTGCTGAATTCCCGCTCCAACTCAAAAAATTTCTGCTTGGCCTCTCTGCTATCCTCTCTTTCCTGCTCTATCTTTTTGTTAATTTTCTCTATTTCAGATTTAAACTCTCCGATTGATTTTCCTATTTTATTTTTATTTTCTTCTAATCCTTTTAATTTTTTCTCAATCTCCGCGTCAGTGCGCGTCTGACCTGCATCAGTCCGCATCGCTTCGCCTTTTCCCACTTCTTCATACAAATCAAGAAGTTTCTGGTCAATGGCTCCGGCAAATTCTTTAATATTCTGCAGGTCTTCCATTTTTTCCGCGTTTTGAATGTGACTGATCAGCTCTTTCTGGTCTTTTCTTATTTTAGAAATTTTTTCTTTGACATAATTTAAATCAACCGGAATACTCTCGATTATTTTCTGCGAATTTTCTCTTTCTTTTTCAATCACAATCCTTCCCTCTGTTATAACCAGTTCTTTTTCCAGTTTGTTGAGTTCTCCCAACAATTCCTGTTTCCTTTTCTCCAGTTCTTCCTGTTTTTCGGAACTTTGGATTTCCTTAGACTGTCTTGAAAGCTCATCATTTATTTTATCCGCTTCCCTTTGGACATTCATCATTTTCGCCCCGAAATCTCCTTTTTCTCCGAGGACATTGTTTTTTTCTTCCAGAAATGAGTGCCACAAAAATGAATATAATTTTATTTGTTTCTCCTTGAGGCGATCAGCAACATCTTTTCCTTTTTGCGCCTTTTCCGCTTGCCTTTTGAGGATCTTTAAATGCGGCTCAATTTCATTCAGCAGATCCCCCACTCTTTCTAAATTTTCTCTGGTCGAATCCAGTTTTTTGATTGCCCGCCCTTTTTTAACCTGAAAATGCTTTACTCCGGCAGCGTCTTCCAGAATCATTCTTCTTTCAGCAGGAGTGGCGCTTAAAACGCTGTCTGACATTCCCTGATTAATAACGCAGTAGCTTTCCCTTCCTACTCCGGTTCTCGCCAAAAGATCAACCACATCCAAAAGGCGGACTTTGCTTCCATTAATGAGATACTCCGATTCTCCGCTTCGAAAAAGTTTTCGGGTAATGACCACTTCGGAAAATTCTAAGGGAATTCTTTTGTCATGATTATCAAAATAGAGCGATGCCCAGGCGCTTCCTAATCTCTCTTTTTTCCCCGAACCGGCAAAAATAATATCCTCGGATTTCTTTCCGCGCAGATTTTTCATCGACTGCTCGCCCATTACCCAGCGGATGGCATCCGCCACATTGGATTTTCCGCTGCCATTGGGCCCGACTATGGCTGTAATGGGAAATCGTTTTCCATCATCTCTGGTATCATCTCCTGAAGCAAATTCAAGAACCGTTTTTTGAGCAAACGACTTAAATCCTGAAATTTCTACCTTCTTTAAAAACATAAATCACATAACATAAAACATGGAACACGCAGCATGAAATAAATAATGTTATATGTTCCATGCTCTATGCTCCATGAGATTATTATACTATAAAAAATCAAATTAACAAAAACATAAAAAATCCGCACTAATTCGCGAGGCCTACAAATTGAGCGGAGTGAGCGTAAAATTCGGTATATTTCCGACAGGAAATCCGAATTTATAGCGAACGAGTGAAAATTTGTGCTGAGCGAATTCCGTGCGGCCGTTTTCTTTTCTTTCTGCTTTTCTTTTCGGCAAAAGAAAAGCAGAAGATTAAAAAACACTGGATAAAAAAATAGAGGCCCAGAGGAGATTGGATCTCTTTCTCTTGGACCTCTTCAGGATAAACTTTCAACAATCAATAATTTATATGATTATAATATATTGATATGGTCTTTTTTTGCCAGGGATTTTACTTGCTAATGCAAGTTAATCCTCCTGGCTTTCATCACCTCCCTTCCTCTGGCTCCTGAGCGTTAGAAGAATGATAGGAGGGGCGGGATTCCAGTCATGGGGGAAGCCCGCACTCGACGCGAGGGATGTCCGGAACTTAAGTCCCGTCATGCATATTGCGCCCCCTTTCCCGTCGATTCGCCGGGGTCCATGGATTGGCATAAGCTAAAGCCCTTCCCGCCGGAACCCGCCCCGTCCCCTTCCTGGTTCCTCCTGGGAACGATCCCGCCTAGGAGGAAACACTCTTGGCTCCGCACGTTTCGCGTGGGAGCCGGCCCCGACCCGTGCCTATCCAGCCCCGATTGGGGCGACGGCCGCGAGGAGACGCCGAAAGAACTTCACCGACAATATCCTAGCAAAACGCCAAGAAATTGTCAACTATCCACTATAGCAGACTGACAGAGACTTGTCAAGCTTCCTTTTGTAATACTTCTCTTTTTAGCTTAAACAAAGTAAAAACTATTCCGCCAAGGCGGTGGCTAACTACCCGATACAAACTGCGCTATTTCCACCAACCGATTGGAATACCCCCATTCATTGTCATACCACCCGACCACTTTTGCTAAATTTCCTTGCGCCATGGTGAGAGGCAAATCCACCACCGCACTGTGATTATCTCCTTTAATATCGCTGGAAACTAATGGCTCTTCTATCGTTGCCAAGATATTAGATTCTGCGTCTTTGAAAGCTTTGTTAATTTCTTCGGCCGTTGCTTCTTTCTTAAGCGTACAGACAAAATCAGTGATAGAGACAACAGGCGTCGGAACACGCAACGCGATTCCGTCCAATTTCCCGGCCAGATGCTTCAAAACTTTTCCGACAGTTTTTGCCGCGCCAGTCGTAGTCGGGATAATATTCTGCGCCGCTGTTCTGGCCCTTCGGAGGTCTTTATGCGAAAGATCTAAAACTCTCTGGTCATTGGTATAGGAATGAGTCGTGGTCATAAAACCTCTCTCCACGCCAAAATTGTCATCTAAAACCTTAATCATCGGCGCCAGGCAATTAGTCGTGCAAGAACCGTTGGAAATAATATCTTCGCCCTGATAATCCTTTTCATTTACTCCCAGCAGATAAACCGGCGTGTCATCTTTGGCAGGCGCGGAAAGAACTACTTTTTTTGCTCCGGCTTTAATATGCCCTCCTACTTTTTCTTTGGTTTCGAAAACTCCGGTGCATTCCAAAACAACGTCTACTTCCAATTCTTTCCAGGGAAGTTTTTCCGGATCCGCTTCGAAAAAATACTTTATTCTGGTTCCGTCAATTATAATCTCGCTGTTTTTTTCGTCGATTCCCACCTCGTGGCCATATTTCCCGAAAGAAGAATCGTATTTCAGGAGATGCGCTCCAGTTTTAAGGTCGGTAAGATCATTAATCGCTACCACCTCAATATCCTCCTTTTCAAAAGCGATTCGAAGCGACAGCCGTCCAATCCGCCCAAATCCATTTATTGCTAATTTCATAATAGTTTATTTTAATTATTTTATATAATTATACTAGCATAAAATTTGCAAAATGTCATAGAATTGGTAAGATTGATATGTCCCCTGAATATTTTAGCGGGAAGGTTGTGTGTTGGAGGAGTACCAAAGTGGTTGAACGGGACGGTCCTGAAAACCGTTAGGCCCGCAAGGGTCTCGGGGGTTCGAATCCCTCCTCCTCCGCATTTAAAATTAAATAAAAAAATATGCCTTTTGACCTAAAAATAAAAAATAGCCATAAAGAAGTTGATGCTGAAGAAATTGAAGAATATTCTGTGAAATACGAGGAGGAAGTTTTTTATGATGGCGCGTTTCACCGCTGGAGCGCTCCGGAACACGAAGAGTATACGGTGGGAAAAAGATTTTATACCTACACCACAATATTTTTGGCGCTTTTGGTCGCCTACGCGCTTTATTCCAACAGCCCGATAATGGCCATTACTTTTATTCTGGTCGGAATTGTCGGATATCTTTATCTCCGGAAAAAACCGCGAATTATCAACTTTTCCATCACCACCGAAGGAATCATTGCCGAAAATGAAATTTATGAGTTTGATAATTTGAAATCATTTTGGATTTTTTATAATCCCCCTCAAGAAAAACTGTTAAGCCTGCGAAGCAAAAACACTTTCAATCCTCACATACATATTCCGATTGGAAATGAAGACCCGGTAAAAATCCGCCAAATTCTGATTGATTTTATTCCGGAAATAAAACAAAATCACAATATTGTTGATATCGCAGAAAGATTTTTACATAGATAAAAAATACATTTCTTTTTGCTAGTACCCATAGCTCAACGGATAGAGCGCAAGCTTGCGGAGCTTGAAATCGAGGTTCAATTCCTCGTGGGTGCACCAGTAAGGAATTTGCAAACGGTTTTGGTTCGTCTCGCCTCGCTCGGCGACTAAATCGTAAAGAATTTTGGGCGAAAAAATCAATTGGCGATTTTGTTCTGGGGAAAGAAAAATTTTTTTCATATTTTTCAAAACTTCTTTTAGTCGAAAGAAGTTAATTAAAACTAAACATTAAATAATTAATAAAAGGAACTTATGCGCTTACAAAACAAAATTGCGATTATTACTGGTGCCGGTTCTGGTATCGGTCAAGGCATTGCATTGGCTTTTGTTAAGGAAGGAGCCAAAGTAGTGGTAGCTGATTGGTCAGAGGAAGGTGGGAAGGAAACGGTGGAACAAATTCGGAAAATAAACGGAGAAGTATTTTTCGTTAAAACAGATGTTAGTAAAACAGCAGATATTGAACAGATGGCAAAAACTTGTCTGGACAAATTTGGCCGAGTGGATATTTTGGTCAATAATGCTGGTATTTATAGAGCTTACAATCTTCATGAAATGTCTGAGGAAAACTGGGATACGGTTTTAAATGTTAATCTCAAGAGCGTTTTCTTGGGCTCTAAAAGAGTAA